>Ga0116155_10000938_pt1 | contig 21969 bp, 23 predicted proteins | sample AD_UKC032_MetaG_FD_89890 | JGI IMG/M metagenome (GOLD analysis project Ga0116155, IMG submission 89890) | Active sludge microbial communities of municipal wastewater-treating anaerobic digesters from USA - AD_UKC032_MetaG | ecosystem: Engineered > Bioreactor > Anaerobic > Digestate | place: USA...
GGCGTCGGCGAGGGTCTGCAGTTCGCCCGTGTCGCTGATGCCATCCTGGTCAAGGTCGCGCCAGAGGCGGACGTTGGCAAATTGTGCATCGAGACTGCTGAATTGACCGTCGTGATTGCTGTCAAGGTCGGCAAGCGCGGCAAAGCCGCAGGTGGCCTTCTGTCCGTTGCTGAGAACAGTATCGACACCGAAAAGCTCGTTGCCGTTGTCGATGGTACCGTTGCCGTTCTTGTCGAGGGCGAGGAAGGCGTCGTCGCCCTTGAGCCAGCCGGTGCCGGTGCGGATGCCATCGCCGTCGTGGTCGAAAAGGATTTGAGTAGTAGCAGTGATGCCGACGGTTTCGAGGCCATCTCCATCTAGGTCAAAGGCCAGAGGGTCGATGCGTTGGGTGAAGGATTTGGAGCCAAGGTAACCGTCGGTTATACGTTGATTTCGACGAACGGTAACATTCGGACCAGGAAAGAACTCATCATACCTTCCTGGATATTTTTTGCTAAGCTCGCCTTTTATTTTACAAATATTCTCACTGGCCCCTGAGTCTTCTGCAATCCAAGCAAAGAGCAAATCTCCACCGACCGCTCCAGGCGGCCCAGCAAGACGCCCACCAATCAGAGCCCCCAACGCCCCTGCTGCGTTTTCCACTGCGAATCGACACAGCCAATCATTAAACGCTGGGTCATTGGCTGCGATCTCATTAATTACATCAGTAGCATCATTTACATTTTTTGCAACTTCAACCCCTTCTGAAATCTTATCGCGATTAGCCCAAATCTGTTCCAATAATCTACCAAGCTTACCAACACCGCTCATAACCCACCCCGCTCATTATCATTAACAATAAAATATGCCATTGCAAACATTAGTGAAAAAATACTGGTTATGCATGGCGTTGCTATAGATGCCGCAAATACACCACCACCCAACAAACGCAGCGGCCCATAATTTCCGAGCCTAAAGAAAAACGCAAAAACAATACACATTAATAAAACAAAAACAAAAGACACTATAAAATCTTTGCGGTTTTTTCTTCTAACTATATGCATCACCTTAGTCTTTTCGAGCATTATTAGGCTTCCAAATTGCACCGGTATTATTAAAACCAATATTGCCGTGTAAGCTTTGGCAATGGGCGCCGAGAATGGTGGAGCACTATTAATTCTTGTAAAGCTCAAGAATGAATTGTGGGCCGCACTAAATATATCAACTGCCATCTCGGAGTTTAATAGGAACGCCATTAATGCCTGCCCAAGCAGCACCCAAAACAAGGGAAAGAACAAATTAATCCTTTCTGAGCCCTTTACAATAAAACTAATAAAATTATGGAAACTCTGAGTTCGCTCTTTTTCCCCAAGCGACGGCACCGGGTCTAATTTTTTGTCACTACCCACATCCGATCCCTTCATTTTTCCTCTCCCACCATTTCCATCTGCCGATTGGTATTCATTCCCAGCTCAATCACGTCATCCACCGCCAGCCCCCTGGGAATCTGATGCGTAATGAACAACATGGTGACCTTCCCCTTGAGCTTGTTGATCGTCCGCGCAAAGTGCTCCGCCGTCTGCTGATCCAGATTCGACACCGCCTCATCGAAGACCAGAATCTTGGGTCGCTTTAGAAGAGCCCGGGCAATGGCAATCCGTTGTCTCTGCCCGCCCGACAGTCCGGTGCCCCGTTCCCCAATCTCCGTCTGATACCCGTCATTGAGCTTCTCGATCACCTCATGAATCTCCGCCGCCTTGCACGCCTGGATCACATCCTCGAAACTGGCATGCGGATGCGCCATGACCAGATTGTCGTAGAGCGTCCCTGAGAAGAGCACGGTTTCCTGCGGCACCACGCCAAAGGTGGTGCGCAGTTCATTGGCCGCCAGATGCCGGATATCTTTCCCGTCGAGATTGATCTGCCCTTCGTTCGGCTGGTAGAAGCCGAGCAGCAGTTTGGCCAGCGTGCTCTTGCCTGAACCCGAGGGGCCCATCAGCACCGTCAGGTGGCCGGGTTTCAGCGTCATGTTCAGGTTGCGGTAGAGCCAGGGGTGATGTTCCGAGTAACGGAAGGCGAGATGGCTGAGATCGATTCTGCCCGGCCCCTGGTTCTCCCGGCTCGGGGTCAGGGTATGCGGTTCCTGCGGCATGTCGAGAATGTCGCCCAAACGTTTGACGGCGATGTTGGCCTGCTGGAATTCCTGCCACAGGCCGACGAGTCTCAGGAGCGGCTGGCTCATCCGGCTGGCGAACATCTGGAAGGCGACCAGCATGCCCACCGTGAAGCCGTCGTTCTGCATGACCAGTAGCGCACCGACGATCAGGATGGACAGGGTCATCACCTGTTCCAGGCCGTTGGCGATGACGTTGTAGGTGTTGCCGACCTGCTTGGTGGAGAAACCGGCGGCCAGGTACTGGGCGAGGAAGTCGCCGTACTTGCGCTCGATGTCGGGTTCCATTTGCAGGGATTTCACCGTCGCCATGCCCGAGACGTATTCGGTGAGGAAGGACTGGTTGCGGGCGCCGAGCATGAATTGCTGGTTGAGGCGGTCGCGGAAGACCGGGGCGACGAGAAAGCTGAGGATCGAGATCAGCCCGAGCAGGCCGACGGCGATCAGCGAGAGTTGCCAGCTATAGGCGAACATGACCGCCAGGAAGATGAGCAGGAAGGGAAGATCGAGAATCAGCGTGACGGCGGCGCCGGAGACGAATTCGCGGATGGTCTCGACGCCGTGCAGGCGGGCGACCAGGGTGCCGGTGGGGCGGAACTCGAAGTACGGCAAGGGCAGGCGCAGCAGGTGGCGGAAGACCTGGCTGCCGAGGACGGCATCGATGCGGTTGCCGGTGTGCAGGATCAGGTACTGGCGCAGCCAGGTCATGACGCTGGTGAAGACCATGAACAGGACCAGGGCGACACCGAGGACGATCAGGGTACTGTGGGTCTGGTGAACGACGACCTTGTCGATGATGACCTGGGTGAACAGCGGCGTGGCGAGGGCGACGAGCTGAATGGAGAGACTGGCGAGGAGGACGTCGCGCCAGATTCTCTTGTGCTTCAGGAGTTCGGGGATGAACCAGCGGAAGCCGAAGGGCTTCTTTTCGGTTTCGAAACCGGGGATTTCTTCGTCCTTGCCGGTGCCGGTCGCTTCCTTGGCGACGAGAATCAGTTGCGGTTCGAACTGGGCGACGGCTTCTTCGACGGTGAGGGTCTCCGGGGTTTGGGAGTTGGCCCGGAAGTAGAGCAACTTGTGGCCGTCCGTTTTGAGAATGAGGACGGGGAGTGCCACTGGCGCCTCTTCCGTTGTCTCATCGGCTTTGGGGGTCGGGCGCATGAAAGCGATTGCCGGCAGGGGCAGCTTTTGCCAGTCGGTGATTGCGGTGGTGTGGGTGCCGGTTTTGAAGCCAAGTGCGCGGGCGGCTTCATGGAAGGTGTCCAGGGTGTGGGGCGGCGGGAATTCCTGCTCGACCAGATTGGGGTCGAAGGGGATGCGGTAGAGGCTGCACAGGCTGCCGAGCAGCCAGAGCACTTGTTTATCGTCCAGTATTCCCCCGACTGGCATTCGTTGTCGCCCCGACCCACTTCAAGGTTTGACTGCTGATGACTCCCCAGCGAGTCATTATGCCGAAGCGGTACGCGGCAACCCACCTATTCGTTTTGATAGGTCATGATATGGAAGCGGCGGCCATTGTCGGAAACAAGGCCGCCGCAGGTCACGCTAAGCTGCCTTGCTCGGTACACCGAACAGTGCGAAATGAGTCTGTTCGCCGATATCGATATCAAGCGCTACCGCATTCTCGACACCGATCCGGATGGAAGGACCATAGCGGGTAATGGCGATACCGGTCCGGCGTAGCAGGCGTTCAATCGCCACGGTAGTCACCGTCACGTAGTTCGTGATGCCCATCGTGTCGCCGAAGCGGACGATTTCCCGCATGGCGTCGAGTGCCAGGCCAGCAAATCCAAACCCTTGCGGACCGTCGGTTTCGATGGCGAAGCGGCTAAGTTCCCAAATGTTGGCCGCCTCCGGAACGGGAGCACCATGCAGCAATTCCGGGAAGGTGTCCTTCAGCATGTACGGTCCTTGGGTCGGCAGCATTCGCCAACAGCCGCACACGTCATTCCCGGCACCCCGGATCACCATGTAGTACGGATCGATTGCATCGTAGCCATCGATTTCCATCCCCGAGAGGATGGGCACCTCCCAGCCCATGCGATCTTTGAAAACCCTGGTCCGCAGCCTGTGCATTTCCCATAGGTCCTTGCTCTGAAAATCTTTCCGCATCCCCACTTGAATCTGATTTGACATATGCGCCCCCGTTTAGTCGGTTTAGGTAGGTGAGACGCATAGAAAAATGGGTTTCCGGATTCTCCGGTGGACGGCAGGGTTGAGCGTCTAAAAGTGTCCTGAGTCGAAAAGTGCGTCCAGGGTGGACAGGTCAGTTCCAAGGTTCCCCTGCCGGGTCTTCGTGACCATCTCGTAGTCATCATCGAAGTTGCTCATCAGGCACATGTACCGAGCCATCGCCACTTCCTCGAAGCGTTGCTTCTTCTTCGTTTTGACCTTCTCCTGGATGGGTACTCGCTTTTGCAGCCGGTCGGTATAGAGCACCTTGGCCCGCAACCGCTCGAAGGTGTAACCCCGACCATCCCGATACACTCGCCTGACCTTTGAATTGAAGCTCTCGGTGAACGCGTTGGTCACCCGGTTGTCGTCGAAGTAGTTCAGGATGTATTCCCGCCAATTTCGGAAGGCCGTTTTCACCGGTTTGAAGGGTTTGGCCAATTCATCAGGGATGCTCGCTTCCCAGTTCAGGTACGCTGCCCAAGCCTCTTCCTTTGTCTCGACCTCATAGACCGCGTAGAGCCGTTCCTTGAGGTCGTAGGCAGCAGCCAGCAGAGGGAAGCAATTCAGCCACCCAGAAACAGTCAGATATTGCTCATCGTTCAAGTCGGCCGCTCGCTTGGCAAAGAGCTTGTGCGCCTTCTTCAGCCCAGCACCTTGCTTCTTCTGGTCGGTCTTGCCGATGCTGCGCCGGACAGCATCCAAAGAGGCGTTGGCTTTGCTGACGACATGGAACTTGTCCACCACCAGCTTGGCGTGCGGCAACACTCGCAGCACAGCCAGCCGGTAGGGTCGCCACATATCCGTTGCCACGATTTCAATCCGTTCCTTGTTCGGTAACGATTCCAGAAACCGGACAATGGAGGTGTGGTAGCGGTCGGGCAGCATATCGACCAGCGTTCTGCCATGGATGTTCGTGAAGATTGCGCGGAACCGGCCCAGCTTGATTTCGTCGATGCCCAGCCAGACTGGCGTCTCGCGCCGGAACTCCTTCTCCAGTTCCGCCACATAGGCATCGAAGACATTGCGGACGGTCTTCTCATCCACGCCGGTCTGCTTAGCCACCTCGATGTAGGGGTATTCGAGTGCCTGGCGACCAATCCACTTTGCCAGGCGTTCTGTCATCAGCCGGGTCGTATCGACCTCGGGCACTGCTGCGGTGAAGGTCTGGGCGCATGGCTTGCAGCGTAGGCGCGGTACGTCGAGGTGAATGGCTACCGCTTTGCCGTGCGCAGGAAGGTCTCGGACAAACAGAGTCTTCTGGGCATGCTTGACCGTTTCATTCGACCTCCCGCAGTGCGGACACAACCTGGAGATGATTACCGGCTCGGCGCGGACGTGGTATTCGCTGTCGGTTTCCTTGAAATCCAGCACAGTGAGGCCAGGGAGATTCAGGATATTGACGGGCATGGGCGACAGCCGAAAGTGGCGAATTGTAGCGCCAGCCATGAGCCGGGCCAACCGCGCTGCATAACCGTGTCGGCCAATGTCCTACTTGAGTAAAACACGTAGTTATACTAGAATAGGATTTGTGATTGATAGGAGGTTCGAATGCTGCAAACCCTACGCAAAGCTGGCGGCTCGCTGGTAATGACCGTGCCCAAAGTGTTTATTGACCAGAATGGTCTGGGCGAAGGCTCCCAGGTGGAACTGCTCCTCCTGGGCAAGAAGATGACTGTCGAGGCACCGACCCGCCCGCGTTACAAACTGGCTGACCTGATGGCTGAGATGCCTGAAGGGCTGCCGCGTGTCGAAGGCTGGGATGAAATGCCCTCGGTCGGACTGGAGAACGGCTGATGGCGTATCTGCCGAACCGTGGCGACATCGTGCATCTGGATTTCGACCCATCCTCCGGTCGGGAGATGAAAGGCCCGCACTTTGGCCTTGTCCTGAGCGGCAAGGTCTTCAACCAGCAAGGGCTGGCGATGATTTGCCCAATTTCGCAGGGTGCTGCTGCCGCTGCTCGTACCTATGGGACGGTGGTTACGCTGATGGGGGCCGGCACCGATACGCAGGGTGCGGTGCACTGTCACCAGTTGAAGTCGCTGGACTGGCGAGCACGAAACGTGCGCCTCAAGGAAACAGTGCCACAGTACATCGTTGATGAAGCTTTGGCCCGAATCGAAGCAATCTTGTTTGAATAGGAAGGACAACCATGCTGAATGAGAAAGACTGCGGGCCAATGTTGGTCAATGTATTGCTGATTTTGATTGGCACCCCGTTTGCGGTATGGCTGATGGCAAATCCGGATTCAATTACTACCGCCCGTGCTTGGCTTGAAGCTAATGATGTCCTGTGGAAAGTTGGCACAGTCATCGCTGTTCAACCTCTCATGGTTGTTTTCTGGTTCTGGATGAAGCGCCGGGTTGGACCTTTTCATGTTCAGCGAGAAGATGAAAAGGGTAACTGGCGCACCATCGCAACATCAAAGTCACTGAAGCAAGCCAAAGAGTTGGCCCACGACAAACACCGCCGAGTAATCAATATGTACGACTTCGTTCTGTATCAAGGCAGGTAACGTCGGTATGCAAAGTTCAGTTGAGAAAAATGCGTTGATTGCACAGCGAGAGTCCTTGGTTGCGCAGCGGACGCACGTAGATTTTGAACTCTCTAAAATTGACCGCCGACTTACAGAGTTATGCAGACATGAGTGGCGTCTGCATCAAGTTGCTGGTGAGGGGCGCTACTGCACAAAATGCGGCGAGTGTGACTCTGACTTTGACGACTAATTGAATATGAAAATAGCCATTGCCCCTGGCTTGCTCCCAAAGAAAATGGGGAAGCCTGTAGAACCAGACTCAAACTGCGCTATCGGCCAAGCCATACGAATACTTCGAGAGGGGGCTGGTATGACGCAAGTCGAAATGGCAAAGGTCTTGGACGTTGAGCGAACCAGTGTGACCAATATGGAGAATGGTAAGCAAGTGGTTGCGCTGAATAAGCTGGAAGCGTTAGCCACGTTTCTCGGGGCCGAACTTCGTATCAGCTTTCATCTGTCCACCGGAGAATCCGGAGACTGAACTGACGGGGTTACTACTTCAGTAGCTCCCGTCCACCGGAGAATCCGGATACCCAGAAAAATATGCCCATGATTTGGGCTGGGTAACTATCAACTCTGATAGGTGGCGACCTGCGGATGGTCTGCGATCATTTGTGCGGAACATCGGGAACAGCAGAGGACAACAACATGAACGAGCGGTCGAACCGGGATGAAGCCGGGTCAATCGGAGAATCGAAAGCATATGGAAACGTCAGTTCGCAAATGCTGAAAGCCATGCGACTGGAAAGGAATGAAACCCAGAGCAGGTTCTGGGGACGCTTCGGCGTCACCCAGACGCGGGGTAGCCGGTTCGAGCTGGGACAGGAGATTCCGCTACCGGTCGGGATATTGATTCGACTCTATCTGGATGGGGTGATTTCGGAAGGAGATCTGTGGCGGGCGCGGCGCCGCCAACGGATTGCCGGCAAGCGACCAATCAACAACGTTACCTCAGGTGTCAACGCTGAGTAGTCAGGTGAAATTTTCAGAAGATTAAATGGTGTGACGCATCGTCGCGAGTTGCTAAAGGGCAGCAAATCGTTCAATTCAACCAAGGAGCAAACATGGCCAAATGGGCTGACTACGGAATTTCTGCCGTCAGGTACAACAGCGCGCACACTCATATCGACAGGGTTCGCGCCCATCCCGACAACGGTGACACCATTGGCGCGTCTGCAGAATACACGCGTGCCGGCATTATCCAGTCGATCAAGGCCGGAACGACCTACGTGACGATCATCAAGAACAGCGAGGGAAATTGGATGAAGGGTCAGCCAATTTACATCATCAAGGTAAATGGCGTGGAATACATCAAGACGGTCGATAACGGCAAGGCTGCTGATAATCTTGAGAACCTTCCAGAATTCTGACCCGGATCGCACCTCGCTGATTTGATCCGTACAATGGCAAGCTACCCTCCGATATCAAGACTTATGAAACACTTTTGTCTTTTACTTCGCTAGGTGGCGCAATAAGACTATGAGCACCTTTGATCCCGTAGAGATCCGGTCGTCTATCAAGTGGTACTTCGAATCGAAGAACGTCGCGCTACGAAAGGCTCTTCAGATTAGAGGGCCGCTTAGTGCGGAGCAGCAAAGCGACCTTCGAGTTTTTTACTCTCAATATTTAATATCGCTCGTATCGGCCGTTGAAGCACTGTTGGAGAAAGAATACCCGTTTTCAGCACACTTCCAAGACATGCTTTACAGGGATTTCGTGATCGATGGGTATGCAGACGGCGAGCAGAATTACGCTTATCTAAAAGAACTCCGGAACTCTGTCGTTCATCGCGGGGAGGACATTACTGGGAGGGGCTCGTTAATGGCGAGTGGTTTGCACCTTTTGCACGCTCCACCACGGATATCAACACGCAACGGCAAGGTTACATACCAGGCATTTTCTCCCCTGCTGCTGGGAATTGTAGCTCTCTCTGAATCTTCGATTGGCAGGCTTATTCTGCGGCACTTTCAGGCAAATGACATCCTCAGGGCGCGCACCGATTTCGATACGTGGCACTCGAGCATGCAAGCCTATATCGAAGCGGACTCAACCATTCCGGACTTTGTAAAACAACATCTTCCAAGTGTTCTTTCCTCGATTGATCTTCAGAAGATAGAAGAGCAAAACCTAGCAGCGCTGGTCTCGTTGCTCTCGTCAGACCATGGCGAGCTACTCTCTGCACTACAGGAAGTCCAAACCGTTGCCAGCAATACGTAGAGTTGCAACTAGCTTTTGGCTACAACACGCCCCGGCTTCCGCTTTCCAAAGCCGACTACGGCAGCAAAGGGCACACTCCAGCCACCGGCAGGGTATGCTCAACGGGGGTAACGTAACTTGGCCATAGAGAGTGGTCGAGCGTATGAGAAGCCGAAGAATTGGATGCCATATTCAGCAAGCAGCTTACGGCAGATCAATAATTCCCAACCGAATTGCCTTCACCACAGCCTCCCTCCGTGTTCCCACATCAAGCTTCATGCGAAAGTTCGCAATATGGAAATTTGCGGTAGCCTCCGAGCAGTGGAGAATCGTCGCAACTTCCCAACTCGTCTTTCCTATCGCAGTCCACTTCAGGCATTCAAGCTCTCTGGGTGTCAAATGGGGTGCCACCTGTACAGCAGTCGTTGGAAGTGCAAAATCGATGCCGGTCTCGAACACCACGTCGCGCAATAGCGACATCGAAGGAAGCTGTTCTGCCAAGTCTTTTCTGAAATGCTTGCCCGGCTGTTGGTCATTCACGAAGCACAGAATACCCAGTTCCCCCTTGGGGCCATGGATAGGCAAGGTTACCCCTGAGCGAAGGCCGAACGCACAAGCTTCTTCGTACATCTGTTTCTGATTTTGCGTACGGAAGATGTCTGGCGACCATACCAGCGAGGTCGTTCGGCGAATGCAGTGCGCCACCGTCGGATCGATATACGCCAAATTACTTTTATCGTAGGCCGCGCGCCAATCAGCGGCATAGTTGCTGCGCAAAAAAGCTTGCTCCAGTTTCATGCCGTGCTTGGGGACTATCGCCAGAAGCGAATAGTCGAAACCCATTTCTTTGCCGATTCGAAAAAGCTCCTGGCACCAAGCATCCTCGGTATCCAACTCCATCAAACCTTGAAATCGATTGATCAATGACATTCCAGGAACGCTTTTAGCAGAAATACGTGTTTTGAGTATCAATGCTGGCCGTTCTTGCGTCAATGATCCCGGTAGGCTTTATACCTAGCAGTGTTAATAGGTTTCTAGCTCAAAACGGAGCCTTATCTTGTTGCCATCCTTACAAACAGGGTGACTATCAATCACCAGATGCTCTTCTTTACCTCTGCCTGCCCATCGTCAATGATCCATCAATGTTCGACGCGCCCTAGCGGTTCTGAATCGCTTTCAAGCAATCCAGCCGCCCTTGCCCGCCACTCGACGAACAGAACAACAAGGGCGGAATATCGAGGGCGTTCAGGTTTTCGATTTTTACCCATTGAATTTTCCCGGAAAGCTGGATTTGTGAGAGCGGGGAACGTACTTCGACTACCAGCACACGATAGGGCCAGTTCTGACGGTCATTCGAGACAACGACGACCATCGCGTCGCCAGGCTTGAGTCCCTCTCGGCTGTTACGCGATAACTGTTCCCATTGTTGCTTGGCAGCGCGCCATTCGGCCTCTGCCTTTTGTTGCGAGGCCTGCTCGCTGACAGCTTTGGCCTCCCGGGCAGCGCGATAGGTGTCACGTGATGCGACGATTTCACCTCGATCCTGCACCACAAGGTAACCAGGTCGTTGCATCGTTGCATTCTCAATGGGCTTCATGACATGGAACAGCGTCAGCTCAGCAAGCGGGGGGCTTTGGTTGTAACGCTCTTTGCCCTCCTCTTGGCCAAAACAAACGAGTACGGAATTACTGGTGACCACACGAAGCGCCGGATTCTGATCGGATGTGACCTCCGAGTATCGAACCGCAGCACTTGTGGCCGAAGTCTTCATTTTGCCATCATGGGCATCACACCATTTTTCAAAGGCCGAGTTCCAGCGGCTGGCATTTCCTGCAGCGTAATAGCCAGCGAGGGTGCCAGGCTTGTCCGTGTAGAGCAGGATGCTCTTGGGTAACGCAGGAAAGACCTTCTCCGGCGGCAAATCGTCGCCAGCAACCTTGAGTAGTGTCTGCTTTAGCGACGCCATATCCAGCGTCCGTTGCTCGACCCGCTGCAACCCGTCCTGCGCAACAGGTGGCTTACGGGACTTTTCGGGGTTGGTGCCGCATCCGATCGTCGACAAGGCAAATGCCGCCGCAATCAGAACTGTTTTTTGAACTCGCATCTTGGATACCCAGATCACTAAGGATTCTTTAGTATGCCACATCCAGCATTCCTAAGATTCTCTTAGCCCTTATCACAAGGGGGCTTTGATGGAGGAACTGCCGACATTTGCGCAACGCATGCGTGAGGCTCGAGAATCGATCGGCATCTCCCAGAAGCAATTGGGCATTCAAGCGGGCATTGACCCTTCAGGCGCGAGCGCACGGATCAACCAATACGAACGCGGCAAGCATTTTCCCGATCAACTTACTGCTCAACGGCTTGCTACCGTATTGAATGTGCCGGTATCGTTCCTTTATGAACCGAACGATCAGCTAGCCAGCCTGATCCGACAATTAGGGCGGCTAACGCCGGAAGAAAGGCAGCGATTAAGCGATGCGTTGAAGTAGCGATTATTCGCAATTCTGCGTCGTCCCACCTGAGAGGCATACACCTTCCGATCATCAGCTATTCGAATAATTGCCGACTGGATCAGACAGCAGGCCAAATGTCCGCACCAACGAACGAGCCTTAGGGAAGCACTGATTTATTCCTGATTCGTCATTCCGGCGCAGGCCGGAATCCAGGAAATTCAAGGTGCTGGGCACCGGCCTTCACCGGTGCGACGAATAAATCAGCGTTTCCTTAGCTTCTCCCATACCCCAAGTTTTGGGATTACCAATATCAGATTGTGTCCGATGCCCCCGAGCAGCTGTCGACACAGGGACATCGAATCATCGACAGAATGCTATGGCCGAGCTCGAAGGAAGCACCCTGCAGGAAATCGCCGTAGCCCCCGTAACCGCATGCCGCTTCACCTGTCACCTGATCCGCAAGCGACAGGATCGTCGCTTCGATGGTCTGCGGTCCCGGAATACCTAGATGCTCGGCACCGCGCTTTGCATTGAGCGCATGAACAAGTGCCAGATACTGGCTTTCCGGAACAATGATGCCATCCTTGAAGCGAGCAACCGCCAGCCATTCGAGAATGGTGTGGCGATAGCCAACGAGTCGACCACGCTCTGAGAACTCATACCCCGCCCGCGCTGCGCTGAGACGGAAGTCATCGGCCTTGCCGGCATCGTGCAGGATTGCCGCAGCAATCAGTAGCGAGTAGCAGACATCGGGCATGCCGGTCGCCAGCATCTTGGCCTGCTCAGCGGTCTCGATGGTGTGACGCAGGTTGTCGTTGGGGTATGGTGGATAGCCATTCAGCGCGGCGGGGCCGGTCAGGAAGCGTTCGAGGCAACTGAGCGAATATCGCTTGCCAGCCGTGCCAATTCATCAACTTTGGCTCAGGCATTGGGCAAACGCTCCGGGCCTGGGCGGGCATGCCAGACAGGCGTAAGAACCCCATGAAAGGCACCTACATCCTTGGCAAATTGATGATGATGGTCATCGGCAATGGTAGTACCCAGGCAGATCAAGACGACCAGAGCCGAAAACAACTTGGTGATTTTCTGTAAGCGCCCATTTCCACCCGTTGAAAACAAAAACGGAGAAGAGACCCGCCGTCTACGAATTCGCCAGCCAAGAATTACATCCTTGCGTTGTTTGAAGGGAACTGCGCGTCCCCCCAAATCTGCCGGTCAAATAGTCATCTATGGAACATGTTAGTTCTTCATTCACGGGAGCACTAGATACGGCTGATCAGCACACGCTCTACCGAATCGTCGAGAACATCTCCCGCCAATAGGCGCCGTATCGAAGGCCCGAGTAGATCCAATTCTGTGTTGAGTAGTTGTGGAGTTGGCCCAGTGTCTTCGAAGCGAGTAATGTTGGCTCGTGTCTGTTCCAGAATGGTCTTGTCCTGCCCGAGGATGACGCCGAACAACCGGTGCAGGATCATCCTCTTCAGCCAAGCCGGGGTGACGCCCTGTCGCGTTGCAATGCGAGCATGAAAACGTAGGCTACCCTTGGATTCGGGCGTTAGCCAGGCAGTGACCAATAGGTTGAGACCGTGCTTGCCACGATATTCAATCTCGGCGACGCCGGGTAAATAAAATCGGCCAAAGCTTTCAGTGCGGCTGCCTTCAAATATACGGGAGACTAGACCTGACTGTAGACTCTCGTTGCTGTAGCGCGCCTCGACCCCGTTCGCCAGTCGGCGCACCTCAGCAGTCACGGTCTGTCGTTTGTTGTCGCGTCGAATCCAACCGGCATGCACGAAATGGGTGTGGAACCCGTCGAGAAGATTTTCTGCTCCCTCGTCGATCTCACATTGCACAGTGTCGGTCATATAGAACACGTCGACGTCTTCGACTACGGCCGGAGCAACCGGCTCTGGCGTGTCGTCGCCAGGCGCTGCACAAACCCAGACGAGGCCGTACGCAGCACGCGCGGCGAAGGTGGGCACGACTGGCGAGCTGCCGCCTTCGAAGATCATACCCGGTACGTCTGTGCAGCAGCCATCAGCTGAAAAGCGCCAACCGTGAAAGGGGCAGGCGACCTGACCATGGTGAACCTTGCCGTTGGAAAGCGGTGCATGGCGGTGCGGGCATCGGTCATGCAGGGCAGCGGGCTTGCCCTCCGCATCGCGGAACAAAACCAGCGGAATCCCGTGCAGGGTACGGCCAATCGGTTGACCAGCGTCGAGTTCGGCAAGCGGAACCACCGGCCACCAGTAACACTTGAGGTCGATCATAGTTTCAGCTTCGTCATAATTGGCACGCCAACGGCGTGCAGAAGACTACCGAGGACACGCCAGATTCGCTGTCGTTCGCGCGGCAGGTGATTCACGAGAACCAAGCTGTATTCAATCTCCGGCTGACCGCCACGCATGCGCTTGAAGTTGGCCGCACCGGCGCTCATGTTAAGCAGACCGCGCCGCTTTGCCGCTTCCTCAAGAGAGATTTGAGAGATAAGGCGGTATAACCCCAGCTTTTGCGGCAGGCTTGTGTCGTAGCCGACCACCGGTGTGGTGAGAATGATTTCGTTATCAACCCAGCCAAGCACGGCATCGATTTGGCCGGCCGGCGACCGGAGGGCGGTCAGCCTGAGCCAGCCATCGCGTTGCCCTACGCGCATCCAGTCGGAGCTGAAATGCGGGTTAAGCGGGCAGTACTTTTTCAAGTAGAGCAGATTGTACAGCTGTTCGAGGCGGGGATAATCGGCATCGGCCAGAGCCTCGCCAGGTACTTGGACGTAGCCGGTACGGGCTAGCAAGCGGGTATCCCTGCGGCTGTCGCGGCGGCGCAAATAGGCCGCACCGGAACCACTGCTGCCGTCAAACAGGTAGACCTGCCGGCTGGGAATGGCCAGGTAACCGAGTGCTTCCAACTGCGTGATCAGGCCGGCATTGCTGTGCCGGTTGAGCGAGCGAAACCCGATGGCGTGATCGGGGTAGGCGTCGACAAGCAGGCGGGTAATGGCTGGGAGGTCGGTGCCGTCCCAACTGAATGGGTAAAGATTAGTAGAGAGCAGCCAATTATTGACCTGGACGATACGGTCGATGCGGGCCTGCTCCAGCCAGCCGCTGACGCCTCGAACCAAACGCCGCAATGGCGCAGCCAGCCAAGGCCGGCCGAGTTGACCAATCTCGTAATCGGCATAGCCGGTGTAGGTCGTAAGCGGCGACACCACATAGCTGTTGTCGGCTCGTTCGCCGCCTTCGTTGACGCTGACCGGCATGAGGTGCTCCCCGGTGTCCAGCAGACGGAGGCGCGTGGCCACATTGCCGATGGCGCAGGCGGCGTGACGCGCATAGGCAAGCGAATGACGGTTCCATTCGGACAGTCCAGTCGCTTCAATCTGGTACGGGTCGACGAGCCTCACGGTGCTGCATCCAGTGACTGCCCATTCCATTCACTGTCGGCGGTCGCTGCAGCGAGCAGACCGCAGCGACGGCTGACAGCGCGGCCGACGATCTCTAATAAGCCTGGGATCTGAGCAGGCAGCGGGCCGCGATCGCCAGGTCGAGCGATGACGTCGCGGGCGGTCCAGTAATCGCGCCAGAATTTGCCATCAAGTCCGTGCTTGTGGGCTCCGAACAACAGCATCGCGAGCGCAACCTGGCGCGGCGCGGGTGTTGGCGTTAGCACGCCTTCCCTACCAAGTAGCGCCTTGACCAGGGCTTCGTGCTGGTCGTCGAATAGGTGCACGCCACTGGTCGCGCGCGGGTTGCACTCGATGGCATGGCAGCGGCCGTCCGCAGTCTCGATGTAGTCGAAGGCGACCTGACCGGTGTAACCGGTCTCTGCGCCAAATCGCTCAAGGAAGGCACGGATCGCCGGCGGATCGGTGGGCTCATACCAGATACCTGAGCCGCGTCCGACCCGGTAGCGCGGGTGGTAGCAAGCATGGGCGGTGAGGCGGCCCTCGACCAGGAGACTAAAACTACAGTGTTCGCGGCCGGCAGCAAAGCGCTGCGCCACCCATGGTTGCTCGTGAGTCGGCCGGATGGTGCGTAGTTGTTTTGGCCGGGGCCTCAACAAGGTGCGATTAGCGAAACGGGAGTAAGCCGGCTTGAACACCCAGTCTGCCGGATTGGTGAAAGCGGCAAGATCTTCCTGCGTCTCTAACAGATGTGTTTCCGGTGCCTCGACCTGCCACCCCTGAATCATCTGCGCAAACCAGCCTTTGTGATGCAGTCGGTGCATCAACTGGAAATCGACAGCCATCACCTTGCAGGGAATGAGGTGGCGTCCATAGGCGAGGTAAAAGGATTCCTCACAGGTCGGCAGGACAAGATCAATGCCACGCTCCGTCACGGCAGTACGCAGGGCTTCGATCCAACCAGCCGGATCGGGACGCGGTTCGGGCAGGCGCAGGTAGTCCTGGGTGGCGTTGCTGAATCTGGTTACGGGCCAGCGTAGGGAATCGCCGGCAGTGACGCGCCAACCGGCGGCCCTAAAGGCACGAGCCCACTCCAGGCAGGCGGGTGCGCGAGCACCCAGGATCAGAACGTGCATACCAGTCCCTCAGGGGCATGTAGCCGGCGCACCCGGCAGCGCTTTCCGCCGGGTGACGGTGGCTGCCAGTCGGTAAAAATCATCGTCGGCGACACGACATCGAGGTTCCGCCAGAGCGTGTCGAATTCGGCGAGAACGCGGGAAATTGCGGCGTGGCGGTCACCATCTGTCAGCAGGCTGACAGTCATCTGGAGGCCATTTTGGGCAAGGTCGTACTCACGCACTATTGGGCTGGCGAACAGCATGGTGCGGCGAATCAGGTCTGGGTAGATGGACACAGTCTTGCCACTTCCTCGCCCCGGCAACAAAAGGACTTCGTCGGCACGGCCTTCGATAGCAACGATGGTTCGTTCTGCGCGGCCGCAGGAACAGGCTTGATCAGCGATCCGCAGCACATCGTTGAGGCGGTAGCGGACAATCAACTGAGTTTCACGAGTGAAATCGGTAACGATAGGCTGGAAGCGGGTGCGTCCAGCATCCAGCCAGTCAGGCTCGATATGCACGAAGCTTTCGTTGAGATGTAGACCGCCATGCTCGCAGGTGTAGCCGAGGAACCCCTCGGTGGCTTGGTAAAGCTGGTGAGTGGGGACGCGGAAGGCGATCCGAACTGCTTCTCGGTCATCGTCCTCAAGCACATCGGCCACCGAAATGACATGGCTGGGTGCAATGGACAGCCGTCCAGCGCTGGCCTCGACAGCAAGTGCGCGTAGAAGCGAGGGCGGCCCTACCAGTACATCCGGCTGGCTCCGGTTGAGACTCGGCACGGCCAGGTCGACGCCAAGCAGGAGGTCATGGAATGAGAAGTCGATGCGCCGGCTATTCAGTGTGGTGTAGAGGTTACTGTTGGCGCGCAGAAAGAAGGCGATGCGCAAAGGAGGCAACCAGGGCGACAGTAGACGGTGCAGCAAGCGTTTCGGTAGTACACGGCCAAGAAGCACACCAGCCCACTGCAGGCGTTCCGCAGGACTTACCAGGAACACGCCCCGATTGCCTGAGGTTCCACTCGACAGGCCAACGGCGAGATCGCCCAGCAAGGGCAGAAAATCACGCGTCTTTTCAGCCTTCATGCCAATCTCGAAGGCTTGGTCAAGGCGAACGCCGCGCGTATTCCGGGCCTCGAATTCGGCCATCATCGACGCCTTGTCCATGGTCGGTAAGTCTGACAACACCATGGCCTTGCAATTGCGGTAATACGGTGCGCGCGGCAGAACCTCCCGTATGAAGCGGTGTAGACGTGCCTGCTGCCAGGCTTCCAGCTTGGCACGGTCGCCGAAGTCGAGCGACCAGCGGGTTCGTGCGAAGTGTGCGGCTGTGACTAAGGCGTCAGGAAGCATCACGGAATTCCTGCCAAGCAACTGTGCAATGCGAGGGCAACAACGTGATCGCAGTTTCGCGGCGGGCGATGCCGGACAGACCGCTGAATGTCCTGATGAAACGCTGTCGCTCGGCGTTAACAAACAACGCTAGACGTGAAGGCAACCGACCTTCGCGTAAGGCGGGAAGCGACCAACAGGCATCGGCGACCAGGAAGGCTGGCTGACCAGCAGCATCTGGAATGAAAAGTCCGAGCTGACCGTGACTATGGCCGGGGAGTGGCACGCCCAGGAGGCTACCATCGCCAAGCAGGTCGTACCCCGTCTCGAACGGCGCCAGCCAGTCCGGCAGATCGCGTTGCGCACAGTCATCGGCAGAGATGACTCGGTTCAAATAGTCGTCAGGCAGTAGGGTCGGCAGATGACCACCCAAGGTGGCGCGCCAGCGTTTTCCGGCCAGCGCGGTGAAGCGTTTGGTATCGGCGCTCAAGGCGATGAATCTCGCGTTGGGGAAGTCGCGTAGACCAGCGATATGATCTCCGTGGTAATGGGAAACGATGACCGTAGAAATATCGTCTGGGGTGAGGCCAAAACCAGCCAACTGCGTTTTCAGGGTTTCGTCTTGAGGCAGTTCTACCGGCAGGGCACTGCGGTAGAGTCGCTCTGGCCAGGTGTCTGTGGCGGAGAAGAAATGGCCGGCGTAGCCCGTGTCGTAGAGTATCCAGCCTCGTTCAGGGTGGCGAATCAGTCCGCACAGTGCGGGGAACTCCACCGGTGTCCAGCGGCCTCCTCGCGCCGCCATACATTCAAGATGACGGCAGGCGCCGACGCGCAGCAGGTGCAGGGCGACTGTACTCATGACTGTTGATCCTGCCACCACCTGGCATGGCGGCGAATTCCTTCGTCAATGGATACCAACGGTCGCCAGCCAAGTTCGTTGCGCAGAGCAGATAGATCCAGTGTCTGGCTGAAAGCCAGCACGCCAGCGCTGTATCGGGTGAGCGGCGGTTCGTTGCCGCCACCAAGACGAGCCGCGATTTCCAGGCCGCGTGCGACCACTTCAACTAGAGGCCAAGGGACCTTGCGGGTGCGCAGGGGCAGACCAAATTCGCGCGCCATCTGATTGAGTAGATCGAGTAATTCGCGAGGTTCACCGTTGCTGACGTTGTAGATATTTACGGGGCATGGCAGCGGCTTGGTGAGAGCCAGCCAGACTGCCTCCACGGCGTTGTCGATGTAGGTAAGGTCGAGCCTGATGCTGCCCCCACGCATGACCGGTATTGCCCCCTGAGTCATTACACGCAGAATTCGCGGCATCAGGGTCTGGTCCCAAGGACCAAACAAAGCGCGAGGACGCAGAATGGCGACCTCGGGTAGTCCTGCCTGCATGACCAGTGTCTCAGCAGCCCGCTTGGTGCGCACATAGTCGTTGGCGGGTTCGGGCAAGTCGGCATCCTCGCGGATATTTATTTGGTCGGCGAAGGCAAAGTAGAGGCTGGGTGTTGAAATATGTATCAGCCGCGGTACGCCGCAGGCGCGGCTGGCAGAAATCACCTCGGCGGTGCTGGCGACATTGGCTCGATGGAAGTCGTCGTAACGCCCCCAAGGGGAGGAAAGAGCGGCACAGTGTACGATTGCGTCAGCATCGCGGGCGACTTCCGCGAGGGCAGTTTCTGAAGCGGCTTCGCCGTGAGCCAGAGCCTGCCAGCGCACCGGCGCCGGTGCGAGGCGAATGACCTCAGCGGCGGCTTTTGCACTGCGGCCGGTGAATAGCACGTCGGCTCCTTCGGAAGCAGCGCGCCAGACCAGATGGCGGCCGAGAAAGCCCGTACCGCCCGTGATGACCAGTTTCATCAGTATTCCAGTACCACGCCACCCAGCGAAAGTCCGGCGCCTGCGCCCAATAGAAGCAGGCGATGGCCGCGCTGGATGCGGCCGTCGCGGATGGCGATATCGAGCGCAGTAGGCAAAGACGCGGCCACCTGGTTGCCGTGTTCGGCGAAGATGTTGATCACCTTGTGGTGGGCAAAGCCAAGTCGCTTGGAAAGGTGAGATAGGGCGAGTTGGCTAGCCTGATGCGGCACGATCCAGTCGAGTTGGTCGCGAGTGAGCTTAGCGCATTCAAGCAGCCGTTCGACGAAAGCCGGCAGATGGGCGGCCGCAAGCTTGAATACCCCCTTCCCGTCCATGCGAAACTTGGTCAGTTCATCGAACGGCTGGTTGATGCGCGTCGGATGGTAGCGGCTGCCACCGGCAGGGATGCGGCAAAGGTCTGCCCCCTCTGACAACGTGTTCAGTTCGGCAGCGATCAAGCGCGAGGGTCCATCGATACAGGGGCCGAGCACGACGGCAGCAGCACCATCGCCAAAGATTGCACTGCTTTCCAGCTTGGTCCAGTCAAGCCCGCAGGAAGCAATGTCTGCAGCCACTACCAGCACGCGCTTGTAACGGCCAGCGACGATAGGCCAAGACAGGGTGTCCAGTGCTGCCAGAAATCCGAGGCAAGAGGCGTTGATGTCGAAGGCAGGAATAGCTCGCGCGGACAGACCAAGCTCCCGGTGTATCAGGGCGGCGTTGCAGGGCATGCCCTGATCCATAGTGCCGCTGGCGGCAACTAGGCAGTCGATGTCGGCGAGCGTGAGTCCAGCAGCATCGAGGGCCCGCCGCCCCGCTTTGGCAGCGAGATCGGCAGCGGTCTCATTATGCGCGGCGAAATGGCGCTGACGTACGCCACCGACTCGTTCAACGGTACCGGTGCGCTGGTTTAGTTGATGGTCGAGTTCCGCACTGGTAACCGTTTTGGTAGGTAGCGCATGGCCGGTGCCAAGCAGGGCGAGGGAACGGATCTCTGTCGAATAGGTGTTCATGAGGCAGTAGTGCTTGCGGTGGATTGTGGTCGACGTAAGCGAACAAAGTCTGGCGGCTCCCATTCGCGCATGGCAAGTAGCATTGCTGTTCCGTGCCGCTCGCCGATGGGCGCCTGCAGGCTTTCGTCGTGAAGGGTGGCAAACTGCATGCGTAGTTTCCGCAACTGGGCGATGAATTGTCTACGAGCCTCGGAGGTGAGCATTCCGTGCACAAAGAATACCGATTCGTCATCTGCATCGAATGGACTGGAGAGGAAATCGTCGCGGCCACGGCTGGCGAAGAAGTGCGCGATAGGGCCGCTCGGCAGCCAGTCGAAGTCACGTGTGACATTAATGCGGATGCGATTGCCCGGTAACAGGTCGATTAAACGCATGCGGTCAAGGCGAAGCAGGCAGCGCAGACACTCTGCCTCGTCAAGCCGGTAGCGTTCGACGATATCGGTCAGGCTCCAGTGGTTAAGGGTGCAGGTGGCGATTAGCAACAACTTCGGGTCGGAAACCAGTTCGGTCTCCAGTTTTTTTTCGAGGCGGCTCAGGCGCGGCGTACTGGCGGTAGCGGCTTGGGCAAGCTCCACCAATGTCATGTCGAGCAAGGCACATAGCTCGATTAGACGGTCGAGCGAGAAATTGCCGGTCGAAAATAGCCGCTTCACACTCGCTTCGGAAAGCTTTAACACCGCTGCGACGTCGCGGTAGGTAATTCCGCGCGCCTTCAGTTCCGCTTTCACGGTAGCGAGCAGTTGCTGAAGTTCAGTCATGGTTCTGTAGTTGTATTCGGATGTTGGCAGGAGTCTGGAGCTTCGGAGCAACTATAGCCAGCAACGAATTAGAAGTAGCGCATATTAATACCGAGCGGCGACTATAGTGCAACGTCATGGTGAGGTGTTGTCGCTTATAGCACTGCCATTTCTACGAGCCGCCTCTCTTTGCAGTCTATCGGTCGAATTTTTTGCTGCAAGCGTGTAGAGAAATTGGGTTTCTAGTGATCCGCCCGGCAGAGGGGGCAAACGCAGTGCACATGGCCATGGCAACGCCAGCGACTGAGGCGCCCGGCTCGCAGCACGCTTCAATTACCGACTGCTTGAGTTGAATGCCTCGGGATGATGTCGCCCGCGGCGGCCTAGCTTCTGGATTCCCATCGAAAGTGTCCACCATCGCCTTTTTAGGGGACACGATCTTCGCGGTTTAACGCGTCAATTTATAGATGGGTTCGCTGGGCGCTTACCGACGCTGGACATGTTGGTCAGCCATTTGCTCAAGCAGTTGAGAAATACTCGGCGCTCAGGTTCAAATCGCCAAACGCAGTGAGCTACATACCTTTGACGTCATGCCTCAACGCTGGGTGGTTGAGCGATCATTCGCGTGGATCGAGAAATGCCCCCGTCTGTGGAAAAACTGCGAGCGCAAACTCAACACCAGCCTGCAGTTCATTCACTTGGCCTTCCTGGCTCTTTCGCTCAGAAGACCGTGAACAGGTTCTAATATATCAACATTTTTGGAAATCAACTTTCGGAGCAAACGGAATGGTCAATCTCCGCCATGCCGAGTTTGGCCGAGATCGGTCGCAACTGTCATTTGTGACAGGTACGCCAGGCGACGACATCTGGTAATTTCCGGAAAATTCGTATGCCGCTAAACTATTAAATTCGGCCTGTCGCCCAACCTCATTTTTCTGGAAGCATTCAATGGAAGCGATTCATTCGCTCATCTCGAACGTCGAGAAGGTCATCATCGGCAA
>Ga0116155_10000942_pt1 | contig 21916 bp, 14 predicted proteins | sample AD_UKC032_MetaG_FD_89890 | JGI IMG/M metagenome (GOLD analysis project Ga0116155, IMG submission 89890) | Active sludge microbial communities of municipal wastewater-treating anaerobic digesters from USA - AD_UKC032_MetaG | ecosystem: Engineered > Bioreactor > Anaerobic > Digestate | place: USA...
ATCTCAGCCGCGACCGTCGCTGTTAACGTCCGCACCGGAACTAAAATTGTTTTCGGAATGACCGCGGCATTCCCGGTGATCATCATGACCGCCATGGTCTCGCCGATCACGCGGCCGATCCCCAGCATCACGGCAGCCAGAATCCCGCTGGATGAGGCCGGCAGCATGACGCGCCAGATGGTCTGCCACTGCGTCGCGCCCAAGGCGAACGCGCCTTCTTTGTAATTTTTTGGGACTGAATACAGCGCGTCTTCCGCGACCGAAACGATCGTCGGCATAGCCATGAACGCCAGCATGATCGACCCTGAAAGCGCCGTTAATCCCGTCGGTAAATTGAAAACGTTTTTGACCAGCGGAACAAGCGTCACCATGCCGACAAATCCCAAAACAACACTGGGGATCGCGGCCAGCAATTCCACGCCCGCCTTGAGGACCTCTTTGGCCCACGCGGGAGCGATCTCAGCGATGTAAATGGCGCTTCCGACCCCGATAGGGATCGAGATGATCGCGGCGCCGATCGTGACCAGGATCGAGCCGAGGATCAACGGAAGGATGCCCAACTGAGGCGGTTCGGAAATGGGATACCACTTGTGTCCTGCCAGAAAATCCGAAAGGCTGACCGTTTTAAATACGGCAAGCCCTTCTTTCATCAAAAAAAGGAAGATCAGCGCGACAAAAAATATCGACGCCACCCCGCAGGTGAGGATCAATTTTTCAACAATGAATTCTTTTGCTTTTCTCATACATCACTTTGTTAAGGGCACAAAATCCGTGACCCTGACAATGTCCTGCCCTTCTGGCGAAAGGGCGAAATTAACAAAACTTTCCACCAAACCCGACGGAACGCCTTTTGTATACAAAAAGAGCGGGCGCGATATCGGATAATCCCCTTTCATGACATTTTCGATCACCGGCATGATATAGGGGTCCTTGTCCGTTTTTGCGATCGCAATGGGCTTTTGCTGAGCTGAAATATATCCCATGCCGTAATACCCGATCGCGGCCGAATTCCCGGCGACCTCATCGGCGACCGCCTGGGACGATGAAAGCATCAAAGCGCCCGGCGCGAATTCTTCCTGAGAGTCAGGATCGTTCTTCCTTAAGACGTGTTCTTTAAAATACACATGCGTTCCGGAATTGACTTCGCGCGAAAGGATAACGATCGCTTCGTCCTTGCCGCCCAGCTCTTTCCAGTTCACGATCTTTCCGGTAAAGATCGCGGCAAGCTGATCCAGCGTTAACTGATCAACCGGATTGGCCGGATTGACCACGACGGCCAGGCCGTCTAAGGCGATCATAATTTCATTCGGGTTGATCCCTCTTTTTTGGGCCAAAGCAATTTCTTTCTCTTTAATATTGCGAGAACTCATCGCAATGTCGCATGTCCCGCTGATCAGGCTTGAAAGCCCGGTGCCTGATCCGCCGCCGGTCACCGCGACAAAGGCGCCGGGATTTTGCTGCATGTATTTTTCCGCCCAGGCCTGGACCAGATTGACCATGGTATCCGACCCCTTGACCTGAATAGAATTTTTTCTGGTCGCGGAACACCCGATCAACGCAAGCATGAATATCGCAATGACAACGAGTCTCTTTTGAAACATATCCCCTCCTCATTTGCTTATACAGTATCTCTTGCTCAAACTAAAAACAAATTAAACCAATGTTAAATGGATGTAAAATCTCAAAACGACAATTTAAATTTCGCCCCCAGAACATTGGCGTCTTTCCATCCGGCAGAACCTTTAGAGCTCTGCAGCATGTAATAAAGCTCTGCTTTGAAATTTTCGGCAATCTTCATGCCCAGGCCGGAAGAAACCCTGTTTTGATTGAACGGGTCATCTTTCGTGAACTGGATAAATACCTCGTCAGAAAAAAACGGCTGGATGTCAAACCGCGTAAACTTCCAGGGCAACTTAACAGTCAATTTATTACGATACCTGCCCTTGTCCTGCCGATCATCAAACTGCTGATACTCCAGGCGGCTGCGGTCCTCGACCTTAAACCCGGCCAGGTCACCCGAAACGGCCGCTGTCAAATACGGCTCATTTTCAGGGCTCCAATCCCCATTCGATTTTGTACGGATATAGCGAAAACCAAACCCGAGATTCCAATGCTTGTTCAATTTGTAAACCAGGCCAAGGTCATAGTGCTGGTAATAGAATTCACTGATGTCCCCGCCCCAGCGGAATTCCTGTTCAAACGCGGCCTTCCAGGCATCAGAAATCTTTATTTCTTCAACGTTGGTATTCCAAAATTGGACATCGCCATCCTCGTAGGCAAAGGCTGGGCCCATGGGGACAAGCGCCGTCAACAGAACAATGAACAGGGCTTTTTTCATGCGTGTTCTCCTTTGAATGTTGTTGTATTTCTGCACAGTCAAAAAGATTTTAATTGCGCATGATTAAATCGATCTCAAGAAAAAGTAAAATGTGCGTAAAATCTCGGAAAAGATTCTATGCTTTCGGAAGGGTGAACCAAAACTTGGAACCGGTGCCCTCGACGCTTTCCACGCCGACTTCTCCCCGGTGCTTTTCGACAATATGTTTGACGATCGAAAGCCCAAGCCCTGTGCCGCCCAGCTCGCGGGAACGGGCCCGGTCAACGCGGTAAAAACGTTCAAAAAGCCGGGGGAGATCTTTTTCCGGTATGCCGATGCCAGTGTCCTCAACGCAAATCTTAACGTGGGAACCCAAATCCTGACACGAGATGGTCAAGACGCCGTTATCCGTATTGAATTTTATTGCGTTATCGATCAGGTTGCTCAAGACCTGCGTCAATTTGTCCATATCGCCGGCAACATAAAGGCCCGGCGGCAATTCATTCCGGACCGTCAATTTCATTTTCTGCCATTGGGACTGCGCCTCCGTCAAGGCCGCGTCCGCCAGCCGGGACAGGTCCACTTTTTCCCGGCGGAAAACGATTTCCTTTGACTCAAGGCATGCCAAAGACAACAGATCGTTGACCAGCGTGTTGAGCCGTTCGACCTGACCTTCAATGATCTTTAAAAAATTGCGGTTGTTCTGCCGGTCTTCCAGGGCGCCGGCCAAAAGCGTCTCAATGAACCCTTTGATGGTCGTCAACGGCGTCTTGAGCTCATGGGACACATTGGCGACAAAATCCTTTCGCATCGTTTCCAGGCGCTTGATTTCCGTGATGTCATGAATCACGGCAAGGCAGCCGCTGATCGATCCCCCCTCAAAAACAGGAGCCGCGTTGATCTGAAATATTTTACGGACCGGCAGCACAAAAGGGATCTCACGGGACACGGGCTTCCCCTCGCGCAAAACAGCGTTCATCAATTCGACCATATCATTATTGCGGACAACCTCCAGAAACGGGCGCCCGACAATATCCTTGTCGGGGATCCCGAAGATCCTTTCAAACGCCGGATTGATAGAAAGCACCTTTCCGGACCTATCGATCACCACAACACCTTCGACCATGCCATGGAACACCGCCTCCAGCTGCTGATTGCGCGCATCGGCTTCTTTTGTTTTTTCTTCCGTGCGCTGGGCCATGGTGTTTAACGTAGAGGCGAGCTCCGCGATCTCGTCCTGCGAGGTCGAAATGATCCGCCGGCTGTAATCCCCGCCGGATAATTTGCGTGAAACCTGGATCATGCGTTTGATCGGCCGGACCGCCCGCGCGATAAAATACACCCCAAGAACGAGCGCGAGACAAAACGCGACCAGGACCCCGGCAGCGATCGTTTTCCTGGCTGTGCCCAGGATTTTTTCAACTTGTGTGGGTATCAGCGCCAGCCTCACGGCCCCGATGATTTCGCCATGGCCTCTCAGCGGAAGCGCGACATACAGCATGTCTTTCTTTAAGGTGACCGAATAGCGGACCTCGGCGCCCGTGCTCCCCGACAGGGCCGCCCGGATCTCAGGACGTTTTGCGTGGTTTTCCATCTGACCGATCTGCGCCGGCGTCTCCTGCGAATCCGCCAGGACCCTGCCCTGGCTGGAAACGATCGTGATCCTGCAGTCTGTTCTATCCTTCAGCCGGTCCACCAGCGCCGCCAGCCGGGGGATGTCTTCTCTAATAAGGCTCTCGGCGGAAATCTGGTCCGCAATCAAACCGGCCTGCGTCATTAAGGAGGCCTTGATCTCCTGCATGGCATTCTTTTCGAAATTTTTTTCCAGAAAAAACGCGACAAACCCGAATGAAATAAAAATGATGAGCAGGTAAGACAGTGTTAATTTTAGAGTGAGGCTGCGCACGGTTTTCATAAACAATGAGCCCTTTTACCCTTCATGATCAAACCGGTATCCGTAGTTCTTGACCGTAACAATATGATCCGCGGCGGAACGGAGCTTCTTGCGCAAGGTCGTGACATGGACATCAACGGTGCGTGTCTGAATTTCAACGGCATGATCAACACCCCAGACAACGTCTAAGAGATGCTCCCGGGAAAGGACCCGTCCATTCGCCTTGATCAGGGCTTTCAGCAGTTCAAATTCTTTAGAGGTCAGTTCCACGGCCTTGTTCTTTACGCTCACCTGGATCTTAGAGAAATCGACCTCCAGATCACTGATCCGCATCACTTCCGGCAGCTGTCCCTGCCTTTTGCTTCGGCGCAAAACAGCCTTGATCCGGGCCAACAGCTCCCGAAGGCTGAAGGGCTTGGTCACATAATCATCCGCTCCCAATTCCAGCCCGACGATCTTATCCGCTTCCTGGCTCTTGGCAGTGAGCATAATGATGGGAATCGCCGCGGTCTTGCTGTGCCGGCGAAGCTCCTTACAAACCTCAAATCCGTCCATTCCCGGAAGCATGAGATCAAGAAGGATGAGGTCCGGATGGTCCCGCGTGGCGGCTTCAACCGCCTGGGAACCATTGCTGACAGATGCCGTGCGGTAACCTTCTTTCTGAAGGTTATACTCAAGCATTTTCACAATATCATGTTCGTCTTCAACGATCAGGATGAGCTGTTTCATGCAAAAAAATGCCTCAAAAAAATTTACGGTTAAGCTATTTTAACAGACATCTGCCGATCGACCAAATAATACTCCCAATTCACTGAAAAAGATTTCCCCCTCTTTCATGTCAAAATCCTCAACCGCTCAAAAAAAGGGGGAGGCATGATCCGCCTCCCCGTTATCTTTGCTGACCATGTCCTCAGCTGTTTCACAGAACAAAGCACCGGCCGGATTTCATAAATCTCTCCGCGCTACTCTTCTGTTTCATCGGGAAAACTGCCCGTATTCCCACCCTGCTGCGTGCGGTCCTCAATGAGCTTAAATACCGAAAACATATCAATAGAGCTGCTCCCGGCTCCCGGGCCCATGGCATAAACGTCGCCCGGGGAAGACGCCCCGGACGCCTCGCCGGAACCCCCGGAAGAAGTTTCCTGCGTTCCATTCACCGCTTGCTGCAGGCTCGTCAAGGACCTGACCACAGTATCGATGTCCGCGCTGCCTGGAGCAGAGGCGATCGTCAACGTGCCGTTGGCATAATTTACCGCGTATCCCAATAAGGACGTGTAGCCGCTGGGCGTGATCGTATACGTTCCAATCGCCATGGCCCCCTGGGACGTGCCTCCATACGACACGCTCCCGCTCAAGGCCTGCGCCGAGGTGTCGCCGTTTTGAAGGCCGGTCATGCCCACCCCATTCCCTCCGGAATACGCCAGACCGTCATAAGTCTTGCTGTCATTGGAGGCCGTTACCGTAACGGCCGGCTGCTCGCGGTAAACCGCGTAATGACCGGCTCCTAAGGCCGTTGAGAAATTTGACGCGCTTTCATCGCTGTTGTATCGGAACTTCCCGCTTCCCGAGCCGATCAGCGCCGTCAGCCCCGTGCTGTCGCTGACGTCACCGGAATACAATGTCGCCCTCCCGCCTGCGCCGACCGTAACGCTTCCGCCGCTGACAATAATATTTCCGCCGGTGGATGTTCCGGCCGCGGTATTTTTTCCGGCATTCAACACAATCGCGGAATTCCCCGTGTTTGTTGTTTCGATGGCCCCGGCCAGTGTCAAATCCCCTGTCAATGTCGCCGCGCTTACTGTTCCGGTCGAATTGACGGCGGCCAGCGTCATGGCGTTGCTGTCGATAATGCTGATATCATTGCCTGAAACAACGGACACCGCGCCGGTAAAATCATTGCTGGTATTATTTAGCGTGATCTGTCCCGCCCCCGCCGTTAAACTGGTTGTCCCTCCAATGTCCAGCGAGCCTGTCCCCGCGATGTTTCCGGTTGAACTCAGCACAAGGGATCCGGTGCCTGTGGAGGCAATGGAACTTCCTGCCGTGCTCAGATTGATGCCGTTCGTGCCGGTGTCCTTAACGCCGGTGATGGAAATTGTTCCGTTCTGGGAACTGACTGTGCCACCTGATATGGCTGTCCCGTCAGAAGAGCCGTAGGCCTGTCCTGAGATCGTGATCGTTCCCTCACCTGTCGTCGATACTGTCCCGCCGATATGCACGCCGCGGGCATACTCCACAGCGTTCGAGCCCTGCCCATTGATGATGATGTTACCGCCCAACGCGTTGATCGTCCCATTAATCGCGGCCCCGCGCATCAAGGAGTTGGACTCATAACTTGTCAGATTGATCCCCATCGCCCTGGTCGTTGCGGGAGTGGCCCCGCCCCCGATCGTCACATACCCGCCGTTGGTTTCGATCGATGATCCCGATGAAAGCCAAAATCCTCCAGCCGCCCCCGCACTGCCGGGATTGATCAAGACGTTTAATTTATTCGAGGTGGAGCTGATCGCACTTGGGTTATTGTTCGCCAGATTGCTTGATAATCCGGAAGCGATATACCCGGATGAGCTGTCGGCAGTCGTAATATACGAGGTTGCCTTGAGCGTCAGTGTCGCATCTGACCCGCTGGTCTTAGAAATATCGCCATTGACCAATACCCGGCCGTTGCCGGCCTCGACCGTGAGGTCTTCCACCATCGTGATCGTGTCGGTGATATCGATCTTCGCGTTATTTTTTAATATCGTATCATCATTAAACGTCACCGCTCCGCCAACAGTAATATCCCCGGCTGTCGCGTTGCCGATCGTGACGCTGGAAAAACCGTTCGCAAAATTCGTTGAAAAATAACTCGCCGCAATATCCAACGTGCCGGCGCCGGTCGTACCAATATTGATTGCCCGGCTTGTATAGGGTTCGATAGTCAGGGTGCCGCTGCCGGAGATTGTGTGATTGGCGCCAATACTGAGAAGATTGGTCTTAAGAATCGTGTTCCCCGTCCCGGCATTAAAACTATGGGCATTAGCACCGGCATAGATATCCACATAATTGGGGGACTCTACAGTAATGTCTCCGCCGTTGGTCGTTGTCATGTTCTGGGAAATTCCAACACCTTTGGCAGTGTTGACTGTGTTGTGGCCATAAAGGGTGATTCCACCCGCCCCAGCGGTGATACGGGTATATCTCGAGCTAAGCTGCGAACTGGAAAGCCCGTGATAGTTCGTATTTGAACTTGTGCCGCTGATATTCACCGTACCGGCGTTGATGTCTAAATAACTGCCGGACGGAGCGCCGTCCAACCACGCGGACAACTCGATGCCCGCATAAGAAGAAGACTCTCCGATCATGGTGAGTGTGCCGCTGCCGGCATCCAGCGTTCCGCTATGGGAATAATTGATCCCCATCCCTGTTCCGGCGCCGGCCGTGCTTTTACCTTTTATAAAAATATTACCGCCGCCTGATTGAATCGTTGTCCCGGCTGTCGCCGCATTATTCAATCTTCCTATACTGACCCCGCTGTAAGTAGCGGTTGCTGTCGCAAAACCATCCGGCCTGCCGTCGCTGTTGTCGTCAGCCCCGCCCGCCATCACAATATCACCGCCGTTGGTGTCAACCACAGTGCCATCGTAAAGAAAAATGTAGCCGTTATTATTCACGTCTGCATCCGCCCACAAGACCGTATCCAATGCCCCTGTTGAGGATTCAATTGAACTGCCGGCATCCATAATGATCGAGCCGGTTGTTTTCACCGTCAGCGAGGCGTCATTGCCATAAGCGTTTGTGATGGATTTACTAGCCTGTAAAGTAAAATCCGTCGCTGCATTGGTCTGCGTCAACGTTGTCGCCGCCGCACCCAGCGTGATATCGCCGGCATAGGTCTGAAGTCCTTCGGTTGTTACCGCTCCGCCGTTGATCGCGATCCCATTGTCAGCAGATGACGTGACGTTCAGTGACGCCAGGGCCTTGCTGGTCCCGACCGCGCCGGAAAACGTCACCGTTCCCGCCCCGGCGTCGATCGTGACCGGGGACGCGGCAAGATTTGTTTCTTTGACATAATGAGCAAGCGTGCCGGTGGAAGCCGCGAGGTCATTCCATTGGCCTTCGGTCCCGGTAAACTGCAGGGCCGATTCATAATCCAATCCTCCTGACACCGGGCGTGTCTGCGAAGGGCTTCCGCCGTAGTTATTCGGTTCTCCGCTGCTCCAATTCGTGAATGCCCCATCGATCGCCGCCCCTCCGCCGGAATCGCTCTGCGTAAAAAACTGCCGGCCTTTTTCGCCATCCTCGGTTCCTTCCGGCCCGGCCACCCAGCGCCACACCGCGTTGGTGCTTGGGGTCAGCCCGACCACGCGCCGCCCCCCCAGCCAGGACGGTTCGTAATTCACGGTCCTGCCCGCGATCGCGTTTTCCAAACGGGAGGTGATCGTTGCTAAATAGGTATCGTCGACCTCGCTGCCGTCACCTTCCGATCCAAGCTCTGCGTTTCCTAATGCTTGGGTCCATGTTCCCGTATACGCCACATCGGTATAACTATTCCCGGAATTCAGCAGGCCGTAAAACCTGACGTTGCCGCCATTGGTCGTAATAATCAAACCGTCGGTATTTCCGACCAGCATCTCCCCTTTAACATTAACGGCCCCGCCGTTGGTCGAGATCGTCCGTGTGCCTGATCCTGCCACATACACGTCCCCGCCGACCATGGTCGTCACGCCGTTCAAATCGATCGTGCTGCCGTCACCAAAATTCACGTAACCGCCGTTGGTGGTAATGTCCTCGTTAAGCAAAATAATGCCGTCACCGTCATGTGCGCCGTTATCGTTATCTGCCAGCACATCCACGTTCAACTTGCCTGTCCCTCCGTCATTGCTGATCCCCGCGTTGATCGTGATCGTTTTTGCCGCCTGCAATGTCAACGTGACATCTGTATCACCGGATCCCTTGGAGATCGCGCTGCTGACGGTAATGTTCCCGTTCTGGGTCCCGGCGCCGGCGGTCGTGACATTGACGCTGGTTCCCCCTTCCAGCAAACCGTTGATCGTTGTGTTTAAAATGGTTGAATCGTTGCCGGTGGCGACCCATGTCCCTGAAGAAAAACTTCCGCCGGAAGTCGCCGTGGTGATGGTGACATTATACGGATCGAACAACCAGATCCCGGCATCTCCGTGAGGGGCGATCGCTCCGCCTGTCACGCCAGCCGTGTCCAGCCAATGACCGGAGGTTTCGATCCGCCCGCCGTCGCCGCCGTTCATCCCGCCTCTGGCTAAAAATGTTCCGTAAGCCCGCGTGACCGAATCAGGATCCGTAACATCTGACCACGCGACAACAGTTCCGCCGTCGCCGCTCTCCGTGGCGCTCGCGTCAAGCAAAGCCCCGTTTGAAATCACAACGCCGGTCGCCTCATAGATTTCAGGATCGGAACCCTGCCAGCCTCCGCCCGCATAGATCTCTCCGCCGCCTGTCGATCCTCTTGCCAAAACCTCAGCGCCTTCTTCAACAAGGACCCTCTCCCCCGTCGCCACAACTTTCCCGCCGATGGATCCTTCCGATGACACATCCACAGTGCCCGCGATCGTTACCTGCCCGTTTTCCCCAGCGGCCAGAAAGATCCTTCCGCCCTGCTCGCTGATCCCTTTCGCCTCAAGAACGCCATCGTTATTGACGACCGCGTTCGTTAATTCATCTTTCGCCAGGGCGGTCATCACAATCAACCCGCCGTCGGCTTTAATCAGCTGCTTGTTCTCGGCCAAAGCATCGACAGCGCCTTCCTCAACATTGTAATTGATCAGCTGATCTCCAAAAAAATCCAGGCTGACCTTGTCGCCCGCAGCCATCAAAACACTTCCCTCGGAAGAACTGATCTGTCCCTCATTACGGACAACGGGGCTCAATAACGCGACATACCCGCCTTCCCCGGAAAGGATCTGCCCCTGATTCAGGACCATGCCCGCGGCCCCGGCGTTTTCAAAAATAAAATTCCCGTTCAGAAAATTTTCATCGGATATATTTAAAGAAGAAGCGACCAGACCGCCCACATTGACCTGAGCGGAGGGACCGAAAATGATCCCGGCGGAATTTAAGAGAAAGACCTGCCCGTTGGCGCTCAGGTTTCCGAAGATCTGGCTGGGATTCTGATCAAAGATACGGTTAAGGGCAACGCTCGAGGAGGCGGGCTGTATAAATTGAACAGCGGCATCCTGCCCGATATTGAACGTGTTCCAGTCGGCGATCATCCGGTCCGTATACTGGTTGACGGTCATGCCGGACCCGCTTTGGCTGATATCACCGCTTCCGGATACGATCGTCCCTCCGGTGGGAAGTTCTTGAACATCAACAGCCAGGGCAGGCAGCCCGCTCACGTGGAGAAAAAAACACAGCGCCAGACCGGCGCGAAAAAAACGCCCAAAGGATTTCACGGGTCTCTCCTTTTCATTAGAACCAGATTGTGGCCTGGGCCCAAACCCGGCCGCTTTCATCCTGATTATCAGAATTGTTGTCGAACGCGTCCCGTCCGGGATTCTTTCCCAGCGCGTGAGCATACGAGAACTGCAGGCGATACGATCCCTGCTTTTCAAAATTCACACCGGCGCCCACGCCGGACAGCCAATAGTGGTTCCGGCCCGAAATATTCGTCACGGAATTGGACCACGTCCCTTCATGGAGCCTCACCTGGCCGGCATCAACAAAACCCACCAGCTGTGTCTTGAACGCGGTCTTTAAAGGCAGATCGTAGCGGTTTTCAAACGTCAGGATATGGCCCGTGTCACCGGAAGCCTCTCCGATCGGATACGCGCGCACGCCCGTGGGCCCTCCCAGAATGATTTTTTGTGATGAATCAAGATTTCCGTCGGCGAACTGCCCCCTGGCAGAAAAGAAGAGCGACGTGTTTTTCGTCGCCCGCTGCAGGCGCGCCAGGGCATACGTTGCCCGTGAAAAATTTCCGCTCACGCGCGCCCCTGAATCATCCCCAGAGCTCCCATCCGTGATATTCACGCTTCCGGCGTAAAACGACATCAGAGCGCTGGTCAGCCCCCCTCGGAAAAACTCATCATAAAAATTCCCCGTTAAATTCAGGTTCGCGGCGGAAACGCTGCGGTCACTGGTCACGTCTCCGGCGGATTTGTCTTCCAGCAAATACTGCTCATATCCTGATCCGATCCAGACGCTGGCCCTTCGTGTCCGCTTGACCGGATACTTAAGGTTCGTCCCGAAGGTGTGAGCGGAACCCTTGGCCTGCAGGTCTTTTAGCTTTCCGCCTAGCTCATAACGCAGCCCATTATACGAAAAATCCGCGATCGCGCCACGGGACCCGACAGGAAGCGAAAGATCCGCCCGGCCCTGATTCAGATCATCGGCGTTGATGTAGGTCATCCTCAAAAGATCGCCTTTTCCTAACGAATCAATAAGGGCCACCTGCCCGGTCCGGCGGAATCTGCCGGTATACCGGTTGCCGAAATTGTCGCCTGACACCGTTGCGGCGACCCACCGCCCTTCCTTGGAAAGCAGCGATAGGCGCGACGTCCCGGGGACCTCTCCTTTATCCAGATAAGCCCTGGCTGAGACGCCGGGAAGGTCGTTCATCAATAAGACCGCCCGCTCCACATCCTTGAGCATCACGGTCTCGCCTTCGGCAATAGACTGCCTCGCGATCCGTTCAAGAAACGTTTTGTTGATCCGGTGATCGCCATCGATCGAAACGCCGACCTTGCCATCCAGGCGCCCCACGCTGACCGCGATGATAACATTTCCTTCGGTCACGTCCTGCTGAGGAAGATACGCCCGCGCCAGAAGATAGCCTTTCGTTTCTCTTAAATATAGGGTGATCTTCTGCGCCAAGCGCTGCAGGTCAGCGAACGAAACCTCATTCCCCACGCAGGGCGCAGCTATCTTCTCAAGCTCTTTCAGGGAAACGACCTTTTCATAGCCTGTAAATTCGAAACTTTTAACGCGGACTTTGATCCCGGGATCGGCGGTCATCTCCGGGGGAGCTTCGATCTCAGCGGACGAAGACGCCGGCGGTGTTCTTTGAAGATCGACCTGTTCCTGCTGGCGTAATATCGATCCGGAATCCGGAGGGGCGGCCAAAACAGGAAAACAAAAACTAAAAAGAGAAATTAAAACGGAACAGAGAAGGAGATTTTTTATTTTCATGATTAAATTTTATATAACATATTATTTTTAAACAATATAAATATAAAAAATTTAATCGGGCCGCCTCAAGAAAGCCGGCGTTCTCAAATATAAGACGGTCGCCGGCTCGCCTGCGGCGTCTTGCCAGCCCAAAGGGCTGCTCCAACCGGATTTCGCTCGCAAAGCTCGCGGAATCATTGCCATTCAAAATAAATAGTGGAAGCAATGCTTGGAACCGGATCCGCTTTCAGCGGATTGCCGGTTCCAAGTGTTGGGGCTACCAGTCACAAAAAAACCCGCATCTTTCGATGCGGGTTGTGACTGGTAGCCCCAACCGGATTTGAACCGGTGTTTAAAGACTGAGAATCTTCCGTCCTGGACCAGGCTAGACGATGGGGCCAAAACCTAAAAAATGTATATTAAAAAATTCCAATAAACAAATTACAAAACCCAAACAATCCCAAACATCAAATTGCAATAAACACTGGCTTAAGGTTTGTTTGCTGTGTATTGTTCATTGTTTGTGATTTGTTGCTTGTATATTGTGATTTTCCTGAGTCTGTGTCCAACAAATTTATGATAAATCTTACCATATTTCCCTTTTTGGTCAATAAAAATATCCGGACCAATTTTTACGGAAAAGGCGCCCATGCCAACCCTTTTTTATGATATATTCTTTATGAATATTCATATAATTGAAGGATATCCATATGGCCCTTTCCGTGGGGATCGGTTTCAATAATGACAAGAACTCAAATCTGGCGGCCGCAGCCGCGATCGAGCAGGCAAAACGCAAGATCCATGTCAACCGCATCGACCTGATCCTGGTTTTGGCTACCCCCCATTATTCACCGGAAAACATCATACAGGCGATCGGAGACCGCCTTGATTCTCCGCGGGTCATCGGTTGCTCGACCGAAGCTATCATCATTGATCGTGTGATCCATAAACGGGGTGTCGCGGTCGCGCTGTTCCACTCCAATCAAATGAAATTTGAGACCGGCTCGGTCCAGCATTTGAACCTGCAGAACCCCCAGCAAGCTGCCGCATCCCTGATCCATTCCTGCAAATCGGAGTACGGAGAAAAGGAGCGCCGTCTGTTCTTCGTGTTCACGGAAGGCGCCCCCAACAACATCCCGGCCATCCATCATCACCTGCGCAAAGAGCTCAAAAACGAACCGGAAATGCCGATCCTGGGGTCTTCCGCCACCAATATGGTCGCTCCTGACAGTTCCTTTCTTTTTCATAACAATGAAACGGTCAAAAAAGCCGCCACGGTTTTTGTCCTTGGCGGGAAAGCGACCGTCAAGACGGTCACCCGGCACGGCTGGCATCCCATCGGCCGCCCGAGATTTGTGGATAAGAGCAGCCATCACATCATCCATTCGATCGATGGTCGTCCGGCGATTGAACTCTACAAAACATTTTTTCCCGAGCAATATCATTTATTAAAAGACCCTTCTTCTTCGCTGAACCTTTATTATCCTTTGGGCATCGCCAGCGGGAAGCGGGGCACCTTCTTTATCCGAAATATCATAGATGTCCTTGACGACGGCAGTATCGTCTGCAATGATAATGTGGATTCCGGTTCCCAGGTCCATATCATGCTGGGCAACAAAGATTCCTGCCTGCAGGTCACCAAAGAAGCCATCCAAGAGTTCAAAGGCTTTTTTTCTGACCAGCCAACAGGCCTGGCCCTGGTCATCGTGTCCGAAAAGCATCACCGGATCCTGGGGCGTTCCTTTGAACGGGAGCTCGCTTTTGTCAAACGCGCCGCTGGAGAAAATATCCCTGTTTTTGGATTTGTCAGTTACGGAGAGATTTTTGACACGGGAGACGCTTGCCAGCAGACTCTCAATTCAAGACAAAACAATAATTTAACCTTAATCGGGATAAAATAAAATTACCTATGTTGTGGGCCGTTCTGATAACCCTTTTTCTCTGCCTGATCGCCGGAGGGGCGTTTGTCGCCATTCATCAAAGAAGTAAGATCAACGCCCTTTCTGAGGCGGTCCAGCGGTTCAAGGATTCCTTTGATGAGATCGATGAACAGGCCAAGCTGATCATCAAGACCGACCTTGAGCTTAACCGCACCCAGGAGGAACTGGATAAGCGCCTCAAAGGGCTCGACGCTCTTCAGGCGATCTCACGGCTGGTCAGCACGACTTTGGATGAACATGAGATCTTTGAGCTTCTGGGCGAGCCCCTTGTCGCTGACATGGGCCTGGAACAATATTATTTCCTGATCCTGAACAGCGAAGGCTCCCTGAATTGCGCCGCCCATCTGGGTTCCACGGCAGAGGAAGCGAAGCGCATCCTCTCTTTGGTCGGAAACAACCTAACGCTCATTGACCAGCTCAAAAGCCGGCAGACCATTTCGTCCATTAATGCCACGGATGAAGAGCGCTCTTTTTTCACAAGACACTTAAAAACACGGCATTTTATCATCACACCGATCATGGCCAAGAACACCATGCTGGGCATTCTGATCGCCACCAGCCATTCGACGACATACGCCGTTTCGGAAGGGGATGAAGAGATCTCATCGATCCTGGCGGACCAGATCGGCCAGGCCATCCAGAACGCCAGGCTGTTCGAGGAGGTCTATCACTCACGCCAAAAACTGGAGATCATGGTGCAGGAGCGCACCCGGCAGCTCCAGGAAGCCCTTTCCAACGTCCAGCAGGTCAGTAAAATGAAATCCGAATTTATTTCCGCGGTCTCGCACGAGCTGCGCACCCCCCTGACCTCGATCAAAGGGTACGCTTCGCTGTTAAGTTCCGGTAAACTGGGCGATATTCCTGACACCGTGCGCCAGCGCCTGGAAAAGATCAATCATCATTCCGACAGCCTGGTGCAGCTGATCAACAATCTGCTGGATATTTCCCGTATTGAATCCGGAAAGACCAGCATGAACCGTAAGAAAATGCCGATCGTTCCGGTCATTGAGAACGTCCAGGACCTTCTCATGCCGCAGCTTAAAGACAAGAACGTCCAGCTTATCATCCAGATCCGTCAGCCCCTTCCGGAGCTTCTGATCGACCAAAGCCAGATCGAACGCGTCTTTATCAATCTGGTCGGCAATGCCATCAAATTCACCCCTTCCCAGGGAACGATCACCGTCAGCGGAGAACCCAGGGAAAGTGACGCGCTCTTTAAGGTCACGGACACCGGGATCGGCCTCAAAGAAGACGAACGCCGCAAGCTGTTCAATGAATTTTACCGTGTCGACAATGAGATCAACCAGAACGTGAAAGGCTCAGGCCTCGGCCTTTCCCTGGCGAGGAAGATCATTGAGGCGCATAACGGCCAGATCTGGGTCGAAAGCGTTTACAAAAAAGGTTCCACCTTCGCCTTCACGATCCCGCTTGATGATCAAAAATAAAGGAGTTTGGAATGCCGAAAGAACGCATTTTAACGATCGACGATGACCCGGATATCCTGGACGTCCTCGATCTGACCTTATCCGAACACTACGATGTCCTGCAGGCCCCTAACGGAAAAGAAGGACTGTCGATCCTGCAAAGCAAGACCCCCAATCTGGTGATCTGCGACTACATGATGCCAGTCATGAACGGTAAAGATTTCTGCAAAGCGGTCAAAAAAGATGTCCTGTTGCGCCACATCCCGATCATCATGCTCACCGGCAAAGGCGAGGTCCATGACATGATCGGGGGGATCGAAGCGGGTGCGGACGATTATATCGTTAAGCCCTTCGAACCCGAAGCCCTGCTGGCGCGGATCCGAATGATCTTGCGCCGCACCGAACAGAGCCTGGACGCCAACCCGTTGACCCATCTTCCCGGAAACACCTCCATTACCGAAAAACTGCAGGAATGCATTGACAGCAAATCGCCTTTTGCCGTCGGGTATGCCGACCTTGATAAATTCAAGATCTACAATGACAAATACGGGTTCGAAAAAGGCGATGAGGTGATCCGTGAGACGGCACGCATCCTGATCAAGAACGTCCGGCAGCTCGCCGGAGAGGACGCGTTTATCGGGCACATCGGAGGCGATGATTTTGTTTTTATCACCAAAGACAGCGTCATCGATGACGTCTGCCGGGCCATCATCCATGAGTTCGACACCAACAGCCCGATGTTCTATTCGCAAGAGGACCGCGAAGCAAAATTCATCATCGGAAAGGACCGGCTCGGCAACGAGACCCGCGCCGGACTTCTGTCCATCTCGATCGGGATCGTCAGCAACGCTCACACCGAGATCTCCCATATCGCTCAAGTGAGCGAAATAGGGGCAGACCTCAAGAAATATGCCAAGACATTTGATAGAAGTGTTTTTGTGAGGGACAAGCGTAAAGCGCTATAGCACGATCACGGAAAAGGCCCTTTGGAACCAAAGGTGACCCCATTATACGCCGCCGGCAACCCATAGGTTTCTTTCAGAGTGTAATTCATATATTCATCTGAGAGGTTCTTGGCTTTGATCAAAAAGCCTTTTTTAGGATGGAATGCCAACAGGACCACAAGCACGACCGTGGTCAACAGGATCATATACTCAAACGCGGCTTGCGCTTCTCTTCCGGATAAGGAATATTTTTGAAATACCCCAAAACGCATAGCAGAAACTCCTCTTTCTTTAAGTATATCATCCCCTGCTTAAGCCGCAACCGGTTTTGTGTGTTCTTCTTATGTAATAATTAAAGATCTCAGGACAGCCCCAATGATTTCATTTCCCGCACAAGTTCTTTGGGATCGTGGGCCCCAAAAAAATAACTGGCCGTTGCCAGGATATTGGCCCCCGCCTTAACCGCCTGCGGGGCGGTAAGGCCATTGATCCCGCCGTCGACAGAAATGTCACCGGAGAACGTTCTGGAGAGTTTTTCGATCTTTGACAGCGCCACAGGCATGAATTGCTGGTGGGCGAAACCGGGGTTCACGGACATGACCAGGACCCCGTCCAATTCCGCGGCCAAAGGCCCCAGCTCAACAGGTGTGCCCGGATTAAAGACCAAAAATGCTTTTTTTCCTGAATTCTTGATGGCCTCAATATCCGGACGCAGGGCGTCATACTCGATTCGGTCCACTTCCTTGGGAAAATCGCCGTAACTGGCGCACTGAGGACGGCGGCGGCCATAGCATTCGGCGTGGACCATGATCGCGTCCGCTCCGGCTTTAGCGAATTCTTCAATATGATCAGAAGGATGGTCAACCATAAGGTGCGCATCGATCGGGAGTTTGGTCAGAGGCCTGATCGCTTTAACGATCAACGGGCCGACCGTGATCGGAGCGACAAAATGGCCGTCCATCACATCCACGTGAATACGGTCGGCGCCGCTCGATTCGATCTTTTTGATCTCTTCGGATAGACGGGAAAAATCTGAACACAAGATACTAACGCTGATCTGGATGGGTTTAGTCATAATTTTAAATGACACGGACACATGGCACAGGAAAAAACAAAAAATCAAGATAAACCAAAATCTAAACAAAAAAGTTGTTTTTTAATTTCTCTGTTTTTTTGATCTTGATTTTGACTCTCGAATTTCTCCTTGTGTCCTGTGTCGTGTGTCTTTTTTAATTAATGCGCGGGGTGGGAATTGAACCCACATGGCTTGCGCCACACGCCCCTCAAACGTGCGCGTCTACCAATTCCGCCACCCGCGCGTAAAATCAAACTGCACTTCAGAATCAAACAATATATTTGAGCCCAACCGGCTCTGCCGCGGGATCTGTTTTCTCTCCAAACCCTTAACGGTAAAAACATATTCCGCCACCCGCGCGAATTTTCAAAGAAATCACCCGCGTAAAATACCAGAAACTCCCCTTGCTGTCAATACGCTTTCCTTTACGCTCTACGCTGTCTTAACTGCCCAAAGCTGCCTTGATAAAATCCCTGAACAATGGATGAGCCTTATCCGGTTTGGATTTGAACTCCGGATGGAACTGACAAGCCACAAACCAGGGATGATCTTTGATCTCAAAGATCTCAACCAGGTCCTTTTGAGGGTTCTCTCCCGCGATCACGGCCCCTTGTTTCTCCATGGCCTTGCGGTATTTGGGGTTAAATTCGTAGCGATGACGATGCCGTTCGCTGATCGTTTCTTTCTTGTAAGCCTGAAACGCATTTGAATCCTTGATGATCCGGCACTGATACGCACCGAGGCGCATGGTCGCCCCCATATCCTTCACGGCTTTTTGTTCCTCCAGAAGGCTGATGACCGGAAATTCGGTCTTGGGATCAAATTCAGTGGAATTGGCGTTCTTCATGCCGCAGACATTGCGGGCGAACTCGATCGTCGCCAGCTGCATCCCCAGGCAGATCCCGAAGAACGGGACCTTGTTCTCCCGGGCGAAACGGATCGCCGCGATCTTGCCTTCGATCCCCCGGTTGCCGAAGCCTCCGGGGATCAAGATGCCTTTGGAATCGCCCAAGACCTTCGAAAGGTCTTTCGCCTCTTCCAATTCTTCAGAATCGATCTTGTTGATCACGACGCCGGCATCATTGGCGATGCCGCCGTGGGTCAACGCTTCATAGATCGATTTGTAGGCATCCGGCAACGTGATATATTTCCCGACAACGGAAATCTTGACCTCCTGGGACGGGTGCTTGACGCGCTCCACAACATAATCGGCCCATTTTTCTAAACCTTTATCTTCCTTCTTTATGTTCAATTTTCGGAAAATGAGGTCATCCAGTCCCTGCTTTTTAAAACAGATCGGCACCTCATAAATGGTCTTCACATCGATCGCCTCAATGACCGCGTCACGGTCAACATTGCAGAAAAGGGAGATCTTTTCTTTCTGTTCCAGGGTAATGTGCTTTTCGGTGCGGCAAAGCAGGATGTCCGGCAGGATACCGATCTCGCGCAAACGTCCGACGCTGTGCTGGGTCGGCTTTGTTTTATGCTCACCGGCCGCTTTGATATAAGGCAGAAGCGTCACATGGATGTTCAAAGCATATCCGTCCCCCAGCTCCCAGCGCATCTGCCGGATCGCCTCCAAAAACGGAAGGCTTTCAATGTCGCCCACCGTGCCGCCGATCTCAACGATCGTGACGTCGATATCCTTGTTCTTGGGGACGGCCCTGATGGAATCCTTGATCTCGTTGGTGATATGCGGAATGATCTGGATCGTCTTGCCCAGATAATCACCCCGGCGCTCTTTGGTGATCACGGAATAATAGATCTTACCCGTCGTGATATTGCTTTCCTTGGAGCAGACGCTGTTGGTGAACCTTTCATAATGCCCGAGGTCCAGGTCCGTCTCCGCCCCGTCATCGGTGACATACACTTCACCGTGCTGAAAAGGGCTCATCGTGCCGGGGTCAACGTTCAAATACGGATCGCATTTGATAAAAGCGACCTTGAGCCCCCGTTCTTCCAGCAGCTTGCCGATGGATGCCGCCGCCAATCCTTTTCCTAAACTTGAAACAACGCCGCCTGTCACAAAGATGTATTTGCTCATAGTAAAAACCCCGTTCGTTGTTCAGTGGTTTTTCTTGTCCTATGAATCCAGGCGGGCACTGCCGCCTGTCCAACGTTTAACTTTCAAGCAAATATTTGCTCTGGTTCACTGGGACCTTGACTGGATATTTCCCCGAAAAACAGGCATGGCAGAACTGCGTCCCGTCGTTCATGACCGAAAGCATGCCTTCAAGGCTTAAATAGCCCAATGAATCGACCTTGATGAACTTCGCGATCTCCTCCACGGATTTGCTGGAAGCGATCAATTCCTTCTTGCTCGGAAAATCGATCCCGTAAAAACACGGCCACTGGATCGGCGGACAGCTGATCCGCATGTGGATCTCCTTGATGCCCGCGTTGCGCAGCTCTTCAATACGGCTGCGGCTGGTGGTCCCCCGCACGATCGAGTCCTCAACGACCACGACCCGCTTCCCTTTCAAAACATCACGGATCGGGTTAAGCTTTACGCGAACCCTGGCCTCCCGGATGAACTGGCTCGGCTGAATGAACGTCCGGCCGATATAATGATTGCGGATCAAGCCCGTCTCAAACGGCAGGCCCATCTCCTGGGCGTAGCCTAAGGCCGCGTAATTGCCTGAATCAGGAATGGCGATGACAAAATCCGCGTTCTTGACCGGATGTTCCTTGGCCAGTTGAGCGCCCAGTCGTTTACGGGTCAAATAGACATTATCATTAAAAATATGGCTGTCCGGGCGGGCAAAATAAATGTTCTCAAAAACGCAATGGGCGTGTTTCTCGGCCCCGTTCTTTCCATAACGGCAGGTCTTTAGTTTATCCTTGTTGATGATCACCATTTCGCCGGGCTCGACCTCTCGGATAAACTCCGCCTTGATCAGGTCAAAAGCGCAGCTTTCACTGGCCAAAACATACCCGTCACCCGAACGGCCCAGGCATAAGGGCCGGAATCCTTGCGGGTCACGCGCGCCCACGATCGTGTCCCCAACCAAAAAAACGAGCGAAAACGCCCCTTCCAGCTGGCGCAGGACATTAGTGAACATTTTTTCCAGGTCATTGGTCTTTTCTTTGGCTAAAAGATGAACGATCAGCTCGGAGTCCATGGTCGTCTGAAAAAGAGAACCTTCTTCTTCCAGCCGGCTGAACAGTTCCGCCGTATTGGTCAGATTGCCATTATGAGCGATCGCGATCGGACGTCCCCGGTGCCGGACCAAAAACGGCTGAATATTCTTCACGTTGCTGGAACCGGTCGTTGAATAACGGCAATGCCCGATAGCGGCATACCCTTTGAGCTTGATCAGGTCCTGATCGGTCAGGGCATCAGAGGCAAGCCCCGGGCTTTTGATCAGATGCACTTCCTGCCCGTCGAAAGACGCGACGCCCGCCGCCTCTTCCCCCCGGTGTTGAAGCGCATAGAGCCCCAAATAAATGGCTCTGCTTGCTTCAGGATGATTGGAAACTCCGATAATTCCGCACATAGTTATTTTTTGTAATATTCCTGCAAAGAACAAACCGACCAGCCGTTCTTCAAACTGACGTCCAAAGCGTTAACGGCGGCCCAGGCTCCCTGCAGGGTCGTGATACATGGAATATTATGTAAAATCGCAGCCGCCCGCATCGCGCGCATATCCGACTGACTGCGTTCCCCAGATGGTGTATTGATGATCAAGTCGATCTTGTCCTCTTCGATCAATTTCAAAAGATCCTTCCGCCCTTCGCCGCATTTCTCGACCAATTTGACCTTCACGCCGTTGGAGCGAAGGACTTTGGCGGTTCCCTTGGTGGCCATCAAAGCAAAGCCCAGATCTTCCAGTTTCTTGGCCAGAAAAATAATGTGCCTCTTGTCTTCATCGTTAACGCTTAAAAATATGGTTCCTTTGAGTGGAAGGCCCTGACCTGCGCAGATCTGGGACTTGGCGAACGCTTCACCATATGATAACGCGATTCCCATGACTTCGCCAGTGGATTTCATCTCCGGCCCCAAGACAATGTCCACCCCGGAAAACCTCGAAAACGGAAGGACGGACTCTTTGATGGAAAAATGGCGCGGATCCTCTCTTTTCAATTCGAAATCCGACAGTTTTTTTCCGACCATGATCTTGGCGGCGATCCTGGCGACGGGATTGCCGGTGGCCTTGGCAACGAACGGCACCGTGCGCGAAGCGCGCGGATTGACCTC
>Ga0116155_10000952_pt1 | contig 21751 bp, 16 predicted proteins | sample AD_UKC032_MetaG_FD_89890 | JGI IMG/M metagenome (GOLD analysis project Ga0116155, IMG submission 89890) | Active sludge microbial communities of municipal wastewater-treating anaerobic digesters from USA - AD_UKC032_MetaG | ecosystem: Engineered > Bioreactor > Anaerobic > Digestate | place: USA...
GAGGCCGGCGGCTACCCATGGCTTATGATTGCAAGCGTAAACGGGGCTGTTGCTGCAAGCACTGATGGCATGCAGTTTTATGGCCGTACATTCCGCCAGTCTGGTATCCCGGAAGGAATTCTGTCAGAAACTTTGGGAGGTGAATGTGCAGGGGAGTCTTCTGTTGTTGCACTTCAGGAGAGGGCATTCAGCCTTCCTGCCGGCCAGAGACACACAAGCGCCTTTGTGGCTAAATTTATGCGCAATCATCGCTCCGCAACCTCCGTCTCTGATCTTGACAGGCTGCCCGGTCTGTTACGCGAATTTTCCCGTCAGCGTGTGACCGGTGACAGGGGTGACTGGGCAAAGCCCTCACCCAACCTGTTCAATCACCCTGATTATCTGCAAGCTGACGAGTTGGACGAGTCGGACCTTAACCTGTTTTTCGGTAGTGAGAGACGTCACAGGGAAATTCATGGGGGTAAACTGATCTCATTCTTCAGCGGTGATAATAGCTACATCATGCTCCGTGAGAAAGAGATCCTGGTTGACCGTCCCCATGGTCATATCATCCAGGCGGCAGCCGGATTTACGCCTGATGAGCGGATAATGTCTACCACGGCATTTGCGTTTGGAGTGTTCAACTCGCATCTCACCCAGGGCAACACCAACTTTAATACCTTACTCTCTGTCTGCAACAGTCAGTTCAATCTTTCACCTGCGACAGGGCAGCGGATCTTCGTTGAGATCGACGGCAAATTCAGGCTTCTTGGCGTTCCTTCTGCATTCGAGTCAGGTCTCAACAACTGCCGCTGGATTTACAAATATGGCGACCGGTGTTTCCAGGTAAGAACCTGGGCCTCTGTGAGATCACCTCAGGTGTTCATGGACTTCAGGGTACTGAATGGCGAAGGGACAAGACTGCTTGTCACACATGAATTTGATGACCTCAACGGCTGGACGGTTATTCCGGGTGATCCTGAAGGCAGCAAGATTATAGTTCCCGATAAGGGCAGCCTGATTGCCAGGAGGTTTCCGGGATCCCGCTTCCGGATAGCCGCCCGGACATCAGGAGCCGGATACCGGGAATGCGGCGGGGAGATAACCGGCAGCGGGATTGATAATCAGGAAGAGAGTCTTTTTATACTTGATGTGGCAAAGACCACCGGCTTTCAGTTAACCATAACAGGCGAGGTCTGCGGCAAGGAAGAGACAGTAGACCTGGATGACACGGAAGCCCGATGGGAGGCTGACTCTGCTGATGCACGGCTGAGATGGAATGATCTAAGCCAGGGATTGTCACTGAAAGGAGAGCAGACTGACATTGCCGCCATCCGGGAAATCCTTCCCTGGTACGGCATGAATGCCCTTATTCATTATCTCACACCATACGGTCTGGAGCAGTTCAGCGGTGCAGCATGGGGAACGCGCGATGTGTCTCAGGGCCCCGTAGAACTCCTGCTGGCAATGCAGAAACATGAAGAGGCGAAGCAGGTGCTGCGCATAATTTTCTCAAACCAGGACCGTGACGGAGGTTGGCCTCAGTGGTGGATGTTTGACAGTTACCACGAGGTCAGGGCGGGCAGTGCTCACGGAGATATAATGTACTGGACCCTGATCGCACTTAGTTTTTACATACGGGTCACAGGTGATTTCGGTTTCCTGAATGAGAAACTCCCATTCCATAATAAAAGCAAGGCGTTGCACATTGAGGAAGAATCACTGGGAGAACATATTAACCGATTGGTTAAAAAAGTGAAGAAATCATTCTCCCCCGGAACTTCCCTGGTGCAGTACGGCGGCGGGGACTGGAATGATTCCCTGCAGCCTGTCAGCAAGGAACTTGCCAGGAGAATGATCTCAAGCTGGACTGTGGAGATGAATTACCAGGCATTCAGGGATTACGCTGAAGTTTGCCTGATGATGGGTGATGAAGTCAAAGCAAAGGAATTCAATGACCTGTGTGAGCGGATAAAATCAGATTTTAACACTCACCTGGTAAGAGACGGGGTGGTTGCCGGTTACGGGCTGGCAGAAGATGACGGGAGTTTCAGCCTGTTGCTTCACCCTACTGATGAGAGAACTGGCATAAAATACAGTATCCTGCCTATGAACAGGGGCATTCTGAGCGGCATTTTCTCAGCTGAGCAGGCACAGAAGCACCAGGTCCTGATTGAAGAGCATCTCACCGGTCCTGACGGTGCCAGGCTGATGGACCGGCCACTAAAGTACAACGGAGGCCTTCAGACTCTTTTTCAGCGAGCTGAGAGCAGCACATTTTTCGGACGCGAGATCGGCCTTATGTATGTGCATGAACATATCCGATATTCAGAAGCCCTTGCCCGCACAGGGCAGGCGGAGGCTTTCATTGCAGCCCTGCGAAGGGCAATCCCTGCAGGCTACGGTGAGATAGTCCCATGCGCTGACATTCGTCAGTCAAACTGCTATTACAGCAGTTCTGATGTGCTGTTCGCGAGCCGCTATGAGGCCGACAGGCTTTATTCTGAAATTAAGACCGGTACTGTGACCCTCCGCGGTGGATGGAGGGTTTATTCAAGCGGGCCCGGAATATATGTCGGCATCATAGTTACCCGTCTCCTGGGGCTGAGGATTGAATGGGGCAATGTGATAATTGACCCGGTAATGCCTTATTCATTTGACGGACTTACTGTCTCAATGAACTTTATGAACCGGCGCGTCACATTCAGATACGAAGTCAGAGTAAACACCTCCGGACCTCAGAGAATAAGCATCAACGGCAGGCAAGCAGATCATTCAGCCGGCCACAATCCCTATCGGCACGGAGGAGCGGTTCTGAGTGCATCGATGTTTTCGGCAATGCTTGACAGGTCAGACAACAAGGTTGATATTTACCTTTAATCGGTGCGACAAACAGTACCTTAATCATTTTCCGGAATCCGGCTTTTTAATATATTTACTGCTGGTATAAGGAATTGATGTATCTGTCAGGTCTAAATTCAGGCAAAGCAGGACGGGAAAGCGTCAGGTCATTGGTTTTGCTGATCTGTCTGCTGGCCCTTTCTCCGGTTGTTCAGGGCCAGAATGGCGGACAACAGAATGAGATTCATAAATTCATATCGGGAAATATACCTGTAATAAGCCAGAACTGGGAGATTTCAAGAGACCCGGTCAGCGGGTATGTCTATTTTGCCAACTCTGCCGGGCTCATTGAGTACAACGGAATTACTGCAAGAACATACGCTCTTCCCTATGGACAGGGAGTAAGGTCTGTCTATGTAAACAGTGATGGGATGATATTTACCGGCTCCTATGAGGAGTTTGGTTTCTGGAGAAAGGATCAGTCGGGACAATTAACCTATGCCTCTCTTGGGAAGGGAGCAGGTATTTCAAAGAATGACGAGATCTGGAATATCTTTGAACTGAATAACATCATTTATTTCCAGTCGTTTACAGCGGTATATATCTTTGATTCTTCGGGAGTGCGGAAGGTTGGGACGCCCTCGTTTATGCTCTTCTTTTTCAGGGTGGGTGACAGGTTTATTGCACAGTCTATTGGTGAAGGGCTCTACTGGTTTGACGGGTCTGAATTCCTGTTTATAGAGGGGAGCGAATCTTTCGGGACGATGAAGGTACACGCCCTTCTCGACTTCGGTCCGGAAGAACGTTGGATATGTACAGCCAATGACGGAATCTTTCTGTATGACGGCAGCAGTTTTACCCCTCTGAACAATGAAATCTCCGGCTTCCTGAAGGAAGCCACCTGCAATGCCGGAGTGGCGGTTGACAGCTCGCTCGTTGTGTTCGGCACCATCCTGAAAGGAGTTGCCTTTTGTGACAGGGAGGGCAGGATACTTGAAACCTTTGACTATTCAAACGGGCTTAACAACAATACAGTCCTCTCTCTCAGCATGGATACTGAGGGTGGCATATGGGCAGGCCTAGATGACGGAGCTAATTATCTAAGGACCAATTCGCCTGTAACGTACTATGCAAATACAAGCGGTGACCTAGGGACTATTTACACATCAATCAGGGACCGTGACCATCTCTATCTAGGGACCAACCACGGATTGTTTGCTGCTGACATCACCGGCACAGGAGGCAGATACCGGTTCTCGGACCTGCGGATGATTCCCGGCACCCAGGGTCAGGTATGGAAGCTTGCAGAGTATGACGGTCAGATCCTCTGCGGGCATAACGACGGCACGTTCCTTATCGGGGGAGGAACAGCGTCCAGAATTTCCGAGGTGACTGGCGGATGGTCATTTAAGCCATATGGCGATCTTTTGCTGGAGGGCACCTATACCGGTATCGTCACTTTCGGGAAGAATGAATCCGGTAAGTGGATTTACCGAAGCAGGATCGAAGGGTATATAGAACCGACAAGGTCAGTTGAAACCGATTATCTCGGATATGTCTGGGCTCTTCACCCACAGAAAGGGGTGTACAGGCTGGAATTGAATGAGGAGGCTGACTCAATCATCAGTCTGCTCTATTTTGGCACGGCCGGCAACAATGAAAAGATCCAGTCGATGTCGGTTCTGAATAACCAGGTGGTTTTCCTCGCCACTGATCATGTTTATACATTTGACTATGAGCAAAAGAGCTTCTATCCGGTGACTTCCCTTGAGCAGGGACTGGGGGAGTTCGTCGGAGCATCACAGATAATTCATTATCAGAAGAACAGTTACTGGTTTGTGCTTGACAACAGGATTGCCCTGTTCAATATCACACGCGATCTGCAGGCGGAAAAGGCAATGGAGTTTGTCCATGAGTATGCTGACCTGCCGTGGCGTGAACAACAGATAATGTCTCTTGAACCGGGGTTGCTCCTTATACCTACACGCCAGGCTTTCAGCCTGTATGATATTGAGAAGCTTGGCAGCGTGCCAGATTCCATGGCGCTTGCCGTGAGCCGCCTTGTCTTCAGCGGGGGAAGCAGGAGCACAACACTTTTCCCGGCATCACAGGATAACCGCCCGGTGCCCAGCAGGGAGAATAATCTTACTGTCTTCATTGCCAATCCGTCAGGTTTTGACCGTGAAGTTAGAGAATACCTGTACCGTATAACCGAACTGGGAGATGAGTGGTACCGGACTACCATGGACAACTTCTCCCTGCTTAACCTCAGGCACGGAGACTACCATCTTGAGGTCAGGGAGGCGGCCGGCAACGGGGTGGCCCTGGCTGCCTTCACTATCAGGCGACCGTTCCTTCTCACCGGTTGGGCTCTTGCGCTTTACCTGCTGGCGGCAGCAGGACTGACAGTGGCAGGTATACTGCTGTTCCGCTCCAAGCTGGAGAGCCACAGGCGTTTGATAGAATATGAGGTGGGCAAGAACAGGCTGGAAAGCGAGCTGGATTATAAAAGCTATGAACTGATGCTTACGATGCGCTACCTGATCAGGAAAACTGACACGCTCAGGGAACTGCGCGACAAGCTGGAGTCTGCAAAGGAGAGCCCGGCAAAGATGCCGGTACGATTCATACGTGAGATTGAACAGATAATTGATCACGGGCTTGATACCCAGACTGAGGAGTGGCAGAATGTGATGAAAAACCTGAAGCTTTCGCAGGAGGGGTTCTTCAGCAGGCTCAAGAAGAAGTACCCCGCGCTGACAACGAATGACCTGAGATTATGTTCATACCTTCGCATGAACTTCACCACCAAGGAGATTGCCAACCTGTCAAATATATCCACCCGGGCTGTTGAGATAGCCCGATACAGGCTTCGCACCAAACTTAACCTGAGTCATGATGTGAACCTCACGGAGTTCCTGATTCACGAGGCTGAGGCAACCGATTAGTTAACCTCCTCAAGGACAAACCCCAGGCCTCTGAGGGTGCGGAGGGCAATGCCATTGTCATCTGCAAGGTACTTCCGCAGGCGGCTGATGAAGACATCCATGCTTCTGCCCAGGAAATAGTCATCCTGTCCCCATATCTCGGTGAGAATCTGCTCACGTGTCTGCGCCTTGTTGCGGTTCATCATAAGGTGTCTCAGTAACTGGGCTTCCCTCAGTGTGAGTTTCTCCTTGCCCGCAGGGGTGATTAGCTCCAGGGAGTTGTACTTCAGGGTGGTTCCGGATATAGTGTATTCATCCTCGGCAGCAGAATAGACTCTTTTCAGGATGTTGCTGACACGCAGCATCAGCATCTCAGGGTCAAACGGTTTTGTTATGTAATCATCCGCACCCAGCTTCAGGCCCCTGATTATGTCCTCCCTCAGACTCTTGGCCGTAAGGAAGATAAAGGGTATTCCCGGTTCCTCGGCACGCAGCTTTTCTGCGAGTGTAAATCCATCCATCTCAGGCATCATTACATCGAGCACGCAGATATCGGGACGGGAGGCATGGAACATTTCCCATGCTTCACGGCCGTTGCGGGCAAGAGTCACTTCAAACCCGCTGAGGGCAACATACTGTGACAGAATGTTCCCAAAATCGATATCGTCTTCAGCAAGCAGGATTTTCATCTTCTTGATTATATTGGTATTTTGATTTTAAATGTGGTTCCCTTTCCTGGTTTGCTGTTCACAGTTACATCTCCGCCATGCGCTGTGGCAATGCGCCTCACATAATAAAGGCCGAGACCCAGACCTTTGGTTTTGTGAATATTGCCGTGCGGCACCCTGTAGAACTTCTCGAAGATGTGGTCTATGTGATCACGTGAGATGCCAACGCCGTTGTCGGCTACCGTGATCTCGAGGTTGCCGCAGTTTATGGTTGATTCTGCAACTATCTCAGGCTCCCTGTCACAGTATTTTACCGCATTGGTCAGGAGGTTGTTGATCATGGTGGTGAAGTAGACAATGTCAAGGGATACGGACGTGCCGTTGGTCGCGTATTCCTCCCTGATCACGGCACAGCCGTCGCATGATGTAAGGAACGATGTCACTATCTGGTGCATCAGCTCATCAACCTGCACCATATGCCTGTCAAGCTCGAATTCAGTTCTCTCCAGGAAGCTCACCTCGAGAATTGTGTTGATGAGCTGGTTCAGGTGCACGCTCTGCTTGCCGATCATCTGAGCCGTCTCCATCACCCTCTCCCTTTCGGCGAGGATCTGCTCCTTTTCAAGAGTTCTGGCAGCAACGGTAATCGTTGACAACGGCGTCTTGAGCTCGTGGGTCATGTTGTTGATGAAGTCGCTCTTCAGCTCCGAGAGTCGTCTCTCCTCTATAAGATTCCTCCAGGTAATTCCAAAGACAATAAAGACTATCAATGTGCTTGCAATTATAAGAACAAAGGAGAAGAGGGCCTCCTTGAACACAAGCTCATTCTTGTGGGTGAGATCTATCAGGTAATGGTATTCGATGAAGAAGTTGTCATGCTCTTCCTTGAATGTGTTGACAATAACAAGGTTTTTCTTTTTGGTTTTATAAACAGTATCGGCCAGGACGAAGCTTTGGTGCCCTGAAATCAGTTCAAGTCGTTTGATTGCCAGGACAGGCTTGAAATCATTATCAAACCCTCTGTCGCCTATGTAGGATTTGAGGAAGGATGTCAGCTTCTCGCTTTTGTACAGAATTGAATAAGTCTCCTTCAGCGCCAGCCGGCGAATAGCGGTTGTATCATTCGCGAACTCACTCTTGTCCAGTTCCTCAGTCAAAAGAAAAAAGGCAAGTTTGTCAGTCACATCCATCGCCTTCTCGAAACCGTTATTCTGCGTTTTGGAGAGAAGCAATGACAGGCCTTCACGTGAGAGGTCCCTGTATCTCATATTCAGGATCTCCTCCTTCTGCCGCCATATATTGTTGATCATATACAACTGCACTGCAACGAAGAGAACCAGTGCTGCAAGAGAAACAACAAGAAGGAGTTGACGCTTCATTGCGTTGATTTTGAAACAAAATTATGCAATGCTCCGGATAAAAAGAAGGTTTAACCTGGCATTAACCTCCCGTTAACCTGAGCCTGTGATAATGCTGCATAATTTTACATCGTAAAACAATTAACAGGGCAGTCATGAATAGAACAATTTTTTTAATCGCAGCAGGTGCCTTGGCACTTATGATAACCACAGCACCGGTAAATGGTCAGGGCTCACAGCCAACCGCCGACCAGCAGAAGCAGAAAGAGGCTGATATTCAGAAGAAGCTCAAGACTCTGAGCGAGGAGGAGCAGCAAAAACTGAAGCAGGCAGAATCGGATGCAAAAAAGAGGGAGTATGAGCTTCGGATGAAGATAGCTGAGCTTGAGAATGAAGCCGAGAAGATTGAGAAGGAATTTGAATGGCAGCATTTCAATTTTGATGACATACAGAAGGATCTTAAACATAATTTTCCAGTTGTGGTGATGCCAGATGACAGGATGCTCAGGTACGGGCTTCCCGATCCGGGCGATGTATACGTATTCAGCGGGAGCGGACACGCAAGCAAGCCGGGGTCGTCATGGAATTACTCACGCCAGGTGATGGAGGCCACCTTTACAAATGAGCTCACTTTGAGCGCCGGCAACGAGAGTAATGTAAATCTTTCGGTTTCAGGCGACTGCGCTGAGGGTTCAATTGCCGTAACAATCATAATGCCTGACGGTAAACAACTGTCGGAGGTGGTGCTTGATGAAAACGGCAGCCTGAACTGGAGGAAGAGTTTTGAGGCCGGAGAAAACAACGGATGGAAAAACGGCAAATGGATATTCAGGGTAAAGGCAAAAGATGCTACAGGAAACCTGCGTATTTCTTTGAACTCTAATTGATTTTCGGTTTTTGCTTTTATTTGGTTCAGATCACCGGTCCGGGTTCAGCTCCCTTAGGCTGTTCCGGGATCAGGTACAGAGACAGACTTCGGTCTGTCTCTGCTGTTTTTACACCTTTCTGATTTTGCCGCTCCTGCCGGATTGTTAATTTTGCATTGCCATAAACGGTTAATTATGAAAAAACATACATTCTGGCTGGTGATCATCGTGCTTGCACTTTGTTCGTGCGGGAGGCGTGCTCCGGCAGGCGGAGGTGAAAGAATCATTACGGTTACTATTCCTCCCTTTGCCTGGTTTGCTGAGGAGATAGGAGGAGGCGACTTCAAAGTGAATGTCCTGCTGCCTCCGGGTGCTGATCACCACATCTGGGAGCCGCTCCCGGCCCAGATAAACGCCCTTTCCGGATCCGAAGCCCTGGTCATGAACGGTCAGCTGGGTTTTGAGCATGCGTGGATGGAGAGGTTCAGGCAGGTCAATCCCGGAATGAAGGTGCTGGACCTGTCGCAGCATATAGAGATGATAGGGTCTGAAGGTCTGAAAGTCGGAGAGTCCCGACACTCCGTGTCCGGGATTTCGGCTCCGCTAAAGGCGGACCCTCAATCTGAAGGTCTGAAAGTCGGAGAGTCAGAAGGTCTGAAAGTCGGAAGGGATGATAGCACCTCATCCGTCACCGGGTCGGGGACTACGGATGACGTGGATCATGAGGGTCATGAGGATGCAGGCGAGGAATCACATGAAGGGCAGGATCATGAAGGGCATGCGGGAGAGAGCGACGAAAATGGCCAGGCTGATGACGGTCACGACCATGCTCATGGCGGTCCGGATCCGCATTACTGGATGTCGCCGGTTGCAGCAAGGATAATGGCACGGGATATGCGCGATTTTCTGGCAGGGCTCAATCCGGCTTCGGCAGAAAAATATGATGCAAATCTTGCAGCGGTCAACAGGAAGATCACTGAGGTGGACTCCCTTGTGCGTGCTGCGCTCGGTCCTGACCCGCACCGGACGGTGATGATCTTTCATCCGGCGCTGGCATATATGGGCCGCGACTACGGGTTTGAGCAGGTTTCATTTGAGGATGAGGGTAAAAGTCCATCCCCGGCACGGATGAAAGAGCTGATTGACCTGGCGAGGGAGAAGGAAATAAAGATTATCTTCATACAGGCCGAATACGATGTACGCAATGCCCGGTCGCTCTCGGGTGAGACCGGTGCGGAACTAATTGTAATCAACCCAATGAACAGTGAGTGGCCGGAGGCTGTTATGGAGGTGGCCAGAGCTATAGGCAGTCAGCAGTCTGCAGTAGGCAGTAGGCAGTAGGCAGTAGGCAATAGTGAAGTCGGCAGTTGGCAGTCGGCAGTAGGCGGTAGGCGGGACGCAGATGGCAAAGGTGGTTGTTCCCCGTAGGGGATAAAGTATTGTAGAAAAATGCGGAAATAATATCTTCCCCGTAGGGGATAAAGAATTGTAGCATGAGCATATTATTCAGCATAGAATCATTAACCGCGGGCTATGAGGAAAAGATCGTCCTCCGGGATGTGTCAATGGCCGTCGAGGAGCGTGACTTCATCGGCATTATCGGGCCTAACGGAGGAGGAAAGACAACACTGCTGAAGGTGATCCTCGGGCTGCTGAAACCGCTTTCAGGAAGGATTGACTACTCTCCGGGTGACCTGCGGCTCAACCAGATAGGCTACATGCCGCAGGTGGCGCAGGGAGACACCCTCTTCCCGGTGACGGCAGAGGATGTTGTTCTCTCCGGGATGATGCACAACAAGGGGGCAACAGGCCGAATGAGTCGCAGTGAGAAGAAAAGGGCCGCAGAGGTGATGGATGAACTCGGACTCAGACCCCTGGCGCACCAGGCGCTCAATGAGCTTTCAGGAGGTCAGCTGCAACGTGTATATCTTGCCAGGGCCGTATCCGGTTCGCCGCGGCTGCTGTTACTGGATGAGCCGGCAACATTTGTTGACGCCTCTTTTGAGGCAGACTTCTATGATAAGCTGAAAGTGCTGAACAACCGGATGACAATAATGATGGTCTCGCACGATGTGGGCACCATATCAGCCTGGGTGAAATCGTTTGCCTGCGTCAGCGGCAAGGTGTTCTATCACCCCCACAGCAAGATTACCGATGACGATCTCCGGATGTACGGATGTCCCATACAGCTTGTCACCCACGGTGATGTGCCTCATGTAGTACTTCACAAGCACGACTGATGGAAAATCTCTTTGAATACACATTCGTTGTCAGGTCGCTGCTCGGGGCCCTGTTTGCAAGCATCACAGCCGGGCTGGCAGGCACCTACATAGTCTCAAAGAGACTTGTATTTCTAAGCGGCGGCGTAACCCATGCCTCATTTGGCGGGATTGGTCTTGGATACTACCTTGGCATCAACCCGGTGCTGGGGGCGGCCCTCTTCGGGGTAGGCTCAGCTTTAGGAATGGAGTATATGTCAGCCCGCGGTAAGATGCGTGAGGACAGTGCTATCGGGATACTCTGGGCGCTGGGTATGGCAGTGGGCATTATCTTCATCTACCTGACACCCGGTTATGCACCAAATCTGATGAGCTACCTCTTTGGAAGCATTCTTACGGTGACTGACGGAGACCTGGTTGCCCTGGGGATAATGTCTGCGGTGCTCATAATCTACACGGCCTTATTTTACAGGACCCTGCTATATATCTCCTTTGATGAGAACTATGCGCGGACATTCACAAGGCATGTTGACCTCTTCAGGTATATCTCCGTGGGGCTGACGGGTCTTGCCATAGTGCTGAACATCAGGATGGCGGGTGTCATCATGATCCTGGCGCTGCTGACAATACCTGCAAACATAGTGATGCTCTTCACCCGCAGGTACCTGAGGATAATTGTGCTCTCCACCCTTGTCAGCTTTGCGGGCATCAGTTCAGGGTTTGCCATCTCATGGTTCACCAACCTGCCTACCGGCGCAACAATAGTGGCCGTGCTGGTGTTGTTCTGGCTGGTGGCCCGTGCCATCCGGAGCCTGCAGAAGAGCAGCAATATTGAGAAACTCAGAAAGAACAAGATATGAATGAATTTGATCTATTGATAATCGGGAGCGGTCCCGGGGGATATGTTGCAGCTGTAAGGGCATCGCAGCTCGGGATGAAGGTTGCAGTTGTGGAGAGGGCAGAGACCGGAGGTATATGTCTGAACTGGGGTTGCATCCCCACGAAAGCGTTGCTGAAGAGTGCGCAGGTACTGGATTATGCGAGTCATGCTGCCGACTACGGCATTAATGCCGGAGAGGCGCCGGCGCCGGACTTCGGGGCGGTGATAGCCCGCAGCCGGGGGGTGGCTGATGCGATGAGCAAGGGGGTGCAGTACCTGTTCAAGAAGTACAATATTCCGGTTATCAGCGGGTTTGGCCGGCTGAAGGGCGCCGGCGCCGTGGAGGTGGAGGCAGCTGACGGGACGAAGGAAACATACAGTGCAAAACATATAATCATTGCTACAGGAGCGAGGTCGAGAGAGCTGCCGAACCTCCGGCAGGATGGCAAAAAGATTATCGGTTACCGCGAAGCGATGACACTGCCGTCGCTGCCCGCATCGATGGTGGTGGTAGGATCAGGCGCCATCGGAAGTGAGTTTGCCGGCTTCTACAGGTCGATGGGCACCGAGGTGACTCTTGTGGAGTTCATGCCGCGCATCCTGCCGATAGAGGACGAGGAGGTCTCACGGACGCTGGAGCGCTCGTTCAAAAAGTCGAAGATGAAGATCATGGTCAACTCAACAGTTGAAAAGGTTGACACCGCCGGCGATAAGTGTATTGTGACAATAAAGACGCCGAAAGGCGAAACGACAGTTGAGGCTGATGTGGTTCTCTCAGCGGTTGGCATCACGCCTAACTTAGAGGGTATAGGCCTTGACGAGGCAGGAGTTAAGATTGACAGGGGCAGGGTAGTTGTCGATGAGTTTTACCGCACATCGTTAAGCGGGGTCTATGCCATAGGTGACATTGTTCCCGGTCCGGCGCTTGCGCATGTTGCTTCGGCTGAGGCAATTGTCTGTGTGGAGAAAATAGCAGGAAAGAACCCTCATCCGGTTGACTACGCCAATATTCCCGGCTGCACATATACAACCCCGGAGGTGGCATCGTGCGGCATGACCGAGGAGGCTGCAAAGGCGGCGGGCATAGAGACAAAGACAGGCAAGTTCATGTTCATGGCATCGGGGAAGGCCAGCGCTGCCGGCGCCCGGGATGGATTTGTAAAGCTTGTATTCAATGCCGCCGATGATAAGCTTATTGGCGGTCACCTGATAGGGATGAACGTCACTGAGATGATCTCGTCGCTGGTGGTGGCCCGGAAGATGGGGGCCACGGCACATGACCTGATGACAAGTATACATCCCCATCCGACGATGTCGGAAGGGATCATGGAGGCTGCTGCTGCCGCCCTGGGAGAGGCAATACACGGGTAAAAATTCTTTATGATGGCTGTCGTGGCAGCAGGACCGGGAGAGGCAATACATGGGTAAAAATTCTTTATGATGGCTGTCGTGGCAGCAGGACCGGGAGAGGCAATACACGGGTAGGAAGTCTTAATCGTAGCTGCCGTGGCAGCACCCGTGGAATTCTCCGCAGACAACTTAATAAGTGTAAATACCACCATTAACGCAACCTTTCTCCCTTTTTTAACATCAATCTATTGATAAGGCCGTAAATTATTTCTTATCTTTATAACTCGACTAATAACCGAGTTTGGCTAAGGACAAGGATATAATTGACGGCTGTTTATCCGGCAGCAGGCGCGATCAGGAGCTGCTCTACCGCAGGTACTCTCCCAAGCTCTATGCCGTTTGTCTGCAATATGCAGGCAATACGGAGGAGGCAAGGGATGTATTGCAGGAGGGTTTTATAAAGATTTTTGAAAACCTGTCGCGCTTCAGCCATGAAGGTTCTTTTGAAGGCTGGATGAGGAGGATCATCGTCAACACCGCTCTTGAGAGGTACCGTAACAGGTATTACCTGAACCGCGTTGATGACATCGATGAGGTGACCGAGCCGGAATCGGCGCCGGATACCGATGATTTTGCGGGCCTTGAGGCTTTTGATCTGCTGAACATGATCATGGAGCTGCCGCCCAAATACAGGATGGTTTTCAACCTCTATGCAATAGAAGGATACTCGCACAAGGAGATAGGCGAGATGCTTGGTGTCTCTGAAGGCACAAGCAAATCGAACCTCTCCAGGGCGAGGGACATACTTCAGAAGAAGGTGGTGATCCTTACGGGTGTCACAAGAAGAATGGTAAATGTTTGAAAGGGAGCCAAATATTGACATCGTATTCCGCAACGGCCTGAAAAACCTTGAGGTTCTGCCGCCTGCAGATGTGTGGGACAGTATCCCCATGATACCTGTCAGGCATACGCGGCTGAGGGTCATATCAGGCATTGCTGCGGGAGTAGCCGCCCTGGTCTCCCTGTCCCTGATGGCTACATGGTATGTCCGTAACAACAACAACCCGGTGATTCTCTCGGAGGTCACTACCCCGGGTGATGACCTGCAGGATGTGCAGCTCGACATAATTAAGGCTTCTCCTGTCACAAAAGTATCTGATACACGTGTTATAAGACTTGTCGCCGCCTCTTACCCGGTTAATCCTGTCACTGAAGTGTCCCCGGCACCTGTGACCTTTGACCCTGCGGCCTTCCTGGCGTCGGCCGGCACCCCTCAGCAAAGGGTTGTGACCGATGAGCAGGTAACAATTTTACCGGACGAAATTACAGTGATAAACGCAGGTCGCTTTGCGGGAGCTGATGAGAGCCTGATGGCCACGATGGCTGAGGTTAACACGGTACCTGCTGAACAGCGTTTCCTGGTCGGAGCATCGATGTCGCCTTCAATGAGCTTCTCCCGCTCTGGCCAGAGTCCGAGACTTTCTGAACTGATTAACAGTGAGAAATCGAGACCCGCTTACTCCACCGGAGTATCAGTTGGCTACAGGATATCTGACCGTCTTACAATCCAGTCGGGTATCGGGCTGGCGTCCATAGGGCAGACAATTAACGATGTCAATGTTTATGCTGGCCTCTCTGACTTTTATGCCGTCAAGAGCAGCTACCTCTACAGTGTTGAAACGGCTTCCGGAATAATTCTGGCAGGAAATACCGATCTCTACCTGACTGACAGCAAGGACCGGGTTAATACTCTCATCCAGGGCAATATGGCGGACCCGTCCAAATACAAGCTTACCCAGGTCGGTTCCGATATCCAGCAGGTCTTTCGTTACCTGGAGCTCCCTGTGATGCTCAGGTATAAGCTGATCGACCGTAAATTCGGACTGAATCTTTCAGGAGGGGTGGCTTACGGTCTGCTTGTCGACAATGCGGCATACACCGGAGAGGGATCTGAGCTTATCCGGGTCGGGCACACTGAAGGGGTCAGCACGCATAACTTCAGCAGCCAGCTGGGACTCGGCATGGAGTATAATATCTCGAAAAAGATAACCTTCAACCTCGAGCCTCTTGTCAGGTATTATGTTACACCGCTGAGCGACATTTCGGGTTCACTTTACAAACCCTACTCACTGGGGTTCTGGTCGGGCTTCTCGTTCAAATTCTGAAACACCTGATTCTACCTCTTTATTTGCTTCACCGTAAGCAATATTTTATCTAGTTTTGCAGTTTCAAAATGAGACTCCAAAAGACATGAAAATCACCGCCGGGAAAGCCGCTATCGCCATAATGTTCCTGCTCAGCACAGGTTTTGTTTTTACCCTTCTTGTGTCAGCGAAGAATCAGCAACAGGAGATGCCTGAATATGAGGAGAGTATGCCACTGGCTGCATCCTGGGCAATCCCTGAAAACGTCACCTTTGCGGGTGAGGCCATGCCGCTGCAGAACTTCGACACACGCGAGAGCCTTGACCGTGAGCTCAACGCCACTGCCTACAGGCACGGTTCAACAATCCTTACAATCAAGCGGTCAGGACGCTATTTCCCCGAAATTGAAAAGATACTGAAGGAATACGGAATACCTGACGATTTCAAGTACCTTGCCTGCGCGGAGAGCGATCTCAGCAATGTCATTTCACCGGCAGGTGCGACCGGTTTCTGGCAAATAATGGAAGCAACGGGCAAGGAGTCAGGGATGATCATAAACAAGGAGGTTGACGAACGGTATGATCTTGATAAATCTACCCGTTTTGCCTGCAGGTACTTTCAGAAGGCATACGAGAAGTACGGCAGCTGGACCATGGCAGCGGCCTCCTACAACAATGGCTTCAGCGGCCTGAATGAACAGGTTGAAATACAGAAGGAAACAAATTACTACGACCTGCTTCTCAATGAGGAGACCGCCAGGTACCTCTTCCGCATCGTTGCGCTGAAACTGGTTATGACAGAACCTGCCAGATACGGTTTCAGCATAAGGGCTGAAGAGATGTATAAACCGGTCCCATACCGTGAAGTAAGCGTTGACACCACAGTTACGAGCTTTGAGCAGTTTGCCAGGCTGCACGACACAAATTACAAAATCCTGAAATACATGAATCCCTGGCTAAGGAAGCCATTCCTGACCAACAGCGAAGGGCGTGATTACATTATCAGGGTGCCTGAGAAGGACGCGAGGATAAAAGCCGGCCTGTAGTCGCTCCCTATGTCAGCGCAGCGCAATGAGATAAGAGTATACGGTGCGAGGGTGCATAACCTCCGCAACATCAGTCTTACGCTTCCGCGAAACAAGCTGGTGGTTGTCACAGGGCTCAGTGGCAGCGGGAAATCTTCCCTGGCATTTGATACTATTTATGCTGAGGGGCAGAGGCGGTACATGGAAACGCTCTCAGCTTATGCCCGACAGTTCCTCGGGGGGATGCAGAGGCCTGACGTTGACCGGATAACAGGATTGAGTCCCGTCATCTCCATAGAGCAGAAGACAACAAACAAGAATCCCCGTTCAACCGTTGGGACCATAACGGAGATATATGACTTTCTGAGGCTGCTCTATGCACGGGCTGCCGATGCCTTCTCGTTTGAGTCAGGTGAAAAGATGGTCAGGTATACTGATGAGCAGATACTTGAGCTTGTTGCGGAGCGGTATGACAATCGGAAGGTGTTTATACTTGCCCCTCTGGTCAAGGGCAGGAAAGGCCATTACAAGGAGCTCTTTGAGCAGCTCAGGAGGAAGGGATTCCTTTATGCCCGGATCAATGACGAAATAAAGGAGATCACTCCAGGGCTGAAGCTCGACAGGTACAAGGTGCACTTCATTGATCTTGTGATTGACAAGTTCCAGGTGGGGCAGGTCACTGAGAAGAGGCTTCACGATGCAGTACTCCTGGCGCTCGATCAGGGCGACGGAATTATGACACTGCTGGATGCAGAGGAAAACTCAGTCAGGTACTTCAGCCGCCACCTGATGTGCCCTGTGACAGGTATTTCGTACAATGAGCCGGCTCCTCACACCTTCTCGTTCAACTCGCCGCAGGGCGCGTGCCCGAAATGTAACGGGCTGGGGGAGATTTCGGAGGTGGATATAAGTCGTATGATGCCTGATTCTTCGCTCAGCATACGCAAGGGAGGGATAGAGCCTCTCGGTAAATACCGCAACATATGGATTTTCTGGATGATAGAGGCGCTCGGTGAGAAATACGGCTTCACCGTTGACACCCCTGTGGGTGAAATCCCGGAGGAGGCGCTTAACAAGATATTCTTTGGATCCGATGAGGTCCTTAAGCTGTCGAATACTCCCCTGGGTGTGACATCCAACTACTTCATGACCTTCGAAGGTGTGGTTAACTATATAGGTAACCAGGAGGCTGTCGGCGCCCGCAGCTCCAGCGCCAAAAGCCGTGAACAATATATCCAGTACCATGTCTGTCCGGAGTGTAATGGCATGAGACTTAAGAAAGAGTCACTATGGTTCCGTATCGGCGGAAAGAATATAGGTGAGCTTGCCGGCATGGATCTGACAGAACTGAGGGATTACCTTGAGAATGTCATGGATGATATGTCGGAAAGGCAGAAAAAAATCGCTTCAGAGGTACTCAAGGAGATACGTTCGAGGCTAGGTTTTCTGCTCGATGTGGGGCTCGATTATCTGTCATTGAACCGTGGAGCCCGCACTCTCTCCGGCGGTGAGAGCCAGCGCATCAGGCTGGCAACGCAGATTGGATCGAAGCTTGTCAACGTGTTATATATCCTGGATGAGCCCAGCATCGGGCTGCACCAGCGTGATAACCGCAGACTGATAGAGGCTCTGCGCAGCCTCCGCGATGCAGGCAACTCGGTCATTGTGGTAGAGCACGACCGCGATATGATACTCAGCGCTGACCATATTATTGACATCGGGCCTGGTGCCGGCGTGCACGGAGGACTGATCGTCGCCGAAGGCACCCCGGAGGAGATACTTAAGGTGGATACTCTCACTGCTGCATACCTGAACGGTGCAAAAACAATCGATGTCCCCAGGCAGAGGAGGGAAGGCAACGGCAAATTCCTTGCAATAAGCGGGGCAACAGGCAATAACCTTAAAGGCGTCACAATGAAGGTTCCGCTTGGGGCATTCATATGCATCACCGGCGTCTCAGGCAGCGGCAAATCGTCTCTCATCAACCAGACGCTCCACCCGGCACTGGCAAAGAAGCTGCATGGTGCAGGCAGGACGCCCCTGCCTTATGAGTCGATCGAAGGACTGGAGAACATTGACAAGGTGATAGAGGTTGACCAGGCGCCCATAGGTCGCACTCCCAGGTCGAACCCGGCGACGTATACCGGTGTATTCACTGAGATCCGCAACCTCTTCGCGATGACGCCTGACGCGAAAGTCAGGGGATTCGGCCCGGGACGGTTCTCTTTCAATATAAAGGGAGGCAGGTGCGAGGGATGCGAAGGAGCTGGGGTGAAGACAATAGAGATGAATTTCCTGCCTGATGTGTATGTTATGTGCCCCGACTGCGGAGGCAAACGCTACAACAGGGAGACTCTCGAGGTGAAATTCAAGGGAAGATCAATCAATGATGTCCTCGAGATGACAATCAATGATTCAGTGGAGTTTTTCAAGGGGATCCCTTCGATATATCACAAGATCAAAACCCTGCAGGATGTGGGCCTGGGGTATGTAAGGCTGGGGCAGCCCTCAACGACACTATCAGGGGGTGAGTCACAGCGCGTCAAGCTGGCCACGGAGCTCTCAAGGCGTGACACCGGGCGCACGCTGTACATTCTTGACGAGCCTACCACCGGGCTCCATTTTGATGACGTCAGGGTGTTGCTCGATGTGCTTGACCGCCTGGTTGATCGGGGCAATACGGTGATGGTCATTGAACACAATATGGATGTGATCAAGGTGGCGGATTATATTGTTGACCTTGGCAGGGAGGGTGGCCGCGGAGGTGGCGAGATAATGTTCTCGGGCACTCCTGAAGAGATTGTGAAGCTTAAGGATAATTATACGGGGCAGTTCCTGGCACCTGTGCTGGAACTTTAGAAAATACTATATTTAACCTGCAAATATCTACTTATGGACGAAGCAAAGGAGAAGGATCTGATAAAGGATGCCTTTGAACCAAGGACCTGGAACGAGATCCATACAATGGACTCCTGGAGGGTTTTCAAGATCATTGCCGAGCTGGTTGAAGGTTTTGAAAAGCTCTCAAGGATAGGCCCCAGCGTGGCCGTTTTCGGCTCTGCCAGGACCCATTTCAATAACAAATATTATAAGATGGCAGAGGATATTGCCTACCGGTTGGTGCAGAAGGGCTACGGCGTGATCACCGGCGGCGGCCCTGGCATCATGGAAGCTGCCAATAAGGGTGCGAAGAGGGGCAACGGAAAGTCAATAGGTATCAACATAGACCTGCCGTTTGAGCAGAAGGCTAACCCCTTTATTGATCGGGACAAACTGATCACCTTTGACTACTTCTTTGTCCGTAAGGTCATGTTCATGAAGTACGCACAGGGTTTCATTGTTTTGCCCGGCGGCTTCGGGACATTTGATGAGCTCTTCGAGGCAATCACGTTAATACAAACAAAGAAGATCGGGCGTTTCCCAATTGTACTGGTGGGCACGAAGTATTGGTCAGGGTTGTTCGACTGGGTAACCGAGGTGATGCTGAACGAGGAGCACAATATCTCCGCCGAGGATTTGAATATCTTCAGGTTGGTTGATGATGCGGAGGAGGCAGTTGCTTACATTGACCAGTTCTACTCGAGGTACCTGCTGAGCCCGAACTTCTGATTCATCAGTGGCTTACCTGCCTGGATCGATTTGCTGAGTATCCCGGTTATTGCATCCGGGTGGGAGATTCTAATATTACCTGCCACGCTCCTTTACGTGGTGGTCCATCTCGCGCTCATGATCGCGTTTTCTGAGACTGTCGCGCTTGTCATACTGCTTCTTCCCCTTTGCAAGAGCTATCTCCGCCTTCGCCAGCCCGCGCTGGTTTATGAACACTTTCGTGACAATAATTGTCAGTCCCGTCTCATTGACCTTTCTCTCCCATTTGCGGAGCTCCTTTCGCGTCAGCAGAAGCTTCCTTTCACCCAGCGGGTCATGGTTATTGAGATTCCCCCAGTAGTATTCTGAGATATGCATCCCGGTGACAAAGAGTTCGCCATTGCGGAAAGCGCAGAATGAATCTGTCAGAGTGGCTTTCCCCGCACGGATCGATTTTATCTCGGTGCCGGTGAGCTTAATGCCGGCAATGAGCTTCTCGAGGAACTCATAATCATGCGAAGCCCTGCGGTTCCTGATGACGATATTGCTGTTATCGTTTCTCATCAGGGATGTCAGGCAAAAATTGAGAAATAGAGCGTCTGGGCCAGTTTGGAAAGGATGATCTGGAGCAGCAGTAATATTAAGAACATTGAGACCACCGAAATTATAATCATCGGCAATTTCTTGTTGTCGGGCGGCTTAACCATTATCTCCGTACCGACCCAGAAGATATAGAGGCCGTACAGTCCCAGCACATTGATGAAGAGAAGTGACTCAAAGAGGCGGCTGACCGTGAGCGACAGGAATATGGGAGCCATGGAGTAGGCAACCAGCTTGAATGCCACAAGGAAATCATGGCCGAGATGCATCGCCCTCATTATCTCCCTCAGGCCAAATGCGGAGGCATAGACGCCGAGGTAAAGGAAAAGAAAGGTTGTGATGGCGGTCAGCACCGAATACATCGGTTTGAGTGTGGTGTTGATGAAGAACATCGAACCCAGAAAAGCACTTACGGAAACGAGAATTATCAACGGCAGAAAAAAGCTGCCCCTGACGAACTTCATCGGTCTCTCCTCTCGGTGGACCACCTCCCAGGCTTTGCCCGGATTTATGATGAAATATTTTGTCCTATGGTATAAGAACCTTAAGTCCATGACCACTTTTTGTTTAGGAACGGCAAAATTAAGTAAAATTGCGATACCGTGACTTCAATATGGCTATCTTTAATTTCTGATGGACAATCCGATGCATGATATTTTGGTGATCACAGGACCTACAGCCACGGGCAAGACGAGGTTGGCGGCGATGGTGGCTGACAGGCTGGGAGGGGAGGTGATCAGTGCCGACTCGCGGCAGGTTTACCGTGGGATGGATATCGGGACGGGCAAGGATCTGTCGGATTATACTGTAGAAGGCCGGAGGGTGCCTGTACACATGGTGGATATTGTTGATGCCGGGTACAGGTACAATGTTTATGAGTACCAGCGCGATTTCCTGAAGGTTTTTGAAGATCTGTCCGCTCGGGGTGTTTTCCCGGTGGTCTGCGGAGGTTCGGGTATGTACGTCGACAGTATCGTGAGCGGCTACCGGCTGGTACAGGTGCCGGTAAACGCATCTCTGCGCGCCCTGCTTACCGGGAGGTCGCTTGAGGAGCTGACCGGGATACTCTCGCAGTACAAGAGCCTGCACAACAAGACCGATGTCGATACGGTGAAGAGGGCGGTGAGGGCGATAGAGATTGCCGACTGGTATGCGCATCACCCTGTGGATGAGAGCCCATTCCCTGTCAGGAATCCGCTGGTAACGGCGGTGTTTGTTGACCGGGAGACACGGAGGCAGCGGATTAGCGACAGGCTGCACATGCGGCTTGAAGAGGGGATGATTGAGGAGGTGCAGCGGTTGCTGGC
>Ga0116155_10000957_pt1 | contig 21677 bp, 20 predicted proteins | sample AD_UKC032_MetaG_FD_89890 | JGI IMG/M metagenome (GOLD analysis project Ga0116155, IMG submission 89890) | Active sludge microbial communities of municipal wastewater-treating anaerobic digesters from USA - AD_UKC032_MetaG | ecosystem: Engineered > Bioreactor > Anaerobic > Digestate | place: USA...
GCGTCGTCCGAGCGGAAAAGCTCGTTCGAAAGTACGTTAAGGCTCTTTATGCCGTGTCCTTCGGAATACTTCATATTCTATCTCTCCTTACTGCCTTGACTGGAATTCGCCTAGCTCTATCTTCATAATTGTGTTCGAAAGCATTGTTCCTACTCGTCTCAGCTTGTACGGCCTGTCGCCGTCCGAGCGGCTATTGAAAGACTGCGCGTTAGTAAGCAACCCGTTCGGATTTATATAAATGCTATCTCCCTTCGCAAAAGTGTAGGTGCTGTCAATCTCGATACAGCCGTCACTACACTTATTTCCAAGACTATCGATTATATATTTAGGAATTCCCATTCCCTTTACATAAATCTCAGGATTGTGCGTTCTCTCTATACTTAGAAGCGTCCTGGGAGTCTGGTACAACGAAACGATAGCGCCATTCAACGAGTGGATAATGCGCGTCGAGTTAGTAGATATAGGATCGGTAAAAAGGAACTCTTCATCTAGTATCCTAATTGCATCATTTACGGCATCATACTTGACGAATATAACCTTGTTTTTCGCCGGAGAGTTAATCGCAAAAACCCCATATCCTACGGCGGCTATCGATATTACAGCGGTGCCAGTGAAATACTGCGGTAGTTTTTTCACGTCCACCATTAAAGGAACGCCGCCATTGTTATATATGGCCGCCACCGAACAAGTCAAATCACCTGTAGCGTAGCCAACTATAAAAGCTATTCCGCCGTCAGTAAATTCGCTAACAGCCTTCAAGGTATCGAAACCCCATACTAAGTCACCGTCGTATAATTCCGTTTCCGTGCCTTGCGAAATTACAAGTCCGCTATGGGTACACACTCTGGCGGCTATTCTGCTGTTAGTGCTTTTTTTGTAAAACATGAACCACGTATCTCCGTCGATTAAAGATAATTTAGGAGCCGTAGTCGTCGTATTCGCTATATTTGACTCAGTACCAAAAGTTACCGTAGTACCGTCGTCTCTAACCATATTTGTAACCGCGTACACGCCAGCGGCATTACTAGCATAGACTATATAATCAGAATTAAGTTCCAACAAACTACTAATAGTCTGAGTGTTCGAACCTATAACCTGAGTAAACGGCCCTTGAAGAGTCAGCGTATTAGCGTTTTCGTCTAATATATAGCGCCGAACATTAAGCGTGTTAGATACAAAATGTAAAATATGCAAGCGGCCCCGCGTCATAGATATACCTGGAACCGGAGCCACGCCTGCGGAAGTAGGGGCGGTGTAAGCATAAACCACTTGCGTATTATCATTGTTTTTTAATCCTACTACTGCAACCATCCACATATTAGAACCTAAAATAAACGAAACCATAGATAACGGATATAAAGAATTCAGCCTACTAGCCGTTATGAAAAGGCGAGTTGTTTGATCGACAAATTCCGAGGTATAAACGCCTGACTGAAGTTGTATAGGCGCAATTTCCATAACGCGGGTATAATTGCCTAAATCGAATCTTGTAAACTCTGACATTTTATCAATAGGACAAGGGTAGCCGCGAACCTCGTATTTCGCGGAAGGAATATATGTTTCCTTGTCCGCTCCCACCGTCAACGCGAAATTGGAATTCTTTACGACGGTCGAAACATATATTCCCCATAGGCTCTTAGACCTAACATCACGAATAGCGTCCTGAGCTAAACTGCCGCTATTGATCGGCATGACTACTTCGGCTAACTTCACCCATCCAGCGGTGTTAGCGGGAGCGCCGCCACCGGGAGTACCTTGGATAATTTGAAATTCGAAAGTGATATGTGACTGTATATTCATTAAAGAAGACGTTACGATTCCAGTAATGGGATCGCGGAACGCGCGACTTTTCGAATTAAGTTCCTCTAGCTTCGGCCTTATTTCCAGAACGTCGATACGTACATTCGTAGGATCGGTATTAGCCGCGAACGCTATGGGAGTGTCCTCTGGAACCTCCACTAAAAACGCCTCGCCTGCGCTCGCTACGAACGCGAAAGCCTCGTCGGTCAGATAGCGTCCGAACGTAGATACTGCCGTGCCCGCAGTTAGGTGACAGGTGCGTACTGAATCGAAAATGAGATTCAGTCCAGTTAGGATATAGTTTGTATTGTTAGCGATTCCGTCTATCGTGGAGAGAAGTGTATTCAGCGCGTTGTTGTAATTCGCGTAGAACATCGAATTGACATCGCGTGAATCGGCAATCTCGTTCGACTTGAAGTTAAGCCCGTATATGCCCTTGCCCTCGGGAAGTTTCATATTATTCTCTCCTTATACTATTGTAGCATTACTCGTCTTCGTAAAGGAAGACTTCGCTTTTATCCTAGCTTGGGACGTTAGGTACTTTTGCACGCGGCCGATAAAAGCGGTAGCCGTTTTAGTCGTCCTGTTTTGTTCGATAAACAATACATCGAAGTCAACGCCAGCGGCCTTGATTCTGAGTAACAATTCGGACAGATACGTATTGACCTCGCCTAGCGACGGCCCTCCCAAATAGAACTGATCGAGAAAGCCGTAGTCCAGGTTATTGAAAGTTAGGGATTGCGAGAAGTCGTTCGTTCCTTCAACACGAATCTGAAAATATAAATTATAGGAGTCGAATTGTTCTATAAGCTGAATGGAAGTGTCCGTCTCGGCTACAAAGTATTTGATAGCGTCCAGAATGGCCTTGCGCGTTGTACGCTTCGGATTGACCTGATCGACAACGAGGAACTTGAAGCGATTACGGTATGTAGCGTCACTCTCTACCTGTCCGCGCCGTGGAAGGTCTATCAATTCGTTTATTAGCGCCTCAAGCTCTGAGTGTTCCGCCGTGGAAATATCCAAGGATTTTACAAAATAGTCCGTAGCCAGCCTAGCGAATTCCAATTCATTGCAAAGCGCTCCGCAATTTATGTCGCTCGACTCTACCACGACTACTTCGGGCGTGAAGTCCTGTTTTCCTATCCACGCCTCGTACAACGTATCCGATTTATTTATTGTATCGGATACGTTTTTATTGAAGAGTTCGATCATACTCATGCTACTACCACCGTGATAGTGCCGACTCGGCCGACTTGCGAAGAGGAAATTGCCACGTTTCCGCTAGGCGTCGATATGTTACAGTCAGTCACGCCGTAGACTGACATAACTCCGTAAATCAGTTCGTTTCTGACAATCTCCGCTCCGACGCCGAGCGAATTGATATAATTTGTAACTACTGAATTTATATCCGTCTTCACTTGTTCCGAGTCAACGCCGGAAATCAGTTCCACCGTCATTATTATATTTTGAGTGACGACACCGGGCGCGTAGGCTACCACGTTCACGCCTGCGGCTCGATAGCCAGGATTTTGTTCCGTGCCGTCGCCGTCGATCACGGTTTGAACTTCCGCAACCTTCGCGGCCGATACGCCTGACACGCTTCCGTCGTCAACGTACAAGCGCACGTTCACGTTTGCCACGGGAGGGAATAATTCTTGAACCGACGCTGACGTTATGCCTTCTACTGAAAGTGCGCCTGCAATCAAGCCCGCGTTATTCGCTTTTCCCAAGCCTTCCACATAAGCCTGAAATCGCTTTTTGTATTGATACGTAGTTTCCTTGTCCACGCCGCCAGTAGCCGCGATGCTGTTAGAAACAGTATCGACGCCGTTTATCGTGTTAGCGATTATTGTAATTGTGCCGGAAAGCACGTTGTACGCAACGCCAACTTCCTGCGCGTTGGATTCAACGCTGTTTGACGTTAGCTGATTCGCCGGAATGGTAGCCTCTTCAGTAGTTTCGAAAACCAGTCCTGAGCCTGTCTTTATTTCCGTGCCTATCGGGATCACGACGGGAGACGCGGTAGCGACTGTACGTCCGAACGATACCAGCGTTGAAGCCTTCGTGCCGTCCTTTCGAACAAAGCCGAATACGTTTTCCTGAATCTCGTCCAGGTAGCGCCTGAAGCCGAGATACACCGAAACGTATAATTCTTCCAAACAAAGTCCTGCGGCCTCGCAATAGGATCGGATAACGCTTCCAGGCGTTAGGTCGGTGATACCGGGCGTGTTTGCCACGATCCACGAAATCATATCTTTTACTAAATCATCATACGCTTTAATTTGATACGCCATTTTCAATTTCCTCCTAGAGAGTTGTATAGACCGGGAGAGTAGTATCCATGCCGACTAATTTTATATCCGCGCCTAGCTCTATCGAATCCTTATTGAAGCGAACCTTTATATTGCTTACGTCTATGATTCTAGGGTCTTGAATGAGTGAATTTTGTAGATTCATTTTCACGTAACTAAGAGCCGCGTCCGTGCCAGCCATTCCGACTCCCGACATTAGACCGAACGCTGTTTGCTTAATCATGCTTCCTACCTGAGTCTTCAGGCGAACGTCTACGGATTGAAGCACGTTAGCGATTCCGCTAATAAGCGCAACGTCATTGCTTTCCTGCAATACCATGTTTCCGTCCGAGTCCAGGCGAATATCCGCGCCGTAGGGATCGCGTTGCGTGTCCTCGGTCAATATGAACGTGTCCTTCGTAAGCGCCGCGTTGTCGTTCGCTACTGGAACGTAAATCTCCTCGCCCACTACAAGGTCATTGTTTGAAATTATATTATCGTTCACCGACGCTATATACGGCCAAAGCGACTCGTCGCCTAACATAGCCTGCGCGATAGATTGTAACGTGTCCTCGCCCTTCACCGTGTAGTAATTCAATCCAGAGTACGAAAATGACGAACGCGCCGACATAGGGCTAGGCGTGCTAGGAACCGATAGATAATCAATTCCAGTATATGTATCCATGTAGGCAGTTTTAGATTGTTGAGAGCCTTCCTGAATCGCATAACCGTAAAGGGCAAGCGATTCGCGTATCTGATTGCGAATTGTCTCCGTCGCATTCACGTAATCGTCTACAAGCATTTTTCCCTGTTTGTAACTATCGTAGACTATGCCTGCAAGCTCAGTCAGTCCTTCGATAACCTGCTTAGTAAGAATCAAGGGAGATTCAAGAATGCTTCGTCCCTTCGTAAGCCAGTTATTGAACTTCGCACGCAGTAGCGCAATCTGATTCGTAACACGCGCTACCTGATTTTTTATTTTCTGTATCGCCTTGAATAGCGGAAAATTCTTGTCCAGGGAGTTCATCGCTATTAGCAAGTTGTCCAGCGCATTCAGCGGATTCTTACCTATCTTTATTGACTTGGCCTTCGATATATTCTTTGAACCGAATCTAGCGTACACGAAAAGGCTGATTGTAAAAGGATAATGCAAAGGCTTGTCCGCACTTCTATCGACGGAAAATTCAAGCAATACGCACTTGTACGCCTGATTGTCCGCTAAGTCATAAACTCGCATTTCCTTTTTATCGTAATCGGGCTGATCCTTGTAGCGCATAATCTTGTCGCGGAAATAATAAAATGCTTCCTTATGGCGGTATCCCGTGGTAGGATTTACACCCGTTCCTGCTGATTTTCCAGATAATGAAGTACCAGATTGCGGCACTAGCTTTATTGCGGTTGCGAACGTATTGCTTCCTTGCGAAGCACCCTTCGTCTGGAAAGTTGGAAATACGTGCGCCGTGCCGGAAATACCTTTTATTGTAAGTTCAAGGTTATCCGGCCCGTAGTCGTCAATGAAAGCGTTGCCGAACGTCTTAGTGATATTGACGCGCTGTTTTTCTTTTATTGAATACGACTGCGGAGGAAGGACAAGGGTAAACGATTCAAGGATATTCTCAGTAGCCGAGTCCACTATTTCAAACAGGAAACTTTTCGATAAAAACGTGTCACCCATTTAGTTCCCCTTTACTTTGGTCTGCCCTGCGTTTGTTATTTTGAAAGTGCCTGTGAAAGGCGTAGGTGTTCCGCCTATCGTGCCAGTAAGCGCTACGCTTGCGTTTTGATCGTCCACACGCATTACAACCAAACCGTCCGCTTTCGTTTTTACAGCCGTAGCGCTGATCGATCCGGGGCCTACGGTCATTACAGTACCAGGATCGTAGCCAGTCGCGTTGCCGCCTGCAAAAGTAAATGTCAAAGGATTTTTATATATTCCGTTTCCACCAGCCTTGCACTTCACGGAAGGCACGGCCGTTATCGTTACGGTGCCGCCTGAGACGATTCCTTGCGGAGCCACCGTGCATCCCTGCACCGCAATTTCCTTCGTCGCCATTACTGCAATACCTCTAGGTTATTATTTATTTTTACGCTAGTGGAACCCATGTTTATTTCGTTCCCGTTTTTATCTTTCAGGATCATCCCGCTAGAACTGGAAATAACCTCGTTATTATCCTTGTCCTTCAGGTCGAACCCGTTAGCCGCATCCAGCGCCAGCGTGCAAAGGTTGCTTCCGTCTTTATGCTGTAAGGTGATTTTCTTGGCAGTCTCGTCAATCTGAAATGAAGTCCCTGAAGGCGTCTCTACTAATATAGTACCATCTTCCTTTACCTCTATGGAAGTTCCGTTTTTGAATACCTTCCTGTAGACCTTCGGATCGATTTTCTCAAGCAATTTTTTCGTGAACGCCTTGTCGTCGCTATTCGCCGTTTTCTGGCTACTCTGGTATTTATTATTCGCAAACGGAAACAGGCTTCCAATTATGAACGGAAACGACTGCCTGTCTCCTAAATATAAAACCACGACGTAGCTTTCGACGGAAGGAAGTTCCATCGTTCCCCATACCTCGTCCTCTTCAAGCCCGCACGTCGTAAGGATCGGAACATTGAAAACGGTATTGCCGTTGCCGTCTAATAAATCGCACGACATACTCTCAGGATAGACCTTGACCACCTGAGCTAGGCTGGAATGCGCCATATCGCTTCCCTGTAGGTGCGCCACGCGCTCCACCATGCCCTGAGAAGTCCGAGCGATTCCCTTGTAACCTGTACCGTTCAACGTGGATATGTTATTCATTTGAAGGATTCTCCCATGCTGAATATGCCACGCTTGAATATCTTGTCTTTCAATTCAATCGGGCCGCGCAATCCCCAACCGCGAGTCACGGACACGTTAGACGTTAGAGAACCACCGTAAGTCCATGAATGCGATACGCCTTCAACGTAGAATGAAGCGTCTGTTATGCCTTCAACTTCCAGCCTATCACCTATGCGAGGATCGAACTTTTCGTCGCTAGGAACCATGAACGTAAGAGCCCCGGATAGATACTCGTCGTTATGCTCATTCCAATTTTTCAGCGTAGCGGCCTTGTCCTGAGCATCGTCGTAAATCTCTTTTTCGTGCCCCTGCGTAGCAACGTCGCCCGGCTCTAATATCCTTGAAAAATATAAATCCTGCACCATAGGACGGTACAGATATTTATTAAACGCCTTCGTATCCATTTCGAATTTACCCATAGCAATAAGGGCAAGCTCGCCGGGATTGTAGATAGGAGGAGCGACAAGGTAGAAACTGGCGCTTTCATCCATTGATTTATTCAGGTCGAATCTTGTAAGATAGGACAGCGGAATTGTCCTGGCCGGAAGCGATTCCCATAAATCATTTTTAGCCTTGTCTATCACCGTCCCGTCGAAGGGCGGCGCACGCACGATCAAGTGTTCCTTCTCGTCAGTAAGGCTAATCTCACCCGGCTTTCCTGACAGCCCTTTATTATTTTCCACCCATACGTTGCGAGGGCCGCAATCGAACCAAACCTCGTTGAAAGGTGATTGCACTAATTTATGTAGCACGTCCCATAGCGTTATGCTTTGTTCAGTTCCATAGAATAATTGCCACGACATAGGCACGCCGGGAATGGCTTTTCCCTTCAAGCCAGCGTCATAGTTAATCCAGGTGGAGAAGTATTTTTCGTATTTTGTAGCGCCGCAATTTCCTATAAATTTCAGCCACGTATCGACCGCAAGTCCGACCATTTCGGCATAGGATTTCCCGTCCACTACCAAATCTTTGAAGTCCTTTTGAAGTAGTTCCAGGCTGGCCTTGAAGTCCCTTTCCTTTCCTACCTTCAAAAACATATTCAAACCTAGCTGGCCTTCGGAGAATAACGCGCCGAAAGAGGAACACGAAATACTCACGCTTCGATTAGGAGTTCCCGCCTGCGAGATAGAACCGCTACCCGCTATGCGGCGGATAAATCCTAAATACTTCAGCGTGCCGAACTCGTAAACCTTCAGCACGTCCATCGGATTAAGCGAGTCCAGGTAATGCGTGCCTGCGAATTGTGAAATCATAGAAAGCTCGCATCCTGATTCAGGATTGCGAAGGCTTTTCATCCACCTAAACGAAAATACTGCGGGAGTAATATCTATCGGATTCGCGTCCCTGGCGCTTCCAGTATTCCAGTCCCACCGCACGATTTCGAACTTTAATGCGGGAGTGCGAATAACCGCGTTGCCGCGATATTCGCCTAGTCCTAGTTTCTCGGGCATTACTTAGTCCCTCCCGTAGGCGTAGCGACGTAGTTCTCCATATAATTTTGTAAAGCCTGTAGGATTTCCACGATGGAATAAATGCCTTTGTTTCCGTCCATGTTCGTGTCGTTAGTGGCCTGCAATTCTTTAATGAAAGCGTCCATCTGCTTCGGCTCCGCGATTTTTGCTCCAATCTCGCCGCTGAAAGCCGAGATAGAAGTTTCGAACGCGGCATTATATTTTGTAAAATAATCCGCGTCATTCTTTGAAGCCTTGCTAGGATTCTTTTTATACTCGATATACGCCTGTAGCTCAGGGATCATGCTCATTAACACGGGATTCTGAGCCGTGTCTAAATTGTAATTTCCAGCCAGGGAGTTCGACATAGCCTCGGTGACGAAACCACCGATAGGCCCTGTATTCGAAAAGTCGCCAGCACGGAAGCCTTCACCTAAAATGCTCTGGCCTGCGGCGAACATAGAGCCTTTACCTTCCCTCTGCCGCTTTTTCAAAGTTTCCTGAATAGCTTTCGCTTCGGGAGACAATACGCCACCGCTGAAGAAGTCGGTTACACCTTTTAGACCCTTCGCGGCATACTGGTTTACACCCTTCAGCACGTTTGCGCGTTGCGCGGCCGACGCCCATAGTTCCAAGTTCTCGTCGCCATAAATAGGAGCCGCCAAATCTTCACCGAACCCTAGCGCCGCGCCCACGGCCGCCGATTGCGCGTTTATACTACGTCTACTGCGCTTCGTCCGAATGAACGCCTCCGCTTGTTGTATATTGTACCCGTACTCGTCCATTACCATTAGCTTTAATTTTTCATCATCGCCGCCAGCCTGCAATTCGAGATTTTCAAACCTCTGCGCGGCACTCTCAGGCGAGGACATTCTTTTTAGCGTGTCTGTATATGATTCACCGGGCTTTGCGAATAACATATATTGCATGGCCTGATTCGGCGTCTTCACGCCAGCGCCAGCGGAATATATTTGACTCATTTCCCCTTGGAAAATAGCCTGCCCGCCCTCGAATGAGGTTTTACCTAATCGTCCATAATCAGTAAGCGTCTGCGCGAATGTCTTGTACGCGCCTTCGCCGAAAATAGCAGAACCTTTCTGAAAGCCTGCCGTCATGGCCGTCTCTACGGCCTGAGTGATTGCATTATATACGTCGGTAATGCGGCCCTGTCCGAACGCCGCCGCGCCAGCCTGCGCTATGTCGCCGCCAACGAACGCCGTGCGCCCGCCGCCGCCTGCGCTCTGAAGCCTTCCGTACAGCCTTCCTATTGACGAAATATCCGCCCCGCTTCGATAGGACAGATTCATCATCCCGGCAATATCGTCTTTATTGTATCCGCCGCCGCTCTGCGAAATAGCCTCTAGCAACGGATAAATATAACTTTTGAAGCCGCTAGACTCCATGCCGAGCGTGTCTTTCTGAAGTTCATCGAATTTAGTTTTACCTAGCCGCTGTCCAAGTCCTGTCATTAACCGCGTGCGTGATTCCAGGTTTTCGTTTGACATGGAATTGATAGCGCCTAATGACAGTCCAGCCGCAACGCCAGCTATTCCCCATTTTCCAAACGTGCCTAGCGACGTTAGCACGGAAGCGATTCCGCCAACCGTGTTTCCGCTTCCGGCCTGCCCGACTGCGTTTATTGCGCTTGAGCCAAATCGCCCTAGAGAAGGGCCACCCGATCCGCCAGCGGAATAGCTTCCTGAATGTTTATTAAAGTGTTCATGCTCGCGCTCTTTCATTCCTTGGCGCGGGTCTTTAGTAGCGGGAGAAGCCCCTCCCCCTGCGCCGCCGCCTGTAGCACGGTCGAAGGGAGAAGGGCCTGAAGCTCCACCTAAATTAGCGCCGATGCCCTGCGCCGCCTTGTCGGTTGCCTCGAATTCATTGCGAACCTTTTTGATTTTATTCGCTACTTCATCGGTGCCCGCTACGGACATTACAATTCGGCTCATTACATCGGCCATAGTGTTACTCCATTATTCCAGCTTTACGTAGTTGATCCTTGATTCTATTTATGGACTCGGAACTGTAACCTAATTTTTTGAAGTTATCCTCGTCGTCCGCATCCAGCTTAGGCCCTGATTTCGAAACGTCGAAATTATACTTCATTTGCTCAGGCGTCGGCATTTCAAGGAAGCCCACTAACAATAACATTTTTTGTTCATACGTTAGTTGCTTGAATCTATCCTCGGTAGGTAGAACCTTGAAATACAAGCAAGTCCATAAATCTAATCTATGCTCTTTCGCTATTGCCTTGTAATTCGCCTTCCGCAATTCTGTTTCGAAACGTGTTGCGAAAAGTTACATACTCCCCGTACAAGGTAGCGATTAGATTCTCGTCGTAGCACGTCCACGCGCTCTTGAACCAGGGAGGACACTCCTCCGCGATAGCAAGGCGATTCACGTAGGCGGTAGCCTCCGTAAGGAAAAGGTGATCCTCGGAGAAAGACGCCCTCGGCATTCCGCCTAACGTCCTCGCAATGTCCGTCTCAATCTGCGCCTTCTCCATAGGAGTAGGGTATCGCATAACGAACATTTCCCCGTTGTACTGCACTTTGATTTTCAGGTCTTCGTCGTTCAGAATCATCTTGCCGATCCTGATTGCCTGCGTTCCCTTGTCTTCCATAACATATTCTCCTTAAAATAAATTAGAAGATAGGCACGGCCTCCCTAAGCCGTACCTATCTTCATTTTGAAAACCTAGATTGTCCGCTCCACGCACATAAAGCGCATATTCGCTGTCACGTAAGAGTTAGGCGAAATCTGCGTTCCGTTTGACGCGAGCATTACCTTGCGGAACTGATTTAGAATCTCGCCAGTCGCGGTGTTCACGAACTGAAGAAGATCGAACTCGCCGGGCTTGCCGTCGTTGCTCTGTACCTCGGAGCGAGTGGGAAGGAACTCGTGGAGCGCCTTCGTACCGCCATCGGGCCAGGGGCCTAGATCAGGCTTTTCGGGAACGAACGTCCCTAGCGTGATCGAGCATGAATAACCCTGAGAGTCGTAATCGACAGGGCCGTGGTAGTTCAACACGTTTACCGCATTGATCGCCCAATCCTCGTCGTAAGACGCCTGATTCGCAAGGCCGACAGGATCGCCGTTGATAAGTACCTGTACCCAGGCACCGCCAGCTACTAATTTATCGCCCATATTATTTTCTCCTCCTTCTCATTACGCCGCGCTGACTAGCTCGTGGAAGTGATTAGTTATGAAGATGAAATTGACGGGAGCGGTAATGTTCGCGTCGTAGTCCACCTTCACGGTATCACCCGCGATTGAAAGCTGTACATTCCACCATGCAACTCCCGCGTCGTCTTTCGAGAAGACGCCCAGGTCGGTGTACATGGCTAACCGTGATTCTACAGCGCCGCGAATCACGCCGCCGTATAACGCGCTTCCAGGCTTGCCTACGAAAAGCTCCTCTAGGTAGGCGCGAAGATCGCGTGACACGAACGCCATTTCCTTGACGATGCTGAACTCATTCCACTTCAGGTCGTCGGTCTGGTAGGTGTTGACCTGACGAATCACGACGGGAAGGCCCTGCGCGTTGTAGCCGCAAGGGCATACGCCGTTCTCGATTAGAGTCTCAAGGTTGGAAGTGGAAAGTTTCATCTCAAGCGAAATCACGTTTAGCTTCTTGAACGTAAGCGGAGCGTTAATCGCCTGAGCGCACGTCATTCCGAGGAGAAGACACGCGGTATAGGAAGCGTCGAAATTCTGAAGCACGCCGTTCACATCACGTTGCACGAAACCGTTGAACGCCTGAAGTCCCCACTTGGAGTTAAGCGCAATAGCGTTAGTCCTCGCGGTAGCGACTGCCGTTCCCCACGCGGAGCCGACAAGGAACTGCCGCTCGCGCCTGCCTACGACGGAACTCATTGTCTCGCAATGGGTCTTGATCGCCGCGTGAACCGTAGTGGAAGAGTCAGGAGTGGCGATGAACTGAATGTCCTCGGCTTCGAGAGCAAGTAACGCGGCAGTCCACTCGGTAGCCGTGTAGGTGCCTTCCGTGCCGCCCGTGAAATAAACCGCCGTAGCCACGTTATCAATTAGAATGCGATTGTTCGCGCCGTTCGCGGCGGCGGCATTCACGTAGCCGGAAGCCGCGTTTAGCTTGTCGATAATCGCCTGATTGGTACTCTGGAAAATGACGCCGCCAGTAAGCGTAAGAGCCGTGGTGCCGTCAAGCTGAAGCGAAGAGGCATTTTCCTGTCCAGGCGTAACGACGGCCGTGTAACCTGACTGCTGATTTATGTAGGCGGCTAACGCGCCGATGGTCGGATAGGAATTCAGGTCAATGCTGATCGAGCCGACGCTTAGAGCTAACGTCTGAGTCGCGTTAGTATTAGTAACGGTGCCCGTAGCGGTAGCGTGCGTGATCGTAAGCGATGCACGATACAGGTTGTCGAAAACCTCCGTGTTGGTCTTGTAACCGATGGTGACTTTCTTTCCAGTCGTTCCGGCTTCAACCTTAATCGTAATCTGATTATTGTCCAGGCCGTAGTCCTTCGACGTTAGCGCGATAATGGTGTTCGCGCCAGCCTTGGCGTTGTAGGACGACTGCACCGCCGTATTTACGCGCATCGCATAAATCCTCTGCGGAACCAGATCGTCGCCGGGATTGAACGCTAGGCGCACGGCCTCCATGAGAGGGCCGCCCTTCAACGTCTGCACGGCCTCCGCGATGGAATTGAACTGTAGAAGCGTAGCGGGCTTTCCACCCGTACTGCGCCCCATGATTACGCCGTTGTTCGCCGACGCGATTGAACTCTGTCCCTTCACGCTATCGATACGGCTGTACGCGCCAGGGACTAAATGCTGTGAAATCTGACCCGCACTCTGAAAAGTACGCTTTCCAATGCTCATAATTTATCCTCCTATTAAACCTTTCCAATTAGTTCTGAATCCCACTCTTCCTTTGTTTTTAGTATACCATGATAATTAGCGGAAACGAAAGCCTGAGTATACGGATGCACGTTACTCGCGTAATTATCAAAATACTGCTTCAGGGAAAGTTGAACGGAACTAGATTCGCTTTTGACCTTTGTAGGCTTGGCCGGAACCGTAATTTCAACGTCGCCCACAAGCTCAGTCTCGGTATTCCTAGACATTGCTACCTCCTAGTACGCTATAATTTCCTGCCGTCTCGATACCGCCTGCGGAAATCGCCTCGACGGGTAGGTCTATAACCATGCTCTTCGTCTTAATGACGGCGGGAATAGTCACGTTCGCGCCGTATAATAATTTTCCGAATTCCACATTTATGTCGCCTGACCTCCTGCCGGACATTGCGGCTTCGATAGCGATACCCTGTTCATGCAATTTATTTATGTTAGAAAGAATGCAATGCTTCAGTAAATCGTAAATCAAGGAAACCATGTCTTTGTTATCGCCCCATATATTCAGGTCGATATTGTGGCTCGCGTTGTACGTATGCATGACGCCGTTTATTTTATTCTCGCCAGTTGTAGCGGCTTCCATGCGCGTTATGTTTTGCGTAGACGTTAGAATCTCCCCTGACGCTACGGCGGCTTTCAGTAACGCGACTTCGGAAGCGCCTAACATTATATCCTCATGTTCCCTGCCTAGCGTATCGTAGACTTCAGCGTCAGAGGTATCCGCAATCGTGATAGATGGAAATAAGCTAACGTCTAAATTCTGACCCGTCGTTTCCTGGTACAGTAGCATTGCGAATGGATGGACAGAACCTATTCGCAAAGTTTTGAAGTACGGATACATCGACATATACCCTACCTCTTCAAAGTATTTTCTAATTATACCTGGAAGGATTATTTCAGGATTCGCATAACCTACTAGCCGAATAAGTTCCGTAGCCGAAGGGCGGGTTATGTACGCGCTTGAAGTTTTATGTAGCGTCATTTCAAGTCCTCCTCTATCGCAATTTTCAATAGCCGCTGAGTCTCGTCCTTCAATGTCTCGATTACTTTTTCACGGATCGGAATAGGGTCTTGAGGAGGAACTATCCAAGAAGCCGGATCGGATTTATAGGAAACTACTCTGAACGTAATATATTCGCTAGTCCGTGCGCGTTTCGTACTCGCGTCCATGCGAACCATTCCAGTATGCTTTCCAGTCTTCCAAGTGTAGTCGCCTTGGGAGGTATTCTTAGTCTGCACCGGGCCTCCATTGGCCGCCGGAACCCTGTAACCCCATTCATAATTATTTTTCAAATCCTGCGCCCCGGATACACGTTGCCAAACTCCGGGGCCTTTTCCTACAATTTTCGATACGCCAGGACGGCCCTGCCCGCCCTGCGCTCGTAACTTGTCTGCCTTGTTCGTCTCCCTGCGGATTAAATTGTATAAATCCTGCGGCATGGGATTATTTGACTTCAAGCTGTTAGGAATACCGTTCCTGAAAGGCACGATATTATACGGCCCATTCTTTCCCATTCGCGCCTTCGGCCCGTGTAACAGTCCAGGCTTCAGGTCAATCTCTCCGTGTCCTTTTTCAATCTGATCCGTCCACGGCCCTTTCGAGAAGACGGCCTTTAATTGTTCCTTCGAAATATCCGCCTGGATGGAGCGCGTATAGTCGCCGCGTGAATTGATTACTCTAGGAGCGCCGGGAATTTGTTCGCCCATTGTGAACTTACGCCATTGCACCGCATGGTTTATGGCAATCAGGTTAAGTGCCTGCAATAGATTCGGAAATACTTTTGATAGCGGAACGTCCTTCGCAAGTTGTAGGAATCCAGGCGCGAAATCTACGACGGTTAATTCAATGTCCTTAGCCATTAGAATGTAACCTCCTTCGTCAGCCTGTCGCGGATCATTACATTTATGCGATTGACGAAAGACTTGTTCTCGGAGAAACGCGCCGTGTCGTATGTAGTAAGTCCGACGAACGTGGGATTATACATAAACTTCAGCGTGTATTTTACAAGTGGCTTTGGCGTAATCCACTTAATCTCGTTGCGTCCTACCAGTTGCACGTCCGTGAATATATTATATTCGCGCCCATTTAGATCGACCAATCCAGTCAGCCGCGCAATGTCGAAAACGTCCGAGATAGAATCCGTTCCGTTGGAACCTGTCACCGTAGGATCGAGTATCGAGTATCCAGGTATCTCCATCGACAACGTAGTTATTAAATCGTTAGGAGAAATATCATAATAATATGCCGACTGCACTACCGCGTCAGCCTGATCGATTATATACGCCGCTTCGTACCGTAGCTTCGTGGATACCGAGTGGACAAGGAACTGATAAGGGGCTTGATATATATAGTCAACTTCTAATATGTCCGAGGGAGCCGGATTGTCTATTCCAGCGTCGGCGAGATAGATAAACTGCTTTGCGAAGCTCAAAACAGTGTACGTTTTCGATTTTGTCGCGTTATAGACCCGAGATACCGCCGACAGCGCTCCAAACGTCTCCTTGCCTTTATACTCTCGGCGTAGCGCCTGCGGAACCACCGTCAAAACGTCCGAGCGTACCAAAGTAGCCGCCCCTGCCGTCACCGAGATATTCGGATCAAAGGAATAGTTCGCGTAGAGCCTTTCATAAGGCTTCACATACGGATATTGAAGTTGAATATATGATTTATCGGGAGGCTGTACTGTGGCCTGCGCTATCGTCTCGTGCGCCCCGCCTGCGGTAGTTCTCCAAATCGTTACCGAGCCTGAAATATAATTTTTATTTTTCAAATATACTCGGCCGTACTCGTCATGGATTGTCACTTCATCGATGATCCTGAAAGGCCCAGGCGTCTTGTAGATTTCGCCGCGCCCCTTGCATACCGGGCAGTCGATTCTAGGCTGGCCCGTGCCGGGAGTCACGCAAGGGCATATAAACACCTTAGTCCAGCGGCAAAACTGCGCGTGCCTCTGTAGCGCCGCCTCGTACCTCTGGACAGTCTGGAAGGTTAGAAGTTTTCTTTCCGATCCCATTTATTCACCCTCCAATGTAAAGGTGTAAGTTGCCCGACCACAGCTTCTTGAAGGTATCGAGCGGGAACCAGATATTGTTTCCCTTTTGACTTGCATAGTTTGTAAAATAATCGCCGTAAGGATCATCTACTAATAAATCCGTTATCTGATTATTGTCGTCCAGGCGATAGCCGCAAACGCAGACCGCGTGCCCGGTAGGCGTGAACCTTCCTGAAGTCATTACGGATCGTTTATTGAAAAGCTCGTTGAATAAAATTGTAATGTCATTCGTATTCACGAACCTGTCCACTGGCTTGCCGACTAGATTATTCACAATCTCCGCTATTACGACGTGAACCTGTCCAGGCTGAATGCTCTGATTCGCCGCCCAGGAAATAGCGTTTCTGAGTTCGTAGCCCCAAGGAGATTCAGTCAGCGCGGTCAGGAAGTCCTCTGGTTGCATACCCTTCGGATAAATAATAAACGGCCGATTATTTTCAAACTTCGTTCCTGCCTCGATCACTTGCACGCCGTTGTAAATCAGGAACATCACTTCGGCAGTCCTCATGCAAGAGGACATTGCCAAATATGAATTATTCACTTGAGAGTAATAGGCGTCTTTTACGGATAGGTCTACTTCTTTCATATCAATACCCTACGAATGACAGCGGTATTACGCCGTACTTCATGCGGTTATTATCAAGGAACTCCTTGACCTCTTTCTGATATTCAATAATACGCGCACCGAAATAGGCTGAAGTAGCCGACTGCGTTGAACTGAAGGACTCGCTTAATCCGTCAAGCGAAACGCTCTGAGAGCTAAAGCCCGCGAGCAAGCCGTCGCCGATTGACGCGAGGCACTTTATCACGGCCCATTTTCCGATCACGCCGCGAAGATCGTCAGGCACGAACTCAGCGGTAGGATAGCCTGTCGTATAATCGAACTCGAATGCGTCCGCATAACGTCCACCGAATAACCGCCAGGGAAGTACGCCTGAAGCGAAGGGGCCATATGGAGAGCCGCCCTTCGGATAAAGGTGAATCTGCCCTGTCTGCTTCGAAAGCCTGAGCCAGTTATTTTCGATCATGTTCATCATCTGCCCGTAGACTGGATTTCGCATGATCGCCCTATCCACGCTAATTACAGGAACGTGTCTTAGCTGGATGAATCCGAAATTCTGCCACATAATCGGATCGTAAGGATACGTGTCGTCCTCGTCCGTGTAGTCCACGCCCTCGCGCCAGTATTTTGACCTCTTCAGCGTAGGCTCAGGATTGCACTTGTACACGCGCTTTCGAATATCGATAGTTAGGAACTTTTCGAATTCACCTAACGCCTCACGAATAAAGAATCGGAATTGTTCGTCCGTGAAATTAGTCTCCGCAATATCGGAAGCCGTGCAATCGATTCCCCAAAGATAGGTGTAGCGAATATCGTCAGGCGTAATCAAATCACCCCACTCCCCAGGCGAAGGAGCGTAGTTGCCGAAACTGTAACCCACTTTCTGCGCCGACAGTCCTCCGCGCATGGGAGCCGACAATTCGCTTTCATCGATGGAAGTAGTGTTGTAGTAGGAAGTCTTGTACCAATGGGAAGTCAGTCCGGCAAGATCATCATAAAAATATGAATCGTTTTCAGGAACAATGGGAATGCGCGTCCCGGCCGTGGTAATTTCCGCGTAAACGCCGTCCTCTGAATCCGAGCGATATACCTTAATAACGTCGTACTGCAATAGCACCTGTACCACATTATCTACGTCGATTGAAATTCTATTCATTTCGATTATTCTCCTTTGCCTACAATTTTCGGAGTTCCAGTCTCGCTTGCTATCGGATTGTTAGGAGCCTTCGTGTTATTTACTTCAGGGATATTTCCCGTTCCCTCATTTTCTATTTTAGCAGTAGTCGTACCTTTTAGATACTGCACGTCGGAAACGCTAGTCGATCCGCGCTCCACCTTCGCCAGCTTGGGAGTGCCTAGCGAGTCTTTTATGCGGCGCAACACCCTTCGCACTAACGAGTCCACGATACCTACGCTGTCCGAGATAAGTTTAATTACGAACTTTCCACCGCGTAACCATTCGGTAATCCCGACAGATTCGGTATTGTTTCGCCTATAACTCAGTCTCCTAGTCAGCGCATCGCTTGTTCCCACGTTATCTGATTTCGTTCTAGGATAATCGACTTTCCTGGCGATAACGGAAGTAACCGCGATGCTATTCATAAGCATAATGAACTTAGGAACGAGGTACGAAAGGCTCATTGTCACGCCCACGCTGTTTTGAATGGAGCGGTAGGCCGTCCGTATACGGGCGATATAATCGGTAGCCTGCACGTTTTCGGTGAAGGCCCTTTTCGCGCTCATTCTCTTAGCGAAGGTATCCGTGACGCCTTCGGTATTAGTCAAGAAGATCACGCGAATTAGTTTTGATATTATCGTCATTGTCACGCCGACGTTATTAGCAATGGCGCGGTAGGCGGCCTTGACCCTGGACAGCGTTGACGTAACCGCCACTTGTTCCGAGAAGGTTTTCTTAATACCCCATTTACGATTTATAGTATGCGTGACTCCGACAGGATCGGACATAACGCGCTTACTGGACTTCAGCCTTGCTATTGTCATAGTCACGCCTATCGTATCGGCGAGCGACCTTAATAACAGTTTGATCGCGGACATTGTGTCCGTGATTCCTTCCGTGTTGGCTATAATCCTGAAGGAAGCCTTTCTTCGCGTCATTGAATCGGTCAAGGATTCCGTATTGACTAAAAGTCTGTAGCGCGGAGCTAATCTAGTCAATACGTCAGTCAATCCAACCGTGTTAGCGATTGAATATAGAATCTTTTTCAACGCTACTAGCGTATGCGTAATACCCACGTTATCTGACATTGATTTTTTGTATCCGGCCTTCCGCACTATAGCCTCTGTAACGGCTTCGCTATTAGACAGTGGCCTATAATAATTCAGTATCTTACTAATATAGTCCGAAATAGCTTCCGTATCCGCTACGGATTTTTTGAATCCAGTAATACGCGACAAGCTATGCGTTACTGCCAGTGTTTCGCTTAACGTGCGGCGATTCAGCACGCTTCGAACGATTGAGTCGGTGACGCCTACGGTATTGTTCACGCTTCGGTTGAACCCGTACTTTCTAACTAGGTAATCACTAATTCCGATACTGTTAGCAAGGCTTCTTTTGAATGTAAGTTTTTTAGATAACACGTCAGTAATGCCTATCGAGTTACTTACTGAGCGTTGATAGTTGCTTGCGCTAGTCCCGAACGAAACATTGAATGTCGCGCCAGGATTGCGTAACGATATATCGAAGGCCATTTTACGCCCCTACGCCGATTTCGGATCGTCCTACGTGCGTTGCGTCTTCCCTGGCTGAAACATAAACATTTTCAGTATCATCATACCACGTAAAAGAGAATGCGCCGTTTCCTGCGCGAGTAGTTTGTAAAACCCTTTCACCTGACGTAGAGCGGTGCAAGTCAAGAGTAACCGTTCCGCCTGCGCTTCCAGAAACAGTCCCGGCTACGCTGAAGGTTATCGTATGATAGGTAAAATATACCGAAAGGCAATGGAATACAGTTTCCGAGTTTCCGCAAACAAGTCGCCAGCGTCGATTAGTTTCCAGGGCAAGCCTATCGGCGTCTTGATCCCCAGGAAAGCGTTTGAAGTTAGCTTTTATTTGAGAAACCATTACTAGCAAGCCTACTTCAGGATCGTTCATGGATATATCACAGTATGCGGCTATCCATTGTGGCCCGCCTTCAGCGGACAGTCTTTCGAATAGTGCGGTGTATCCTGCAAACGTACCTGTATTATTAAGCATTACCTCATTTAGAGTACCTATTGCCGTTATATAATAATTAGTCTCAGGAATGGCTATTCCAGTCGAAGCTACGTCGCGCAAGACAGCGGCGGCTACCGTCGAATGAGAAGCCAAGCACCATTTTACAGTATGATTGTGCGCTCCGACTCCATCGGTATGTTTCCCGCTTGTATAATTCAAAAATATCAAAGCGCCTACGTTGAATCCCAAGTCAGTAGTATCCGTCCTGTAGACATTTATTTTTACTGTATTGCGCCCTCTTGCTAAACTGATTGCACTCTCGGCACGGAACATTAAACCATTGGAGCCGCACAATGCGGCGGCGGTATCCGTATAAGTAACATACGACGCTGAGTTTACACGGACATTCAATCCACCGAGAGTACCTACTTGATTCCAGAATAGTAAAACCGCCGAATCGCGTACCGTTATTGTTCCAGGCTCTTCTATGAAAATTTCACGCTCTCCCAACTGCGCGTCGGTAGAGGCTGTACCTCCCATAGGAGACATCATTTCAAGTGGCAGTATTAAAGAGTTCATAACGCTTGTAGTGGTTGAAGCATTAAACTCGTAGGTGACTACCATATACGCTTGAAGGTGATTATATCTAGCAACCGATCCCCATATATAAAAGCCGTGCGTGACGCTGGTATTGATCCCTAATGACGTACAGTCAGCCACATAGCGGAACCACCTGTCCGATGCCAAAGCGCCTTCGTGATTTCCTGAAGTAAATTGCGTGTACGTATCTATCTGTAAAGCTAACGTGGAGTCAGTCGTAGCGCCTGCAACACACATATTGCCTTGTGCTACTATATAAATTCTACGATATGTTTTAGACGCTTCGGGAAGGTAGGTATCTAGCGCCCGTATCGTTGCATTCGCCGTGCCGGGCTTAGAAGTAGCCAACGCGCCTACGGGAGCATTCAAAGGAAGGTACACGGTTTTTATCTGAGTCGTAGCGGTATCGTCGTACTCGTAGGTAATTTCCAGCGTAGCGCAAACATTGACCATTCCTAAAGTAGTGCCCGTAGACTGGTTTATCTGTACTTGCACGTCGCACGTCATTGACGTGCCTGTCCAGTTAGAAACAAAATGCGACGTAAAATTCTGTATCCAGAATAAAGATAAATTCTCGCCTGAATGCGTAAGCGTATTCGCGTTCGCTATCGACGTATACGACGCCGCTCCAAGGCGAAGGTTGACGGTTTTCGTTGTAATGGAGCCGCCAGTAGCCGTGATTATATCATCCATAGACAGTCTAAGAGTTATATTTTTGAACGTCTTCGTAGCTTCTGGAAGATATATTGTTATCTGCGTTAAATTCGTCAGCGTATTATTTACAAGTGAAGCCAAGACTGGAAAACAGTATTCTACGGTTTTTAGTCGTGTAGCCATTATATCCTCCGAGTCTTAGCGGTAAAAATAAATTGAAGATTATATTTATTCATAGAGAAGGCGAGAGCGCTATTTTCATAACGCCCTCGCCGATTCGGATTACTTGAAGAAGGAAAGGATCAGGCCGATCAGGACGAACACGCCGCCGACAAGCGCCGTAATCATGCCTTCAGTCGCGCCCGCGAAATACAGGGCCGTA
>Ga0116155_10000962_pt1 | contig 21622 bp, 10 predicted proteins | sample AD_UKC032_MetaG_FD_89890 | JGI IMG/M metagenome (GOLD analysis project Ga0116155, IMG submission 89890) | Active sludge microbial communities of municipal wastewater-treating anaerobic digesters from USA - AD_UKC032_MetaG | ecosystem: Engineered > Bioreactor > Anaerobic > Digestate | place: USA...
CTTGAAATCGGTACAGGAATGTTCGGGCTTCTCGGGCCAAACGGAGCGGGCAAGTCAAGCCTGATGCGGATTCTGGTAACCCTTATGAAACCTACTTCCGGGGATGTCCTTGCTGATGGGCGCGACATACAGAAAATCAGGAAGGAATACCGAAGCCTGCTTGGCTATCTCCCCCAGGATTTCCGATTCTTCACTTCTCTCAAAACCTGGGAGTTCCTCGATTACTCCGGATCACTGGCCGGATTGAAGAACAAAAGAGAAAGGATCGCCGAGGTCGACAGGCTGCTCGACCAGGTAGGGCTCCTCGAAGTGCGCGACCGCCAGGCCAACAGGCTGTCGGGGGGTATGAAGAGAAGACTCGGGATAGCCCAGGCGCTGATAGGAAATCCAAGAATTATAGTGGTGGACGAACCTACCACCGGCCTCGATCCCGATGAGAGGATAAGGTTCCGCAATATCCTGTCGGACCTCAGCCAGAAAGATGTTTCGATTATTTTGTCAACCCATATTGTGGGAGACATCTCTTCCACCTGCCAGGGAATGGCGCTGCTAAACCGCGGAGAGCTTGTATTCTCCGGATCTCCGGAAAACCTGGTAAAAAAAGCTGAAGGACATGTATTCAGACTGACTCTCTCACAACAGGAATACGACCAGGTGAAGGAAACGTACAACGTCATCTCAACAATACCTGTCGACGGAGGATGGGAGGTACAGATCGTCTCCGACGATCCTCCTCCATTTAATCATGCGGGTATAATCCCCAATATCGAACATTCCTATGTATATTACATGGAACACAGGCTTAAGGCTGACATATCCTGATCAACCCTTATGGAAATGATTCATAACATAAGGACCGTTGCCAGGTACGAAGCCAGGATACTGAGAAGAAGCTGGTTCTTCAGGCTGTTCTCGCTTGGAGCGCTGTTCATCTTCACGTTCATGAATATCGGGATCTTCTCACCTGTCGGAGAAGAAGACTGGCAGCTCGTGGCATTCGCTTCATCCATACCGCATCTCAACCTTTATCTGCTGAACATAGGACAGGCAATCGTGGTTATCTTCCTTGCTTCCGATTTCCTTAAAAGAGACAAGAAGGTCGATACCAATGAAGTCCTCTATACCCGGTCGATGTCGAACCTCGAGTACATCATCGGGAAAACCACCGGAATACTCAGGCTTTTCCTCGGACTTGACATAATAATACTCCTGATCGGGCTTCTGATGAACATTATTTCGAAGACCATGACTATCGATCTGTCTTCATATTTAATGTTCCTTTTGATTTTCTGCATACCGACTATCATCTTCAGCCTGGGACTTTCCTTTATGCTGATGTCTCTGCTCAGAAACCAGGCAATAACATTCCTTTTGCTTCTCGGCATAGCTGCCATGAATATGTTCTGGCTGAATTTCAGGTTCGGTTATTTATTCGATTATATGGCATTCGGACTGCCCGTTTTCAAATCGGAAATGATAGGGTTTGACAACCAGTCACTCATTCTGAATCAAAGGCTAAGCTGGTTCTTCCTCGGAATGTTCCTCATTCTTGCCACAGTTCTCCTTTTCAGAAGGCTGCCCCAGTCGAAAGTTCATACAACTGTCTCGGCAGTCCTCATGATTATTTTCCTTGCCTCGACTGCAGTTTGTGTCAGGAATACCTGGTCGATATACAAGACAGACCTCAATGAAAAAAAAGCAGTCATCGACACCAACAGGAAATTTGAGGAAAGCCTTTTTGTAAACCTCAGCCGTGCTTCAATTGATTTCGAACATACGGGTGATTCATTCAGTGCTTCAGCCGACCTTTATTTCGTTAACAATAATGATCAGCCTGTCGATACTTACCTTTTCTCCCTCAACCCCGGACTCAGGGTAGGGAGTGTAAGCTCAGCCGGAAAAGAGATAAAATACACTACTACAGGTCATATAATCGGAATAGATCCTCCCAGACCGCTCGCTCCTGGTGAAAGAGACAGCATAACCATCTCCTGGTCAGGCTCCGTGGATGAATCATTCTGCTTTCCCGACAATAACGACAATGTGAACTCTGCACCCTACAGGGTAGCTATGCTGAATGTAAATAAAAGACATGCTTTCGTTACTCCCGGATATGTTCTGCTTACTCCCGAATTGCACTGGTACCCGGTGCCCGCACTGAACTATTACCCGTCAAATCCTGCGAGACTCAAGGCTGACTTCTCAGACTACGAGCTCAGGGTTAAGACCGGAGAAGGTTTAATTCCCGTATCTCAGGGTAACATGAAAAAAGAAGGTTATAACTTTGTTATAACATCAGATTCCCCGCTTACAGGCCTGTCGCTGGCTATCGGAAATTACAGATCCGACACCCTTACGGTCGACTCAGTAAAATATATAACATATTATTATCCGGGGCACGACTACTACAAAAAGGATCTTTCGCTTCTTAAAGACACACTCAGCTTTCTGGTCAGCGGTATTATGAGGGATCTCGAAACCAGCTATTCGGCAAGATACCCTTTCAGCGCCCTGAAACTTGTGGAGGTACCGGTACAATTCCGTTCATTCCCGCGGATGAATACTCAGACTAAAGCTGAAGTCCAGCCTTCGATGGTACTGCTTCCCGAAAAACTTTCGATGATAGAAAACGCAGGTTTTCAGAAACGGTTCACCAGGCAGAAGAACCGGATGACAAGGAACAACCAGGTGATAACCGACAAGGAACTGCAGGTAAGGGTTTTCAATGATTTTGCAAGAAACACTTTCATCAGCGGAGAGGTAACAAGGTATTTAATGGGGGAAAGAATAAGCGAACCGGTGCGATACCTTCTCGGGCCCAGTTTCTATTTCTTCAGGAATAATTTTCACTCATCGGAATACCCGGTGATCAACGCGGTATTCGAGTCGCACCTTCAGAAAAAAATAAGCGAGACGGACCAGTTCGGCAGCATGTCAGGGGACCTGAAGGACAACGACAGGGCAAACCTTGTCCTGAAAAACAACAGCTTCAGGGATGTCCTGGCCATGAACCCAAAAGGCGACACCATACGAACAGTACTTACCCTGAAAGGCGATTACCTCTTCAACCTCTTCAGGGCTAAAGCAGGAATTGACGAATTCAACGAATGGTTCACCTCATACCTCGACAGTCACCGGTACCGCACAGTGGATGTGGCCGACCTCAACGGGGATATGAAGGAAAAATTCGGATTTGAGTTCTACCCCTATCTCCATGACTGGTTCAACAGCAAAGATCAGCCGGGATTTCTGTTTTCAGAACTTATGGCACGTGAAATCATCACCGGAAACAGGGTAAGATTCCTGGTTACGTTTATCGCTTCCAATCCGGAACCGGTTACAGGTATTTTCAACATTACTTTCCGCACTGCAGGGGAAGGCGGTCGCCAGATGACCGGAATATACGAAGGAGGACGAGGCGGATATACAATTATGATGCAGGGACAGGGGGCCGAAGCCGGCGATATCGCCAGGATTGTAACACTTGGACCCGGAGAAGCAAAAAGAATAAGTATCATCCTCGATACCGAACCCCGGGAAATGATCGTAAACGCACTTTTTGCAAAGAATATCCCGGGTGAAATCACCCTGCCCCTCGATAACATTCTGAAAACCAGGAACCACAATGCCTTTGCCGAAGGAGAAGAAATCCTTCCATCCCTTCCTCCCGTTGAATTATCGGGCGAAATAATCGTCGACAACGAAGATCAGGGCTTCTCAAACGATAACTCGACGGTTATGAGCCCTCTGAAAAGAATTCTCGGAGTGAAAAGAAGAGAATCCGATACATATCAACCGGTCAACATGTACTGGGCTCCCCCCTACTGGCAGGCCGGGGTAATGTCAAACTACTACGGCAAATACATCAGGTCGTCGGTGTCCACGCGCGCCTCAAGGGGTGAAAAAAAGATTACCTGGAAGACTCCCCTGCCAGGTCCCTCTTATTACGATGTCTATTGCTATATCGGAAAAGCGGCCGACAGGATGGTTGTTCGTTCCGGGGCTGAAGCTCCTCCGCCTCCGGGCGATTCCCCTCGTGGAGGTAATAACTACAGGGATCTTCACTACCTCATATACCATGACGATGGGGCAGAAGAGATAAGCGTCGATTTTGAGGATGCAGAACCGGGCTGGAACCTTCTGGGACGCTATTACATCTCATCCGACTCGGCCAGGGTGGATATGACAAATCTTTCGGCAGGAAGAGTCGTTATAGGTGATGCTGTAAAATGGGTAAAGGCAAACTGAAAGAATATTCATTATGATTAATGATAGCATGTCGACAATGAAAGAAAAATCAGGAATAAAGGGAAGAAGGATGATCCTGCTGGTCATCCTGGCGGCATTAAACCTGTTATCTCCTGCACAACAGGGTCTTACTCTCGAGCAGGCTCTCAGGGTAGCCGAGTCAAACAGCCCTTCAATGAAAAGGACCAGGCTAAACCTTATAAGGAGTCAGGAAAACCTGAATGCCCAGAAAGCTTCACTGAAATCCCAGTTCTCCCTTTCAGTAAACCCCATTTCATACAGCCAGAACAGGTCGTTCAACGAGCTGATCTCGAAATGGAACTCGGTAAACACAACTGAAAGCTTCGGGCTGTTCACCATTTCACAGCCAATAGTGTTTACCGATGCAAGAATATCGCTTGTAAACAGGTTCGGTTACAGGGATTCCTACAGCGAGTACACCGAATCGACCACAAAAGGTTTCAGCAACAACCTGTCGCTGAATTTCGATCAGCCATTATTCACCTACAACCGGACAAAGCTCCAGCTGAGAGAACTCGAACTGGCTCTCGAGAATTCCCAGATCAGCTATGCAGTGCAGCTCCTTTCACTCGAGAGGGGTGTAACTCAGGCATTTTACTACGTGTACCAGCAGCAGCAAAGCCTCGAAATAGCACGCCAGGCTTTCGAAAATATGCAGAAAAGCTACGAGATAATACGTAACAAGGTCGAAGCCGGCATCTCGGCACGCGAGGAAGGTTTTCAGGCTGAACTGAACTTTGCTACAGCACGATCGGATTTTGAAAACCGGCAGGTTGACCTTGAAAATGCAAAGGACGAATTCAAGATACTGATAGGTCTCAGCCTCTATGACGATATAATAGTCCTTCCTAATATCGAGGTAGATACGGTTCAGGTAGATATAGCGCTGGCAATCGATCAGGGACTTGCCAACAGGATGGAGCTGCGCCAGCGCGAAATTGACATCGAATCGTCGCAGTTTGACCTGATCCAGACAAAATCATTAAATGAATTCAGGGGAAGTCTCGGCCTTTCTGTCGGATTGTTCGGTGATAACGAAAAGTTCAGGGATGTATATTCCAACCCCACAGACAACGAGGATGTCTCGCTTTCACTTAATATCCCTCTCTGGGACTGGGGCGAGAGGAAATCGAGGATAAAAGCTTCAGAAGCGGCAATTGAATCGGCAAAGATTTCGCTCGATGAGGAAAGAAATGACATAATCCTTGGAATCAGAAAAGTCTGCAGAAACCTTATAAACCTTGGAAACCAGATAGAAATCTCGCGTCAGAACGTTTCCAACGCCCAGCTTACATACGACCTCAACCTCGAACGCTACAGGAACGGGGACCTCACAGGCATGGACCTGAACCTCTTCCAGGAGCAGCTGTCGCAGAAACAATTGTCGTACACCAATTCACTTATATCATACAAACTCGAACTGCTTAACCTTAAAATACAGACACTTTACGATTTTGAGAAGAAAGAGCAGGTTTCCCCCGTAATGAAACTGGAACAATAAAATCCTTATATAATCATGATGAAGAGAATCATAATCCTGTTTGCAGCTTCTCTGATCGCTGCCGGCGGATGCAGGAACCAGGACCAGAGCCTGACAGCCGACGTTGAAATTCCTGTTTCAGTTCAGGATCTGAAGCTGAAGCCGATAGAAGAATATGTCAATACCACCGGTACGGCATACCCCAAAGGCGAAATAGAGGTAAAATCAAAAATCGCTGCAGACTATTTTCTCGGAAAGAATCCGCGTACAGGAAGGCTTTGGCAGCTTGGCGACCGTATAGGAAAGGGCGATCTTGTTGCCCGTCTTGAAGACCAGGAGTATGTAAACTCGGTCAAGATGGAAACCAATCAGCTTAACCTCGAACTCATGGAAAGCGAACTGAAAAAACAGCAGTCTCTTTACGAGAAGGGGGGAGTTACCCTTAAGGAACTGAAAACAGCAGAGATAAACTACGAAAACGCACGCACCACTGTGGTTACTTCCAGGCTGCAGCTCGAAAAAACAAGCATTACCGCCCCGATCGACGGAGTAATAGTCGAACTGCCATACTATACACAGGGAACCCATATCGAAGCAGGTGTCAGCATCGTTAAAATAATGGACTACCGCACCATGTATATGGATGTCCAGCTTCCTGAAAAATATATTCCCCTTATCAAATCCGGCCAGGTCGTAAGGATGACAAACTACACCATCCCCGACGATACAATAATCGGAAATGTGACACAGATCTCACCGGCTATAAACCCGGACACAAGAACTTTCAGGGGCTCCATCTCAATCAATAATCCAGAACTTCTGCTGCGCCCGGGAATGTTCGTCAAAGCCGATATTGTAACAAACAGGAGGGATTCAGCCATCGTGATACCAAAAAACATAATCCTCTCGCGCCAGAGAGGAAAAACAGTGTTTATCGTCGACAGAGGACTGGCAGTGGAACGGATCATTGAAACCGGACTTGAGAACCTGACCGATGCAGAGGTTACAAAAGGCCTGGAGAAAAACGAACGTGTGGTAACCAGCGGATTCGAGACATTGAGCAACAGGTCGAAGGTGAAAATCATCAAATAACTGCCATGAAGTCCATTGCCCGATTTGCTGTTAACAACCCGGTGACGGTCCTCATGCTCGTCCTGGCGATAATCCTGCTGGGATTCATCTCCTTCGGCAAGCTGGGAACCGATCTTTTCCCCGACCTTAATACTCCAAAAATATATATAGAACTGAAGGCCGGAGAAAAGCCTCCCGAAGAAATTGAGAAGAACTATGTCGACCAGATCGAATCACTGGCAATGCGGCAGAGCGATGTGACAAGCGTTTCATCGGTCTCCAGGGGAGGATCAGCCGTCATCACGGTCGAATATGCCTGGAATAAGGATATGGATGAAGCCTTCCTCGACCTGCAAAAGGAACTCAGCTCATTCAGCCAGAACTCCGACCTCGAGGATTTTACAATTTCACAATACGATCCCAATGCATCTCCCGTGATGATCGTCGCACTCAGGAACGAGAGGATAGAAAACATGGACGAGTTGAGAAAGGTGGCCGAGAACTATGTAAGGAACGAACTCGTAAGGATTGAAGGTGTGGCCGATGTAAGGATCGTCGGAAAAGAAGAAAGCGAAGTGGTAATCGAGACCAGCAAATACCTGCTCGAATCGTTCGGCCTTACCACCGATGCAATTGCGGCTCAGATAATGAACTATAACAGAAACGTATCGGGCGGCTCAATAGTAGACATGGGCACCAAATATGTGGTCAAGGGTGTCAGTGTTCTTGAAAGCGCGGATGACCTCAGGAACATAATAGTTGGTTTCAAAAGCCCCGCACCGGCGGGATCAGGACCGGCATCCTCCTCCGGTCTGACGGCAGGCCAGACGGCAGGCCGGACAGCAGGTCAGACCGCCTCAGGAATCAGAGTGCCTGTTTACCTGAGGGATGTGGCCAGTATAAGCTTTGAAAACAAGGATCCTGAAAACATTGTAACCATCAACGGGGAAAGGTGCATCGGGCTTTCTATCTACAAGGAACCCAAATTCAATACGGTCGACGTTGTGGAAAGTCTGACGGATGCCTTCGATCAGCTGGGCAAAGCCCTCCCGGGCTATGAGTTCACAAAGGTCCTCGATCAGGGCACTTATATAAATAATTCAATAGGCGAGGTGAAAAACACCCTGATAATCGGTATCTTCCTTGCCGTACTGGTACTGTACGTCTTCCTCAGAAGAATAGGTGTCACACTTGTAATAAGCCTTGCAATTCCCATTTCAATAATCGCAACCTTCAACCTTATGTACTTCAGCGATCTTACACTGAACATCATGACTCTTGGAGGTCTTGCACTTGGCGCAGGAATGCTTGTAGACAATGCCATCGTGGTGCTGGAGAACATTACCCGCAACAGGGAGGAAGGAATGCCCATGAAGGAGGCCATTATTACTGGAACCTCACAGGTGGGCGGGGCAATAGCCGCCTCAACAATAACCACCATCGTGGTATTTCTTCCAATCGTTTACCTGAAGGACGCATCCAGCGAAATGTTCCGCGACCAGGCGTGGACAGTGGCTTTTGCGCTGATATCATCGCTGGTTGTGGCTATGCTCGTGATCCCCATGCTGGTATCGACTCTTCTTCCATCAGAAAAGAAAAAAAGCATAGCCTCAGGAGCCTTGAAGTTTACCGGATACGGAAAATTCCTTGGCAGAATTCTCGATAAAAGAATTACTGTTATCCTGCTGTCGGTTGTGATGCTGGGTGCTGCTGCCCTTCTTATCCCTAAGCTGGGAAGCGAATTCATGCCGCGGTCCGAATCAGCCGAATTCACGGTCAGGCTCAAACTTCCGGAAGGGACAAGCCTCGAAAGGACAAACAATACTGCCGTCAGAACCGAAGAAATAATAAAAAGCCTGCTTGCCGGGAAGGTAAGACTTATCTACACCCAGTCGGGAAGCGACAACACTTCATCACTCTCACTTGCTTCTGAATCCGGAGGAGAGAACACCGCATCCCTGAAAGTCATAATGCAAGAGGAGTTTGCCTCAGAGACCGAACAAGCAATCAGCCGGGTCCAGTCGTACCTGGGTACAATCCCCGGAATGGAGGTAAGCTTCTCGAGGGAGGAGACAGCCCTTCAGTCGTCGCTGGGAACAACAGAATCGCCTTTTGCCCTCGAGATATCGGGTAAGGATTTTGCCGAGATGGAAAGAATACTACGGGAATCTGAAACATTGCTGAAGGAAAGCAAGGGACTCTACAATATAACGACTTCACTCGACGAGGGAACTCCGGAAGTGCAGGTGGAAATCGACCGCTTCAAGACAAGTTATTACGGAGTGACGGTCGAAAGCGTTGTCAATCAGGTCAGGGGCTACCTCCAGGGCGCTTCAGCGGGAAATTTTGAAAAGGATGGAGAACTTAAGGATATTACGATCAAACTGGGTGACCTTTCACTGAACCAGCTCAAAGACCTTATCATAACAGCCGGGAATGTGAAAGTGCCTCTGAGCGAAATTGCCGGTATCAGTACAATTACCAGCCCCAGGGAGATCACCCGCCGTAATCAGTCAAGAACCTGCTATATCTATGCAATGGCAGACAAGGATCAGCCTTTCGATAAAGTTATAAGGGAAGCCGGATTGTCTCTTCGTTCAGTGCCACTGCCTTCCGACTATAAAATGGATTTCACGGGAGAGGAACTCAAACGCAGGGAGTCGATGTCGAACCTCACCTTTGCCCTTGTGCTTTCCATTGTGCTTGTCTTTATGGTGCTGGCATCACAGTTTGAATCCATCATTCAGCCATTTATGGTGATGCTTACAATACCTCTGGCAGGCGTCGGTACCATAATCACTTTTTTCATCCTGGGAAAGCCTCTTAACATGATGGCATACATAGGGATCATAATGCTGGCCGGTATCGCTGTCAATAATGCGATTCTGCTGATCGACCGGATCAACCAGCTAAGGGAGGAGGGTACACCGAAAAGAGATGCCATTATTCTGGCAGGATCCCAGAGGATAAGACCTATCCTTATGACCAGCCTCACTACCATACTGGCGCTTATCCCTCTTACCATTGGTCTTGGTGAAAGCGCATCACTCAGATCTCCGATGGCGCTTGCCGTTATAGGAGGACTTTTCTCTTCCACTCTTCTGACTCTTATTGTCATACCCTGTGTCTACTGGGTATTCGACAGTTTTTCAGAGAAACTGACCGGAAGCAGAAAGACTAACAATGAACTGATAAAAAAAGCATAGGAAGGCATGGATTTCATTCTTAAAAGAAAGGTCCTTATCAGTATGCTCTTCATAGGGCTTTCGGTGCTGGGATACGTCTCTTACAAAAAGCTGGCAGTGGAGTTGCTTCCGAATGCCGAATTCCCTACACTGATAGTCCAGGTCGGATCTCCTATCGAAGTCGATCCGTCATACATCGAATCCCAGGCTATCATTCCCCTCGAGGGAGCCATTGGCACCCTCGGGGATGTGGAAAAAATTGAATCGAATATCACTTCGAGGTATGGTACCATATTTATCTACTATGTAAAGAACGCCGATCTCAAGTATGCTAATCTGAAGCTTCAGGAAAAGATAGACCTTATCAGAAGCTCATTACCACAGGAATTCCTTGTAAATGTTATCAGGATAGACCTCGAACAGCTTACCAGCCAGTTCATGACATTGCAGGTGCGCGGAGAAGGAGGTGTCGACAGGATCAGGAACATTGCCGACAGGGAGATAAGACCTGAACTGGAGAACATTGACGGCATTGCCGGTGTCCAGGTTTACGGCGGCCAGGAGAACGCGATTGAGGTCAGGCTTAACAGAAGAGCCTGCAAATCACTTGGCATAACCATGAACCAGATCAGCTCCCTGCTTAACAACAACGGCAGGGAGAAGACCTTCGCCGGAAAGGTCATTGACGGAAGCCGCGAATTATACGTAAACATAACTTCTTCATACACCGATGTAAAGGATATCGGAAACATCATAGTCAGACAGGATGGCCCCGTGTTGCTGAGAGATGTCGCCGAGATCTTTTATGGAGTCAAGGAACAAAGCACTATAAGCCGTGTGAACGGACTCGATGAGGTAACCATAAACCTGGTCAATGACAGACAGGCCAACCTGATCGGCCTGTCACACACCACGCTTGAAGAAGTCGCCAGGCTGAACAGGGAACTTTCTTCCACGGGAGTGGAGATAGCCGTTCAGTACAACAGCGCCGAAACAATGGAAAAGAACATAAACCAGATAATAAGCCTGGCAATAACCGGTGGATTGCTTGCCGTACTTATTCTTTGGTTCTTCCTCCGAAATATCAGACTCGTCACTGTGATCGCAATATCAATACCCATCTCGGTCTACACAGCCTTCAATTTCTTCTACGCATTCAACATTACCATCAACAGCCTTACCCTTGTCGGGATAGCGCTGGCCATAGGCATGCTGGTCGATAACTCGGTGGTGGTGCTCGAGAACATCTACAGGCTTGCCGGCGCAGGAAAGGATCCGGAAACCTCGGTCAAACAGGGACTGAGGGAGGTCGTCCGCGCCATCTTTGCATCGACGGTTACAACTATCATTGTATTCCTTCCCTTCCTTTTCACAACCAACTTCCTTATTAAACTGATAGGCAAGAATATAAGTGTTTCCATCATTTCGACTTTGCTCGTTTCGCTGGCAGTGGCAATGCTGGTTATCCCGATGGCTACCTTCTACCTTCTGTCAGGACCCTCTTCAGGAAACTCTGAGGTTTTCAAGAAACTCTCGATTCACGACAGGCTTATCCAGGCTTATCACCTTGTCCTGAAATCATGCATGAGGAAGCCTGCTGCCACCATTATCGGTACACTGGCCCTTTTCTTCGCAGCTCTTCTTGTAAGCCTTGGCCTCAGCATTAATTCGGGAAGTAATGTGGAGACACCCGAATTCAGGCTCAGCGTGACCATGCCGGCCGGAGCGACCCTTACAAAGACTGATGCAGTGGTGGCCGAGATAGAATCGCGCCTTTCATCACTTGCCGAGAAGGAGGACATCGTAAGCCGGATCGAGGAAGACCAGGCAACGGTTACAATAAGCCTTAAGGAAGAATGGGACAAGGATAGCAAAAGAAGCCTGGCAGAAATAAAGAACGACATCTCCGGAAAGACAAGGGACATTTCCTCGGCAGAGATCAGTATGGACGAAATTTCCACGAGCGGGGGATTCACAAGCAGCAGCGAGGGTGCGGGAATGAGCAATCCCGGCGCCGATTTTGAATCGCTTCTCGGAATAGGATCAAAACCGGAATCGGTGATCATCAAAGGGCAGAATTTTGAACAGATGAAAGACCTTGCCGACGATATCCGATCGTATATCAACAACCTCGAATCAATTGAAAATACCAGGATAAACGTCCAGGACAACACTCCCGAGGTGCAGCTTCATTTCGACATGGATTATCTTTCCCGTGCCGGATACACACTCGGCGACCTTGCTTCGGCACTTTCTTCCTTCGGAAGGGAATACTCCTCCGGAGCCACATTCCGGCAGGGAACCGAAAACTATGATATAATGATCAAGTATCAGGATACGGATTCCCTGAACTACCCGGCGGCTCAAAAGACCATCGACGACCTTAAACGGCTGGAGGTAGCGGGGCAGAACGGAGCCGTGATGGAGATGGAAGAACTTGCCGATATCATTTTCGCCTACGGAATGGGTAACATACACCGTGAAAACCAGGAGAAAAGAGTTACCGTAACCTATAATTTCAAGGAAGAGATAAAATCGTCAAAGGACCTGCTTGCCGGAGCACGCAGTGAGATCGAAAGCCTCGTGTCGCGACTGAATATCCCCTCGGGAATAGCAATTGAGATAATCCATGAAGAAGATCAGCTGAAGGAATTCTATTACCTGATAGGTATCGCCTTCCTGCTTATTTTCATGATCCTGGCAGCGGTGTTCGAATCCCTTTCCACACCTGTGGTATTGCTTTTCAGCATCCCGCTTGCAGCCCTCGGATCCCTGATAGCTCTTATCCTTACAGGGAACACCCTTCTCAGCGTCAACACACTGACAGGCTTTCTGATACTGCTCGGAGTGGTGGTTAACAACGGCATAATCCTTATCGACTACACTAATATCCTCCGCAAGAGAGGCTACCGCAGATCGCGGGCCCTTATGACAGCAGGCATGGCAAGGATAAGACCCATAATAATTACAGCTTCAACAACGGTGATAGCAATGCTGCCGCTTGCCATGGGAAAAGCGGAGTTCGTGTCGGTAATAGGCGCCTCATTCGCTATTACGGTTATCGGAGGACTTACTCTCAGCACCCTCCTTACCCTTGTCTTCATCCCAACATTCTATTCGGGCCTCGAAAATACTCTTGACTGGATCAGATCGCTCGACTGGAAGGTCAAGGTTCTGCAACTGCTTGTGTTTGGCTTTCTTATCTTCCTCATCTACACCAATATAGATAAATTCCTGTGGAAACTGATCACTTCCATCCTGTCGCTTATAATAGTCCCGGCTGCCACCTGGTTCATTATGAACAGCCTCAGGAAAGCGAGGGAAACAGTAATACCTGCCGACGTACCGATCAACATCCGGATCCAGAGCCTCGTGAAGATCTACGAAAGGGAAAACAGATGGGCCCGCGAATGGAAGGCAGGAGCAAGGATCAGGGAAAGGCTCGGACTTAAAAGACACTTCAGGAAATGGGCCGATCTGGCAAGGGTGTCATGGCAGCTCCCGCTGTTTGCCTTCATGATCTACTTCACCTATTTTTATCTTAAAAAGGGATTCTGGATATTCTTCTTCAGCCTTGTAGTCTGGTTCTTACTTTCAGCCATCTGGAATCAGTTCAGGGAACTCTTCAGGAACATCTCAGCCTCAACGGGCAAAAAGATGCCTGGAAAGCTTATTCCTGCAATCAGCTTCATCATCTTCTGGATTGCACCTCTCCTCAACCTGGTTATGTTCCAGCTGAAATGGGACAATCTGGCAGTGGTGATCATCATCGGCTTCCTCTGGTTCACCGGATTGTTTATTTACACAACAGGTCAAAAACTGAGCGAGGAAAACATCGACATCTACCGTCTCGAAGGGAAATTCAGGAATCTTCGCAAAACGATTTACAGAATCGTTGCCGCGGTTCCGATGATAGGTAAAAAGAAGAAGCCTTTCAAAGCGCTGAGCTGCGTTTCGCTGGATATCGGGAACGGGATGTTCGGGCTTCTCGGGCCAAACGGGGCCGGAAAGACAACCCTCATGAGGATAATATGCGGTATCCTTGAACAGAGCTACGGAAAAGTGTGGATAAACGGGCTCGACACCCTTGTAAAACGCGAGGAACTGCAGGGGCTTATCGGTTATCTCCCCCAGGAATTCGGGACATATGAGAACATGACAGCCCACGAATACCTCCATTACCAGGCCATGCTCAAGAACATCATCGATGAAAGAACAAGGGAGGAGAGGGTGACCTATGTTCTTGGTGCCGTACATATGGACGAACACCGGCATGAAAGGATAGGTTCCTTCTCGGGCGGGATGAAACAGAGAATGGGAATCGCAATGATACTTCTTCACCTGCCCAGGATACTTGTTGTCGACGAACCGACCGCCGGGCTTGACCCCAGGGAAAGGATCAGGTTCCGTAACCTTCTTGTTGAACTGAGCCGCGAAAGGATTGTGATCTTCTCCACTCACATCATCGAGGATATTTCAAGCTCCTGCAACAAGGTTGCCGTTCTCAACAAGGGAAAGCTCAGATACATGGGTAAACCCTCGGATATGACAAAGGAGGCTGAGGGATATGTATGGCAGTTCAGCATCCCTGCTTCAGAATTCACACAGCTCGCAGCAGGGCACCTGGTTGTGCACCATATGTCGGAGGGCGACAGTGTCAGGGTAAGAGTCATCTCGGAATCAAGTCCCTGGGAAAACGCAGCCGTCACAACACCCAACCTGGAGGATGCCTACCTGTGGCTTCTGAGGAAAAAGGATTTCAACCATATCAACGGGAAATGAAAAACAGAACACTTCATAATTACTTTACACTTGTAAGCAGGATGATTATTTACAATCTGCGAATCATCTTCGCAAACAAGTTCATCTGGTTCCTGGCCGGATCGGTTGTTTTCTATCTTGGACTTTCAGTCATCTACGTCCTTTCAAACGATGTTTCGGCGATGCCCGACCTTTACGGAGTGTTCATGTTCTCCGGCATCCTGCTTGTTTTCTACCCGGTTGTCTTTGGCATTCAGAACGATCAGGATGCCAGGACCATAGAGATCCTGTTCGGAATCCCAAACTACAGATACAAGGTGTGGCTGGTAAGGATATTTCTTATTTTTGCCATAGCCTTCCTGATAATGCTCCTCTTCACCTTCCTTTCAAACATCCTGATCGTAAAATTCCAGTTTGTCTATGTGACAGTTCAGGTAATGATCCCCGTTGTTTTCCTGGGAATGATGGCTTTCATGCTTTCGACGGTAGTCAGGAATGGAAACGGAACTGCTGTGATAATGATTATCCTCGGAATGCTTTTCCTGTTCTTTGATGAGGTGCTTCGCAAAAGCCAGTGGAACATCTTCCTTAACCCGTTTAATCCGGCGTGGGGAGTAAGCGAAACCAGCTGGGCCATAATCTCGCTGAAAAACAGGATCATTCTGATCGCCGGAAGCGTACTCTGCCTTCTCGCCGGTCTGTACAACCTCCAGAAAAGGGAAAAATTCATGTAGCCCGGAAGGAGGCTACTCGAACGGGTGATCCCTTGAGAAATCAGGTCTGTAGTTCTGGTTGCTTTCCGGATCCTGTATCCATCCGTTCCTGAAACCAAGGGCTTCCATTTCCCTGACAACCGATTCATATTCGGAAACGTAAAGAGCCCGGCCAAGTACCGGATGCCCAGCCACACCGGGAGCCGGATGATACTGCGACATCAGGGAGATACTTACCCCCGGTGATAGTTCTTCTGCTATCTTTCTGAGAACCAGCTTGCTTTCAGCAGCATGTCCGGGCAGGACAAGATGCCTTATAATCATTCCTCCCTCTGCCCTGCCCTCATCATCGGTGATAAGGGGTGATCCCTTCTGGTAATACATCCTTTTAAGTGCGTGCAGGGCGACGGCCGGGTAATCGCCGGCATCCGAATACTCAAGGGAAACAGCTTCACTGACATACTTGAAATCGGGAAGCCAGACATCTATAAGGCCATCAAAGCTGTCAATCACCTCCGCTTTATCGTATCCATTTGTATTATAAACCGTTACAGGCCTGAGACCCCTCTTGTGAAGCCCCCTGATTATAGCCTTTACCTGTGGCACCACATGCGAGGGGGAAACAAAGCCTACAGCTTCTACCCCGCCGCCGAGCATACCGGCTATAACATCGATTGCCTTTTCAGGGTCCGTTATACCGGGTCTCCACCCTCTACCCGGCCTGCTTATCTCGTGATTCTGACAATAGACACATCTCAGGTTACAGCCTGAAAAGAAAATATTGCAGATGCCCGAAGGACCGCTTACAGGCGGTTCCTCTCCCCTGTGAATGCATATTGATGCTATGTTCATCCCGGCATCAGCGCCGCAATAACCGCGCTTCTCCCCAAACCTGTCAACATGGCATTCCCTCTTACATAAGGTGCAGTCCGCCAACAGGGCCTTTTCATCGGGGGTGTAAAAATCATCTCTCATCACAACTGCAAAATTAAGTATCTGGGGCTTACAAAAAACAACAGAATTTTTATCGTTTCTCAACATCCTGCTTATCGTTTTACAACAATTTTTTTACCCAAAACGATAACATTTTACAAACATGCTTGATTTTCAAAATAAAAAAGGCATACAATATATTGCGTATTAAGCAAGAATGGTTATCTTTGCATCCGAATTGAGGGGAAGAGACCTAGGGGACCAGAGTCCCCTATTTTATTATCAGTTTCAGAGGATGACAGACAAGAACAGGATAGAGGAATTGGTAAAGGAACATATCAGCGGCACATCGATGTTCATCGTGTCGGTGAAAGTAAGTGCATCAAACAGGATCACGGTGCTTGCCGACACAAAGGAAGGCATAACGGTTGACGAGTGCGCACTTCTGCACCGTCATATAGAGAACGGACTTGACCGCGACAGTGAGGATTTTGAACTGCAGGTATCATCACCCGGGCTCGAGTCGCCATTCCAGGTTATTGAGCAGTACTACAAGAACGAAGGAAAGAAGATAAGCGTTGTCGACAACGAGGGAACAAAATTCACGGGTATCCTCAAAAATGTCACAGCCGGAGGCTTCGACCTTGAAACTGAAGTGAAGATCAAGGGAAAGGGAAAAGAAAAAACGGATATGCCCTTTAACTTCGACCAGGTTAAAGCAACAAAAATTATACTTACGATAAAATAACATCAAGAAGATTTCAGAAGATGGAAAATATCAATTTGATCGACACCTTTTCAGAATTCAAAGAGCTTAAGAATATTGACCGGCCGACCATGATGAGTGTTCTGGAAGACGTTTTCAGAAGCATGCTTGCCAAGAGGTATGGTTCAGCCGACAATTTCGACATCATTGTCAATATCGACAAAGGCGACTTTGAGATCTGGAGAAACAGGGTGGTTGTGGACGACGAAGAACTTACGGATCCCAACCTGCAGATACCTCTGTCGAAAGCCAAGGAGATCGATGAAGATTACGAGGTGGGCGAGGAAGTCTCGGATGAAGTCAAATTTCTCGATTTCGGCCGCAGGGCCATACTGTCGCTCAGGCAAAACCTGACGGCAAGGATCCTCGACCTCGAGAAAAACAATATTTACATGAAGTACAAGGACAGGATCGGCGAAATAGTGACCGGCGAAGTCTACCAGGTATGGAAGAGGGAGATCCTTGTACTCGATGACGACGGCAATGAGCTTATAATCCCGAAAAGCGAACAGATCCCTTCCGATCATTTCCGGAAGGGAGATTCAATCCGCGCTGTGGTCATAAAGGTAGAAATGAGAAACAACACTCCCTTCATCATACTGAGCCGTACCTCTCCCGTCTTCCTCGAAAGGCTGTTCGAACTTGAGGTGCCTGAGATCTTCGACGGCCTCATCACCATTAAGAAAATAGTCAGGGTACCCGGGGAACGCGCAAAAGTTGCCGTGGAGTCGTACGACGAAAGGATAGATCCCGTAGGAGCCTGCGTGGGGATGAAAGGATCGAGGATACATGGAATTGTAAGAGAACTGAGAAACGAGAACATAGATGTTATTAACTATACATCGAATAACCAGCTGTTTATCCAGAGAGCTCTCAGCCCTGCAAAAATAACCTCCATAAAACTCCTTGAAGAAACAAAAAGGGCCGAGATCTATCTTAAGCCCACCGAGGTGTCGCTTGCCATCGGAAAAGGCGGACTCAACATCAAGCTTGCCAGCCAGCTGACAGGCTATGAGATTGATGTCTTCAGAGAACCGGGAGGCGAAGATGAGGAAGATGTCAACCTTGAGGAATTCAGCGATGAGATCGACGAGTGGATAATCGAGGAACTCAAATCAATAGGTTGCGACACAGCCAGAAGCGTACTGAACCTCTCCATCAACGACCTTGTCAAGCGTACCGACCTGGAAGAAGAAACAGTAAGGGAGGTAATAAATATCCTTAAAGCAGAATTTGAATAGAATTTCAAAATAATACCCGCCAGAGATTTAAAGAAAGACTGATTACATATCTATGACTGAAGATATTAAGGCAACAAGATTGAGCAAAGCAGCCCGCGAATTCAACGTCGGGATCTCTACCATTGTGGAATTCCTCCACAAAAAGGGCTTTGATCTTGATCCTAATCCAAACACAAAACTTCCTCACGAAGCTTACCTTCTTCTGCTTAAGGAATACAGCAGCGACCTGAACGTCAAGAAGGAATCTGAAAAGCTGATGCTGAAGGATCTCCACAGGAAAAAGGAGACCGTTTCCATTGACGATGTGCCCGGAGCCAGGAGCGAGGAACAGGACAGGGAAGAAGAAGTAATGATTAAGGACACATCCCCTGTCAAGAAGACCATAGATATAAAGACAGAGATCAAAAAGCCTGACATCAAGTTGGTTGGCAAGATCGATCTCGAAAAAACCCTTAAGCCGAAAGTCGTTCAGCCTGAGAAACCTTCACACCCCGAACCGGCAGCGCCCGTAAAGGAAGCCGAGGCCCCTTCTGAACCTGTAACCGTAACGGCCACAGTGAAAGCCGCTCCGGAAACAGCTGAGCCTGAAAAGGAAGAAAAGACGAAAGCTTCAATCGATCTTCACATAATAGGAAAAATCGACCTCGAAAAGGTGGCCAGGGAAACCAAACCACCAAAAAAGGAAGAGAAGGAAGCTCCAAAACCAAAAACACCCCCCAGGGAAGAAAAACCGGAAAAAAAGGAAAAGGAAGAGCCTGTTGCAGCAGAACAAAAGCCTGCAGAACAACCGGCTCCGAAGACCGAAGCTCCGGCGGAGGTCAAAGAAGAACCTGTTGCTCCTGCTGCTGTTAAGGAAGAAAAGGAAGACAATGGTATTTTCAAACCTCATGTTGAAAAACTTATGGGTCTTACCGTGGTGGGCAAGATCAATCTTCCTGTGGAAGAAAAGAAAAAAACAGGATATCAGCAGGTGAATGTAGAGGGTGAATCCGATTTCCGTCGTAAGAAGAAAAGAAAAAGGATCACAAAGGAGAAGGAGGTTGCTCCCGTCGCCAAACCTCTTCCTGCCGACAAGAAGGACCGGCCGGCCGCAAAGAAAACCTCTGTCAGAAAGAGAGCCGTGCGCACTGAAGTCGACGAGGAAGAAGTACAGAAGCAGATAAAGGAAACTCTCGCACGCCTTACAACCAAAGGAAAATCAAAAGGATCAAGGTACCGCAGGGAAAAACGGGAACTTATCAACCAGAAGAACCGCGAGGTTGAAGACAGGATGGAACTGGAAAAGAACATCCTGAAGGTAACTGAATTCGTCTCGGCCAATGAACTTGCATCAATGATGAACATACCGGTCACCGAAATCATTTCAACCTGTACGAACCTCGGCCTTTTCGTATCGATAAACCAGAGACTCGATGCGGAAACGCTGTCACTGCTTGCCGATGAGTTCGGGTACAAGATCGAATTTGTCAGCGCCGAACTTCAGGAGACAGTCAGGGAGGAAGAAGATGAGGAGTCGGATCTTGTTCCACGACCCCCTATCGTAACTGTAATGGGGCATGTTGACCATGGAAAAACCAAACTTCTCGACTACATACGACGTACCAACGTGATAGCAGGAGAAGCCGGAGGCATAACACAGCATATCGGTGCCTACGCTGTCACACTTGACGACGGACGCCAGCTGACCTTCCTTGACACTCCCGGCCACGAAGCTTTTACAGCTATGAGAGCCAGGGGAGCACAGATAACAGATATAGCCATTATTGTTGTGGCTGCCGACGACGGGGTTATGCCCCAGACCATAGAGGCAATAAACCACGCCTCTGCCGCTGGCGTACCTATAGTCTTTGCAATCAATAAAATAGACAAGCCCTCAGCCAACCCTGAAAAGATAAAGGAAGCGCTGGCAAACATGAACTACCTGGTTGAAGACTGGGGAGGCAAATACCAGTCGCAGGAAATATCGGCAAAGAGCGGACTTAATATTGACAACCTTCTGGAGAAAGTACTTCTCGAAGCAGAGATGCTCGATCTGAAAGCCAATCCCGACAAGCCTGCTGTAGGAACCATAATCGAGTCGTCGCTCGACAAGGGACGCGGTTACACCGCCACCGTACTGGTAAAAGCAGGAACACTGAGAGTGGGAGATATCATGATCGCCGGAACCAGTTTCGGTCATATCAAAGCTATGTACAATGAAAGAGGAGGCAAGATAGACGAGGTGGGACCTGCCACTCCGGCCCTTATCCTCGGACTGAACGGAGCGCCCCAGGCAGGCGACAAGTTCAATGTGATGGAAAACGACCGCGAAGCCAAAGATATAGCCACCAAACGAGCCCAGCTTCAAAGAGAACAGGGACTGCGTACACAGAAACATATAACCCTCGATGAGATCGGACGCCGTATTGCCATCGGCAACTTCCAGGAACTGAATATTATTGTGAAAGGCGATGTCGACGGATCCGTGGAAGCTCTCAGCGATTCTCTTATAAAGCTTTCCACTCCCGAGATCCAGCTTAACATAATTCATAAAGCTGTCGGACAGATATCCGAATCGGACATCCTTCTGGCTGCAGCATCAAACGCCATTATCGTGGGCTTCCAGGTAAGACCGTCTCTCAGCGCCCGTAAACTGGCTGAAAAGGAGGAAATCGACGTCAGGCTCTATTCTATCATTTACGACGCCATCGAAGAGATCAGGTCGGCTATGGAAGGTATGCTTTCACCCGAACTGAAGGAGGAAATCGTTGCTACCCTTGAAATAAGGGATCTCTTCAAGGTCACCAAGGTAGGTACGGTTGCCGGTTGTTATGTCAAGGAAGGCAAGATCACAAGGAATACCAAAGTAAGAGTGATCCGCGACGGCATAGTTATCTATACTGGCGAACTCGGATCGCTGAAGCGATTCAAGGACGACGTGAAGGAAGTTGTCGGAGGTTATGAGTGCGGGTTGAATATATCCAACTTCAACGACCTCAGGGTCGGCGACATCATCGAAGGATACCAGCAGGTAGAGGTCAAAAAAACCTTATAGCAGTTCCTGATATTGTTCGGCTGAAAGAAGTGATTCAGCATCTTCCGGATCAGTGAGCCTGATCTTTCCTGACTTGTGACGTCTCGTGAAATTAGTGCGGTTTTATTTTATAACACACTGAATATGAGTAGTAAAGAAATCTTAAAATTGGGTTTTACCGCATTAACGC
>Ga0116155_10000965_pt1 | contig 21590 bp, 16 predicted proteins | sample AD_UKC032_MetaG_FD_89890 | JGI IMG/M metagenome (GOLD analysis project Ga0116155, IMG submission 89890) | Active sludge microbial communities of municipal wastewater-treating anaerobic digesters from USA - AD_UKC032_MetaG | ecosystem: Engineered > Bioreactor > Anaerobic > Digestate | place: USA...
CGTCAGCGGCGTGAGGTCGTAGAGCCCGCTCACCGCCACACCGCCCTTGACCAGCGTGGCGGGCAGGTCGGCGCCGAGCACCGGCCACAGAGCGGCCATCGCCATCGCCGTGAGGTGCCCGCCGGCCGAGTGCCCGGCGAGCGTGATGCGCTCGGGATCGAAGCCCAGCCGGTCGCCGTTGCGGTAGAGCCAGGCCAGCGCGCGTAGCGTCTGGCGCACGATCTGTTCCATCGGCACGCGCGGCGCGAGGCCGTAGTTGATCAGCGCCACCGATACGCCGTGCGCCGCATAGGCCGGACCGATCCAGGAGAAGTCGCTCTTGTCGAGCGAGCGCCAGTAGCCGCCATGGATGAACACAAGCAGGCGCGCGGCGTCGTGGCGGGCCGGAAACAGGTCGAGGCGCTCGGCCGCGGTCTCGCCGTAAGGCAGGTCCAGCAGGCAGGCGCGCGTGCGCCGCGTGGCTGCTGAGTGCTCGGCCCAGCGCGCGAAGATCGCCGGATGCTCGGGGATCATGGCCCGCGCGTTGTACTCGCGCTCGCAAAACTCGGTCGTGAACTTCATGGGGTCTCCCTCGGCCGGCCGAGTTTAGCCAGCCCCAGGGGGCCGGCGCCGGTTGGAAGGCCGGCGCCAAACCGGCTACAATTCGCGCCTCTTCGCCTGGGGCCCGCGCCCCGCCGCGAAGTCCCGGGGAAGTAGCTCAGCTGGGAGAGCGCCGCGTTCGCAATGCCGCCGAAACGCGAATCGCCGCTCCACTCCACCCCTTGCGAAAGGCCAGTCCAAGCGACTGGCCTTTGTGCTTTGTGGCCCGCATGAAGTTAGTAACGACCTGATTCCTAAAGCGAATCCCCTCTGACTTTCGCTGAGACTGACGTCCTCGGTCGACCGGGATGGTCGACGGCGAGAGCGTACTGGAATGCGGCCGAAGCGCTCAAGAGTCGCTCTCTGTGGCCGTCGCTACGCAAGAACTGCGTAGCGCCTCGAACGAAATCGGGACGGCGAAGAGGTGCGGTTCGTCGTACCTAATACGTCGAACGTGTGGTGGACGCGCCTTCGCGCCTCCCATCAGCTCTGCGCGTACTGCGTACAGTCGGCCAAAGACCTGCTCCACGGCGGGGCGTCCTCGGGGCGTCAAATGGTCTCCACTCACCATCGTCCCCATCCCATGACGGGGGAGCGTCGTTCGCTTGCATGCCACCAAGACATCGGCGCACAGGTCTCCCATGGCGATCGCAAGGTCGATGCCGTAGCCCTTGCCTCGGTGTTGAGGCGCAACGTGAATGCGATCGACCTTGATGTAGAGATCCGTCTCATACTTGCCCTCGGGCTCGCTCCACATCAGCGAGAAGGACACCTGCGCGAACCCGACCACTCCCCCAGCGGTGAGATCCAGAGCGAACAAGGTCGCCGTTTGTCCTTCGAAGTTGATTACGGGATCGCTGGCATCGCGTTCCCAGCGATTACATGCCGCCAGCCTAGTTGCAGTCTTGACGTCTACACGCTCTTTGGTAGGTGTTCTCGGACCGCTCATCATCGAAAACAGGCTGCACCAATCCGCCCGGCCAAGGCCTCGATTTGCCATCACCAAGGTTGATGCCCGCTGACCGCTGCTCTCCACAATCCGGGCGAGCTTGGTCACGTCCTTCGATGTGGTCATCAGGCGGCCACGCCTCAACTCGTCGGAGATGGTCTCCTCGAATGTCAGGTGGCCGTCTACGAGTTGCGTATTCAGCCCTCGAAAGTGCCTCGGAAGGACGCGACTGATGATCCTGATCGGCTCTTCCTCCGATCGCATGAGCGCGGCCCACTTCTCATTTCCATAGGACTCCATGGTGATCCTCCGTTACGGGTTGAAGGATCAAGAACACTATGGCCCTCTCCCTGGGAAGCCAAGACAACCCGACACAACCCGGTAGATTTTTTTTCGAGCTCACGCCGTCGGTCGCTCATAGGGCTTCGGAATCGTTGACGGCGAGCCGACGAGAGCACACGGAGTGGCGGAGTGGCAGAGCAACGGACAACCAATCCGTTGATCGCTAATTGGCGGGGCGAACTGGCTCGATAGGGCTGTCTGCTCGTTCGAAGCCATCCGCCGGCGATCAAGGCGGTGAGAGCCCCGCGCGTGAGAGCGAGTTGATGGCACCCTCGGCGGGAGGTGGCCGAACCTGGCTACGGCCGGCGACGCCGACCTGACGGCTCAGCCTGGTCCAAGTGCTTGTAGTAGCCCTGAACCGCAAGCTGAATGGTGCGCAGCAGCGGGTACTGCTCCGAGATAGCCCCCTTGGCCATCTTGCCGCACGCGCCGATCTTCTCCCGCAGCATCGACATGAACTCGTCGATCGACACGATCCTCGCGCCGCATAGCACGTCCCGGCCCTTGGGGTGACTCACCAGAACAGCCATCCGGTCCACTGGGGTCTTAGGATCCAACCAAGGGAAGACGTGAGAAAACATGTAGCGCTCGCCGGACTTGAACTTCTTCTTGAAGCGCTGCTCTCGCTTCTTCCAGGAGTGCGCGTCAATCGATGGCTCCACGTGAACCAAATGCTTGGTCGTCGGGTGGAACGCCACGATGTCTAGCTCCATCTCCCAACCACCATGAGCGAGCCGACCGACCTTCAGGTTGCGCTTAACGAGATAGCCTGACCAGTCGTAGTACTCGGCAATGAGATCTTCAAGGTGCGACATGAGGAGCTGCGAGCCTTGTAGCGGTCTGGCGACCAGGGTGGGGTGGGCGGGGGACTTATGGTTGGTCTGACCGTACGTTTGCCAGCGGACTGCCAAGAGGCGGGGTCAGGTCGCGTTGCGTCTCAGGTAGTCAGTGACTGTCGGCCAGTTAGGAAACGCCGGAGAGCCAAAGAGAATGTGCTCTCCCAGGAAGCGGTCTGCCCCATTCTTAGTGCGATCGTCGACGAGGTAGTGCCCCAGGTTCAAGTTCTTGTGGTGGGTGAGGATCAGGCGCTTGTAGGCCGGTCGACCGAGATGCCTCTTCACCCAGAGCAGCTTGTCGGTCCAGGCGGAAGGGTTGTCCCAAGGCGAGGTCGAGAGGACATAGGTGTCGAAGAGTCCGGCAAGTTCCTCGAACGCTTCTATGGCTCCGGACATCGGTCTCATCAGAGCGAAGATGCCCGGAACATCGTCCAGGTGCCCCTCGTATTGTTTGAGAGTCTCCGCCGCAATGTGAGGTATCGCCGAGGGAAAGTCGACGAGTACGTTGTCGAGGTCGATGTACAGGGTCTTGAGCATGAGGACGAAGCAGGTTCCTTCTAAGAGGGCTGAAGAAGACACGTAAGGAGCGCCGATCCTTTCCGAATTGGCCACCTTGCGCCGGGCGAATCGCTCCGGCGTCTCATTGCTCGTATCGACTTCGAACGGGATTCTTTCGTGTGGCGTCCTCCGCGTAGGCTACCAAGCCGGGCGAGTGGGACTTGGCATAGACAGCGCGGCGCGGCTTGCCTGTTTCAGTCACGGCCGCTGCGCGGAGGTAGGCTTCGTGAGCCTCGCGGATTGTGTCTTTCCATGTAATCAGGTCAGAGATCCGACCGCAAAAGAAGTACTGAGGCTGGGGGACGCTTGAAAACGAAGAGGGACGCAGGTGCGCCGACTGCTGCAAGCTTGCTGGCATGCTGCCGTGCAGACCGAGCATGATCAATTCATCGAAGCACGAAAGCGCCATGACTGCGCCTACGTTGAGTCGGAATCCATCAGTGAAGAGGGTGACGGCGGCGCTGTCGGACGCGATTGCCGAGGCGAAATCTATTGACGAGATGAGTTGTCGCAAGATTGCCTCCCGTTCCAGGCGAATCGGGATGAGGCTTTCAATGACCTCCTTGGCGACCTTTGGATCCTCGCGACTGCTTGCTTGCAGATGCCCCATTGCGCCCACCTCCTTCATTTCCGCCACGGCTTTCCCAACTTTGTGAGGTTAGGCTGGCGCTGTGAAGGACGGCGTGATCGGCGTCAGGCGAGGGTGCTCATTTGCGCCAACATCGGGTCTCCGGAATCGGTGCTATACGGCTGGGTTGCACCACGCTTTGTGCGTTCACTTACCATTGCCAAATCGCTCCGCGTTCCCTATGGGGTGACCCGTCGAGCATCCTTGGGTGGCTCTGAGAGGCGAGCCAATTGCTCAGAGGCGGCTTCGCGATCCTGTTGAGGCCGCCGCCCTGCTAAATCTCATGACCAACGAAGCCTTCGCCCGAGTAAAGATCGACGCGCTACTCGCAGCGCAAGACTGGAACATCCAAGACACCAACGCCGTCCGGTTCGAGGCGCCGATGCCCGACGGCAAACGCGCCGATTACGTCTTGTGCGACCGACATGGTCGCGCCATGGCCGTCATCGAGGCCAAGCGCTTCTCCGTCCAGCCAGGTGATGCCGCTGCTCAGGGCCGGCACTACGCGCAGCAGATCGGGGTGCCGTATGTGTTCCTGAGCAATGGGGCCGAGGTTCAGTTCTGGGAGTGGCAGCGAGAGGCGTATCCCCGCGCGGTCAAGACCTTCTTCAAGCAGGACGACCTAGAGCGGCGCCACGCCTCCCTGAAGCTGAAGAGAGATCCGTTGCAGATCGGAATCGATCGGCACATTGTCGAGCGCGACTACCAGCTCGACTGCATCGACACGCTCTGTCGCGAGATGGCTCAGGGTCGGCGGAAGCTGCTAGTGGAGATGGCAACTGGCACGGGGAAGACACGCACGGCGGCGGCTCTCATCAAGCGCCTGTTCGAAGCCAACGCCGTAACACGAGTCCTGTTCCTGGTGGATCGCATTCCACTGGCCAAGCAGACCGAAGATGCATTTGCAGAGCATCTGCCCGACTACCCGGCCTACGTCCTCCGGGCTGGTCGCCGCTTCCAGGACGAGAAGCGAATCACGATCACCACGCTGCAGAGCATGGTGAACATGTACGCCGACTACTCCAGCGGCTATTTCGACCTTGTCATCAGCGACGAATGCCACCGCAGCATCTATGGCCAGTGGAGTGGGGTGCTAAAGCACTTCGACGGCGTCCAGATCGGCCTCACGGCCACGCCCTGTGTCGTCGGTGCGGATGCTGACTCGGGTGACGAGGAAGACCGCGCGTTCGTGCGGGACACGCTGCGGTTCTTCGAGGTCGAAGCTCCCACTTACAGCTACAAGCTGAAGGACGCGATCCGCGACGGTTACTTAGTGCCGTACCAGATCTACAAGGCGGAGACAGTCAAGACCGCAGCCGAAGGGGGCTTCGAGGTCAAGCGCTCGGAGCTGGACTGGTCGGCCATGGACGAGGCGACCCGCGCCGACTTTGAGCAGGTGTTCGGTCAGAGCGACACGGTCATTGTCGATCCGTCTGCCCTGGAACGCCGTTTCACCATCCCCGAGCGCAATCGTGCCATCGTGCGGGAGTTCCGCCAGGTGCTGGACCATGGATTCACCGACGCCAAGGGCGTACTGCGCCGGCCACTCCTAGGCAAGACCATCGTGTTTGCGGTGACCAAGCGACACGCGGCGACGCTGGCGCAGATGCTCGACTCGGAGTTCGCGCATCTAAAGCCGTCACCCGAAGTGCGCGTGGCCGACTATGTGGTTAGCGGGCTGGGTGGGGACGACACCATGGACGCCATGACTCTGATCCGCCGCTTCAAGAGGGAGCGGTTCCCGCAGATCCTGGTGTCGGTAAACATGCTGGACACAGGCTTTGACTGCCCGGACGTGGTCAACCTAGTGTTTGCGCGGTTTACGCGATCGAGCATCCTCTACCAGCAGATGCGCGGACGAGGCACAAGGAGGGCGAGGCACAAGTCGGCGTTCACGATGTTCGACTTCGTCGGGGTCTGCGACTACCACGGAGACAGCGACGAGTATGCCGATGGTGGTGTCGTCAGGGCAGCGCCGGCCAAGAAGAAGTACCAGCCCCGCCGACTCCTCGCCATCGACGTCGAAGACCACATTGACCCGACGACGCGCGAGTGGATCACCCTCGACGAGGAGGGGAACATGGTGTTTCCCGAGGCCTCGGAACAGATCAAGGCCGCGCTTGGCGCTCGGTTCGAAGCTTGGCTTTTGAGGCAGAGCGACCTTAGCCCCGGCGAGGAGGTGTGGCTGCGCATGATCGGGAGCCACCTCCGCGCCAACGCGGACCACTATTCCCACGACGGCGCCGAGTTCATGGTCGAGCAGTTCGCATTCCACCCGTTCTCGCAACTGGGGGGCCTGCCACAGGCCGTGCGCGTCTTTGGGAGTGAGGAGCGTACGCAGCGCTTGATCGACAGCCTGAACGAAGGCGTGTTCCGCGCTAGTGGGGGCACGGAGGCAACGGTCGTTGATCAAGCCGCCGACTCACCTCCACCGTTCCACTGACCACAGATCTACAGCGCACCACCCAGCGAAGCGACACAAGAGCCATGCCCCTCACGCCCAGCATGCGGCAGTCGATCGACCAGATCCGCAACTACCTGTTCGGTGGAGGCTACCCCGACCCGGTCAGCAACGCCGAGCAGCTCTCGTTCCTGTTCTTCTTTTATCTCATCGAGGGAATCGATGCCGAGAACCGACTCCGCGCCAAGGTACTGAAGAGTCGGTACACCAGCCTCTACGAAGGCGATTGGACGCTGAAGAACCCATTGAACGCTGCCGATGTCGGCGCGACCGTGATTCCGCGTGACCGATTTCGCTGGTCAGTGTGGGCCAAGGGGCTCTCCGGCGAGGCGCTCGTGCGCTTCGTGCGAGATGAAGTGTTCGCCTTTTTCGCGGAGATGGGCGAGGGTGCAGCCCACAACTTCATGCGCGGAGCTCGTCTGACGATCGACGAGCCCACCGTGCTCACGCAGGTGGTGAGCCTGGTGGACGGCCTGCGCCTGGACCAGTCCGATGCGGACACCAAGGGCGACCTGTTCGAACATGTGCTTCGGCAGATAAAGCAGGCCGGTGAGCTGGGTCAGTTCCGTACTCCCAGACACATCATTCGCACGATCGTGGAGATGATCGACCCGAAGGTTGGCGAGACGATCTACGACCCAGCTGCGGGTACCGCCGGCTTCCTCGTCGCGGCCTACAACCACATACGGTTGGCCAACTCGTCAGCTAACGCCTTGCAAGAGATCGAGCTAGACGGAAAGCTGCAACGGCGCGGGTTCGGGGATCTCCTCTCCGCCTCACAGGTAAGTGCCCTGCAGACGGCCACCTTCTTCGGCAATGACGTGGATCCGAAAATGGTCCGGCTGGCCACGATGAACCTCACGCTGCGCGGCCTGCCAAACGTGCCGATCCTGCTTCGCAACGTGCTGACCACCACGCTCGACAGCGAACAGAAGCGGGAGTTGGGCCAGCCGACCGAGGGCTTCCATGTGATCCTGGCCAATCCGCCGTTCTCTGGCCGCGTGGACAAGGATCGCATCGTGGAGGACGTGAAGGTAGGCAACAGCACGGCCACCGAGCTGCTGTTCCTCAAGTACATGCTCGACAGCCTTCGGCCCGGAGGGCGCTGCGGCGTCATCGTGCCGGAGGGAGTGCTGTTCGGGTCCACCGGCGCCCACAAGGAACTCCGCCGCCAGCTCGTCGAAAGCAACCGCGTCGAGGCTGTGCTGAGCCTGCCCGGAGGTGTCTTCCAGCCTTACTCGGGCGTGAAGACCTCGGCGCTGTTCTTCCGCAAGGGTGGCGCCACGGAGCGGGTGCTGTTCCTGCACGCCGACGAGGATGGCTACAAGCTCGACGCCAACCACGACACGCCCATCGAGGCCGACGACCTGCCGGCGCTAGCGCAAGCCTATGTGCAGCGACAGACGGCGTGGGAAGGCTGGAGAGCAAGAGACACCGCGGACGAGTGGAGTGAGAAGTGGTGGTTTGCCGATGCAGCGACGCTGCGGGCGAACGACTTCAATCTGTCGGCGGGGCGCTACAGGCCGATGAGCCAGGCGCAGGTCGAGCAACGTGATCCGCGCGAGTTGCTGGATGAACTGGAGGCGATCGAGGCAGAGATCGCGGAAGAGGTGGGCGCCTTACGAGCAGCGCTGATGGAGCCCATGACTTGAGTAGAACAATTGTCTCGCTCAGGGATGTGGTTGAGCCAAAGGCTGGGCTGCGCAATCCAGCTATCGCCCCTCAGGATCCGTTCACATATGTCGACGTCGCAGCGATCGACAACGAGGAGAAGCGGATCGTCGCAGCTCGGGTGCTGCTTGGCAGCGAAGCTCCGAGCCGTGCGCGGAAGCTCATGCGTAGGAACGACGTGCTCGTCTCGACGGTGCGCCCGAACTTGAACGCGGTCGCGATTGTTCCCGATGAGCTGGACGGGCATATCGCAAGCACTGGGTTATGTGTGCTTCGAGCCAAGGAGTGCGCCCTTCCCGAGTACTTGTACTTTTACGTGCGCTCTAAGGTGTTCGTGGACGGTCTGTGCAAGCTGGTCGCCGGCGCTATGTACCCCGCGGTTACCGACTCACAGGTGCTCAGCCAGCCACTTCCGCTTCCCTCGTTGCGGGAGCAGCGTCGCATCGTCGATCTGCTCGGTCGCGCCGAGGGCATCGTCCGGTTGCGCCGCGAAGCCCAACAGAAGGCCGCCGAGCTGATCCCGGCGATCTTCATCGACATGTTCGGCGACCCGGCGACGAATCCGAAGGGTTGGCCGCAGAAGCCCTTGAGTTCTGTGGCTGAAGTGATCTCTGGGGTAGCGAAGGGTAGGAAGCTGGACCCCAGAGAGGCTGTGGAGTTGCCGTACATGCGTGTCGGCAATGTCAAGGATGGTTACCTCGACCTCGATGAGGTGAAGACTATCGAGATCAAGAGTAGCGAGGTCGAGCGGCTGCGCATCGAGCCAGGGGACCTGCTAATGACGGAAGGGGGCGACCCCGACAAGCTTGGCCGCGCGGCCCTATGGCGTGGCGAGATCGACCTGTGCGTTCACCAGAACCACGTGTTCAAGGTCCGAACTGACCGCTCCAAGCTCTCGCCCGAATACCTTCGTTCCTTGGCGGGCAGTGCCTACGGAAAGGCCTACTTCCTGAGCGTGGCCAAGAAGACGACTGGGATTGCATCGATCAACAAGACGCAGCTCAGCGCATTCCCGGTGCTACTGCCGCCGCTCAACGAACAGCACGTGTTTGCAAAGCACGTCGTGTCGGCCGAGGCTATCGCCCGTAAGCAGGCAGAGGCCACAGCTTCGGCGCAGGTCACGTTCGACGCGCTGCTCGCCCAAGCATTCGGGCTGACGCCTTGTTGATCATTCGGGTGGCCCCGGAGCCCAAAGACCGGGAGTTCGAGGTCAAGCCGTCCGAGAGTGCTTCGCGTAAAGCCCCTTGCGCCAGTCCTGGATGAACTTGAAAGCCTCCTCGGCGACGTATGCGTCAAAGAAGTCTGGATCGGCGTCTCGGTTGTAGTCCATCCCCCACTCCTCAACCTTCTCCTTGAAGATTTCCGCGAGTTCGTCCGCGTAGGCACCTACGGTCGAATCGGGCCCAAACGCTGCTCCGAAGTACCAGTCGTCGCCCATGAGGTCATAGAGTTGCAAGTCCCAGTCCAGAAGATCAGCGATGAGGCTGTCAGCGGGCATGGCCTCCTTCAACTCGTCAACCAGTTCCGCGAGGTCATCTTCCGACAACGTAGAGGGCCTGTATGGCCAATCGAGAAGGCGCTTGCGGTCGCCTCGTGCCTGCATGAGGTAGACGCCGAGGATCGACGACCGGTGCTCGGCGAGGAACTCATCGAAGCTCATTGGACATTCCTTTGAGGTGCTTGAGATGAGACCGGAGATGGCATCGTTCAGTGCTTCGCGTTCGCACGCCTCAGCGCCTAGGAGCTTGCTTCGTCGGCTCCTGGCACCGCTGGCGGAAGGGTCGACCACGACACTCGTGCGTGCGTTCCGTCTCCCTTTGGGATCTTCCTGCGCTCGATGAGGCGGCTCTCGAACTCAAACTCCTTGCTGATCTTGACGACCAAGAGGTGGCTGAAGTTCCCCGCCCGCTTGACCTCGACCTTCTCGCCATCCTTCTCCGGGGAGATGGTCTTCACTTCAACGAAGTGGTTGCCAAGCTTCCCGTCCGATCCCCTGGTGTGAGGCCGGTGAAGCTTGACCCCGTGCTTTACCTCCGCGTACAGCTCGCCCAACTCGCCCCAGATCTGCAAGTAGCGACCCGTGAGGTGGTGGTAGTTCCGGGCCGTCTCGACGAGTTCCTCAAAGACCGAGGCAAGCTCGGTATCGACGAGCGGGTACTGCTGCTTGAGTTCCTGCTCGTACAACTGGCCGTTGATCCAGTCCCAGCTGATCCACTCACCGTCGTCGTAGATGCCGTCGCCCGATTGCATGGGGAGTCCTGTCATTGAGCATCGGATCACTTTCGCCTGCCTCCTGCTTGCGACATGACTTCAAAGACTAGCGGCTGCCCGTCGCGTCTGTCTGCTGACTTTTCGTCAACCCGGCGCATGGTCGTGCCCCACGGTAGTCGTCAAAGCCTGCGCCTCGGCAGTCGACTTTCGAGTGGTACATCGGCCATCAACTTGCGGAGGGCGGTAAGGGATACGGTGTACTGGCCGTTCTTAGGGCGACTCTTGTGCTGCACCAAGCTCCAGGCCAAGTGGCCAGGCCCGTTGAACTCCTCGGTGAAGGCGCCGTCCCGCTCAATTCGGAGGACAAGCAGGTGCTCTGGCTCGCTCGAGAGAGCCACGCCCCGCTTCCCTTGCGTGGCCTTGACCTGAACCTGCCTTCCTTGACAGGTTCCGTCGTGGCGTGCGGCAGAAGCGGGGAGCAACTCGATACCGTAGTGAAAGGCGGCCAAAGCCTCTCCTAGACTGCCCACCAAGTGACCATCAGGCGTGAAATGGCGCCCGGGAAACATCCGTTCGAGTTCGTCGACGGCGTCGTAGATGGTCTTCAATAGTTCTGGAAAGCGCGTTCGGTCCATCGGGTCAGGTCGTCAAATCGTGGGCAAGCTTCACCAAGACTCCTACGCCATGGCTTCGCGCGGTCGCGGCGCGAAGGCGGGGTGGACGCCACTCAAAGGGTCAACTGCCTTCATCGGAAGATCAACGACCCCGCGACGTCCGATGCCTAGTGGTTCTTTGCGTCCTTCACCGTGATGAGCGATCGGAGTAACTCGGTCTTGGTGACTCGCTCCAAGCCAAGGTGAAGCTCTCGGTGACAGTCCGGGCACAGCGCTGCCGTGTTGCCAGGAGTGTCGGGGCCGCCATTGGCCAGAGGCGTGATGTGGTGAGACTCCAGGTAGGGCTCCGAATAGTCATCTACAAAGGGTGCGCTATGGCCACACAGTTCGCAGCGGCCCTGCGCCCGCTGAAGCGTCCAGGCTCGGACTTTGGGGTCGCGGATGTACTCTGCGCTGACCGTCGAAACTTGCTTGGGCTGAATGTGGCCAGCTGGCCTCGCCACGAGACCGCGTCTAAGGAGAGTTGCTGAACTACGCAAATAGGTGCTTCGGTCGCTCGTCGGCTGCGCCATGAGCTCTTCCACTCGGCCCCAAAGGGCGTCTTTGCCCTGGTGGACTTCCTGCACGGAGGAAAGGGGGCCCTGGCCAACCAGCGACTGCAACTCGGCCCATGTAATGGGGCTCGATCGCAGGTCCAGCAACCAAGCAACTTTGCGGTGGTACTCCGGCTCATTGGTGATGTAGACGGTCGCAGGCGAGAGAACTACGTCGGTCTGATCGGACATCACCTTGGCCACGCCAACCACGCCGATCGACTTCACGTAAACCAAGACGTAGGCGCCCGCAGGAATGCGGTCGATCTTGTTCTTGTAGCTGGCTGCGCCCCCAGTCAGGATGATCCCGCGACGAAACCATTCGTCGTGAGCGCTCTTGCTGTCGTATGACACGGCATCGGTGTTCACAAAGAAGAGACGCATTGCGAGTAGGCCCCAATGAAAATTTGAGCCGCCGCCCCGAGTCTTGCTCCTACCAAGAAAACGGGGACGGCGGTCGTTTGGCGAGGGTACTTTACGGGTAGGAAGCGTCCATCGGCCCGCGCGGTCAAACTGCGGACCAGTCGAAGTGGCGGCGCACTAGATCGACGCAGCCCTATGTTCTTTGGGGAAAGTCGACCAAATTCACAGCTTGGCCGGTTCCCGCACGACGCTGCGTTGGGATCAGATACATCCGGCCGTCGCAGCGTCCAAGGCGATTGCTTCAGCAGCGACGTCCTTCGACGACTCGCCGAGCGGCGGGACAGTCGCTTTCAGCTTCGAAGAAGAGAGACTGGTGACGGAGTGATCTAGGCCGCGTAAGCCTAGTCTGGCCGGCTCCAAGACCTATCTAGACGATTGAGAGCGCCGCTTGCGTACGTCGTTGTCTTCACGTTCGGCTTGACTGCGGAAGTCTTCTGCGAGCGAGACGCAGACAGACTTCGCCCGAGGCCAGCGCGAGCCAAGGAACGCCGCTCGGGCTCGCCACATCGCTTCAAGCTCTCGCTCTTGGTTCCCGCCTTCGTCCAAGCTCCTACTCACGACGCCGCGCGAGTTGATCGCTTCAACATGCAAGCCGCTCTCGACATTCTTGCTTTGGATGCGCTCAAGTAGTTCACGTAGCGCCAAGTGCGGCCAGGCTTGGTCCGATGGATCAGAGGGCAGGTAGTAAAGCACCTTTCCGATTTCTTGGTCCGCTACTTCGGTACGGTCTCGTCCCGCTGCGAGCATTCGTGCTTTCTCTACCCAATCATTCAGTACCGCACTATCAACGGCGCCATCTGCGCCACGTCCAGGCGGCATCGTCCAGGAGCGCAGCAGATCGAACGCTGCATGAGCGCGGCTCCTAGCTTGCTCGTCAACCGCAGCAGGCCCTTCGACGGGCTCGGGGGAGCGCGGCTTGTAGAGCAGGCACAGCACATCGATAAAGAACTGCGGGTCGGAGGCCAAGAGGCTGTGCAGGGCTAGGTCACTAGTTTCAGATCCGTACTCTTTCAAGAGTGGCAGGAGTGCCCACTCCCTATGAGCGATCGCCATCTGGTCTGCTTCTGGCTGCTGCCGCAGCCACTTGAAGAGCTCCTGGAGGTCGTAATGAAACGTGCCGACGTTGTCGGGCAGCCCTCCACGGTCCATCTGCTCGATCAGCGCGTCTAGGGCGGTCATCGCCGCCGAATAACCAAGCCTCTGCAGAAGTGGTCGATTCATGTCAATGACGGCAGCGGCGCGGCCGTGTGCGATGAAACATTCGACCGCTCTCCTTTGCGTTTCTGTGTCAGCCTCATCGGCACGCAGATAGGCATAGCGCTCGCGCCAGAAGGTCTCGTTAACCTCTTCGCCGAGGCTCTCGACAGTCCGAAGCGTCGTTTCTGTCATTGGATAGTCGAGCAACGCCCGTGCAGTCGCCTCGGGCGGCCATTGCTTGGCACTTGAATAGGCCAAGAGATCGTCTGTCCAACTTTCTCCTGTGCGATCAAGGCGAGCTGCCGATGCGGACCTGTACGCCATGAGCTCTGATGGCGATCCGCCTTCGCGCCAAGTGTCCATAGCGTCAAGCAATTCTTCGCTTTGTCCTGCCACGCACGCTGCTTCGCTACCAACGATGTGCGGGTACTTTGCCTCCTTCACCAGTTGATGGACGCCTTCCCATCCGTTCAAGGACAGAACTTCTTGGATGGCCCGCCTTCTTCTCGCTCGAAGATCCGCGTCGCGGCCAGCGAAGTCGTCTCTGCTGTGGCCGGTATCGGGGAACTGTGAATCGAACAGCCACCGATGCTTGGCGACCACTCCCTTCGGGAGGAAGAGTTTGGCCACGTCGTCCAAGCGCGTCAGCTCTTCGGGAGGAAGAGCCCAGCTGGCGCCAGCGAGCCCCCGATGGCGGGCGATGAGAGCGTGAAGCCGTGACCAGACAGAGAGACGGTCCTCATCATTGATCGCAGCTTGCGAAGCCGCTTTCAGAGCATCGAGCAACATGGCTCGATGCTCTGGCGAAAGATGGCTATAGCGCCTAGCAAGCTCAGCGAGCCGCAGCGGATCTCTCCCTGCGGCCTCTATCGCCAGGTCGACAAGCGCCTGATAGGCACGAACAACGTCGGCGCGGGTGAGCCGACGGGCCGTAGCCTGGCCGAAGTCCCTCCACTTCGGTTCATGCGTAGAGCTCGAAATCGTCCGCTCGCCCGGCATCAATTGAAGCAGCAATCGCCACGCGACCGAGGGTACCTGCCTCATTAGTTGGCGAATCGCTTCGTTGCGTTCGGCCAGACAGGCCGAGGTTCCAGGACGCCAGGGAAGAAAGACCTCCGCGAGACTATTGATCGGTCGGTTCGATATCTGACCGCCGGGATCGACGTCGGCTAGTCGTGCAAGCAAAAGCGAGACGCGGGCTAAGTAATCTGGCGACCAAGCGAGGGTCTCGAGGGACCAAAGAAGTCCCGTGTGAAACGACCGACCGAAGAGACCGCCTTCGTCTTGCATCCATAGACGCATCTGCGCGGAGTCGCCCTGGAGGAGCGACTCCAGGGCGTCAAGAAAAGGGACTGGCGCGGCCTCGGCGAGGTAGGGGAGTTGCTGGTCCAAGGAGGCCATCACCCGTGGGTCCTCGCGTAGACCCGGCAGATCGCGGACGAGGGAATCGACAAACGCCTGTCCGCTTGCGTGGTTACCAAGCGCACCTGTCGTCTTTAGCCAGTAGTCCAAGACGGCGATGCGAAGCAGAGTCTCTGCTAGTCCGTCGAGAATCAAGTCAGAAAGGTCTTCGTTCTTTCGCTTGACACTGATCTCGCTTGGGCGCCCCTCCCATCGATCGCGAACCGCAGACTCTACTGTTGAGAAGAGCTCGCGACAGACAGTCGACAAGCGTTCAAGATCGGGTCCCGTGATGTGGCGAGATACAAAGGCAAACGCCGCCACCGGCGCGATAACTACTCTCTCATCGCCAATCACTTCGATCAGGGGCTCGTCGCACTGGGAGAATCGGTGCAGTTGTCGCGAAAACTCGTCGACGCTGAGCCCAGAGATGCTCCTGATGACTCTTCTATCAGGCTCCGACTCGTCGCACCATCCGCCTAGGAAGATCGCAGGCACAACAGCGCGAGGAGGCGTCGCCTCAGCCCACGAAGGCAGAGCCCCATGGTGCAGATTCTGTTCGTATAGGTTGTAGATACGCCAGATCGATACGCTGCATCCGCATGCTCGCGCGGTCCTCTCGGCCTCCGCCTCGGTACGAGCCATTGAGTCGGTAAGGGCCCTTTTGAAGCTCTCGATGTCAGAACGGCCAAACGCCATTACATTGGGATGATCGTGACTGCGGTCGTAGGCATGAATCACGCAGTGGCCACGCCGAATCAAAGCCTCGGACTTCTGCGTTGCTGGCGGCAAGAGGATGGTGACTGGAGCCGCATCCGCGCCTACCTGCTCGGACGTCAGGGCATCGGCAAGATTGCGGTCGCTCACGACAAGCGAACGCGATAGGACTTGCGCCGCCTCAGCCGCGGGCAAGGTCTTGATCGCGCAGTAGACGAGGGCTACGGCTTCCAGCGCCGAGTCGGCAAGTACCGAAGCACTCTGTGATTCGTCGAACCTTAAGGCGCTGACGAGGCGCGACACGTCTCGGCCAGCGACAACAAGATCGGTTGAGACCTCGGGTCTAGTGTCTCCCGCCCAGCCATTCCAAGCTGCCTCTAGTGATTTTCCAAACCGCCCCAGCCCGAGCTTGAATTCCTCTGCGATCCAAGACTCGACGCTGGGAACCTTCTCGATCCACTCTACGAAATCTTGAGCGTCAAGAATCACCACTCCCTGCCAATGCGTGGGGTGAGCCGTCAGAATTTTCCGCTTTAGCGTCGCCTTTGCCCGCTGAGTCAGATTGCGAAGTGTTGCTGCCACGTAGATCACTTCGCCAGGACTCCATCCGCTTGGAAGATCCCTCGTCAGCGATTTCGCGTGATCTCCGAGAATCTTCCTCTCGACACCCTCCTGAGCGCTCAATTCCCAGACTGACCGGTGGCGGGGCGAGTCGTCGGCGCCAGTAGGCACCTCGACCCAGCCATCCCAACCAGCCTGGTTGTTCACCTCACCTGCAAGAAAGGTGGCGTTGGGTCGCCTTTTGGCGGTCGTTGCGAATACAAGGCGTCGGACCATCTCCCCAAATTTCTGGTGGCCATCGGGTCGAGCAGCGATTTGGGCAAGGTGGTTGTGCTGAATTAGAGGCATTTCAACTCGCGTGAGGCTGGGCGTCCGTCGTATGGCAAACGGTTCGATCCGAGGCTGACCGTTACTTGCTGGGAACGTCCCAGATCTACGTCCCTGGCGTCTTGAGACAGGAGGTCGATTGTGACGCGGTGAAAGGAAACCCTCGTTGGCCGCCGGAGTCGCAGAAGACTTCGCTACGTTTTCGTCTGCGGTCACCTCGTAGTTTCTCAGATGGCGACGCGACGCGCGAGGCGACGAGAGACCGAGTTGCCTCGCAGAGTGACGGACTACTCGTCGTCCGCTTTGCGGCTCAACCTGAGGAGCGATTCACCCTCGACGTGGATCCTGCTGGTGCCGTGCACTATTCGGTTACGAACCGCCTCGGCGATCTGGTCTGGAGCGGGGCGACCGCTCACGATGGCGCGGAGGATGCCTCAGGGTCGTTGTGGGCCGCCGAAGACTCCCTAGCTCCGGACGGCCCCGACTGCATGAGAGTCGCACCGTCAAGGGACGATGCGCAGCCCGCTTTGAGGATCAACTTCGCTAAGTCGACCTTCCCCTGTATGTCTTTGGAAGAAATCGACTTAGTGACCCTCGAGTCTTGCGACGGTGCGTAGTAAGCGCACCCATCCCGCCTGCTTGGCGCCTTGTTGGATTGCGTCTGCAGAAACGTCCTTAGAGGCCGACGAAAGGCGGACGACGGACTTCTTCAACTTTGCTGATGTCACCCGATTCGTCGAGGCATCCAAACCGCGCAGGAAGGTGGCCACCTCGACTGCAAGTTGCGCAGCAAGTCCCCTTCGAGTGAGGTGTTCAGATGCGATCCGCTCTATCACCATGCCCGGCATAGCGCTCTGAAGCAGTTCGATGACCCGCTCTTCCTTGACGGGTAGCCACACCTTCATGGGTCGTGCGTAACCGTCCTCGATGATCCGGCAGCTTCCCCGACTGACCGCCTGATAGATCGCGTGGGCCATCTCGGACTCCTCGATGGCTTGAATTCGTTCGTTGTCAGGCGCGGCCAACAGGTCGTCAGATTGGCCGCAGATGCTGGCCGCCAATTCGAGATGGTTGCGGCGCAGGACGCCAGCAAAGATGACGTTCTGGCAGTAGCTGTACTGGGAAATCGAGGTCTCTTGTCCCCAGGTCAGGAACACGAGGCGGCGGCGACCGTGACGGTCGCGCTGGTCGGGATCTACTCCGGCTGCGAGGAGCGCGTCCTTGAGTCTCCCGACGCAATCGACGCGACGCCCCGACTTTGGCCGAAATGTGAACACGATTACCGACTCATCTTCTGGAAGGGATCGGAGCGTGTCAGTGACGAAGCGAGCCCACTTGCCTTCACCAGCAAGGTCTTCCTCCAAGCTGTGCCGACCGGAGTGCGCGTCGATGACGTGCAGGGCGACGTTGTCGAAGCGCTTTAGATCGCTAGCAGTGCCGGCCGCCATCTCTATGGACTTGTCTAGCTGGCAAAGCTCGCGAATTGGGTAGGAAGCGTCGAGGATCGCGATGGAACTCAGCTCTGCCGGGACAGTCGGGATGAACGTGATCAAGCCAGAGCCTTGCCCCGTGTCCTGGAGCACAAACGGAAGTGCAGTCATGTCGAAGAAGTCACTGAGCAGTTCGGCTGCCTCATGGACGAACGGAAGGGCGCGGACATTGACCAGGGCGCGGAGTTCGGCTTGGGCTACGGCGATGTCGCCGCTTAGCTGTAGCGTCTGCGGCGGGTAGCCTTGAGTACGCCGGGCTCGTTCCGCTTCCAAGGTGGTCATGGCGCCCTTAAGAAGAGCAACCGCTGCGCCGTCCTTAGACAAATGCCGACGGAAGAGGTCGATGAGGAACTGAAGATCCTTGAGTGTGTAACCCCGGGAGTGGGTACTCATCAGCGACTCATCCCAGATGAGGAGATCGCGCGGTTGGCCAAGGTATCGGTTGAAGCGCTCTACGACTCCGGCCCGAATGCGGTTATGCGCAGCGAGCAGGATGGGTCGTGCGGACGCATTGGGGTCGCAGGGTTCGCTGGCGTAGCCAGTAAGCAGTGCCTTGGCGTTACGCCCGCGGGGATCATGTTTGTAGGAGTGCATGAGGCCGACGTACTCCGACGGTATCCCAGCGGCGATCAGGTCTCGCTTCAAGGTGCAGAGGGCTTCGACCTTGGCCGCGCTGACAGCAATGGACATCTGCCCCTGGCTGAAGTGCCCTGCCTCGAACATGGCCCGACACCAAGCCACGATCGCCTGCGTCTTGCCCATGCCCGTCGGCAGCGGATAGGCCAGTCGCTTGGTGATTACGCCGAAGGCCTGGTTGGTGAAGCCGCATAGGAGGGCGAGCAGTGCGTGTCGGTGTTCGGCCAGTGGACGGTTGCCATGCCGCTGGAGTGTCTCCAGGAGGTAGCTCAGGGCGACCAAGGTCCAGTCCGGCTCTGGCGTGTTGGCCAGCAACTCTCTCTCTGCCTTGGAAAGCAGGGGACGGAGTTCCGGAAGGTCTGGGGCTCGGTTGGCTCCTGCCTGTACGTCGCTGAGATCGAGTTCGAGGAGGTCGAGCATGGCTCAGATCCCCTTCTCTAGAAGAACACGAATGTCCTCGCTCTTCCATGCAGTGACACGCGACCCGAGCTTCACGGGTTGAGGAAAGCGCCCCGTCTTTACCCCTTTCCACCAGGTGCTCTTGGCGACGGGAACGAGTTGAAGGACTTGCTTGAGGCGCAGAAGTGCGCCGACGGGGACGGCGGAAGGCCGGGCATTCGTATTCATAGTGATCTCCAGTAGTCCAAGGCGGACAACCGGAGTCTTGGGCGGACAACCAACCGGCATGGTGAAAGCTCGCCGGGTGGTGTTGGTCTAGCGGACGTTGTTGTGGCGGACGGTATGGAGCAGGAGTGGCAGGGTCACGGGTGGAGCGGAATGGCCGGGCGTAGTTCAGGAGGACGCAGCCCGCCATGGTGGCCACTTCTGGCGGGCGGTGCGGAGTCTACGGACGACGCCATCGCACAGCAGACCACAAGCACCCCGCATCAAGGTCGTGCCCGACGTTCTAAAAAGTGGTGGCGATCATGTCGGGGCTAGGTGACCTTCCAACGCGGATCCACCGGCGAAAGGCCCACCACCCCCCGGGGGGGGCCAGGGAGGAACGCTCTTCTCCTGACTCCCTTTCAAGGGGTCAACGGGGGCGAATGCATTGGCGGAGATGCTTTGTCTCCGGCGGAGATCATCTCCGCGACCAATCCACGACCCTTGCGCATCTCCTGCAACGCAGGACGCGAACTTAGCGAAGGGAGGTGATAGGCACCGGCAGACGGAGCGCAAGGTTGAGCCACTACGCCATCGCCTCCGCTCCGACCGGAGAACGCGAAGGCAGAGAGGGAGCCGGAGACGGCGGAGATGGCAGCCTCAGCTCCCTGCGCAGACACCTACGACGTGCGGCTCGTCGTCTCCGCCATTACGCCACCGGCGCGGTCGAGCTTGCGGATCAGCGCTTGCGGAGAGATGTGCGTGTATCTGGCAAGCATCCTCAAGTCCCGATGTCCGGTGATCGCCGCCGCCTCCAGGGTGTTGAGGTCGTACACCTCGAAAAGGCGCGACGTGGCCTCGTGCCGCAGGTCGTGGAGGCGCAGGTCCTTGATGCCGGCCCGCTTGCGGGCCCGGAGGTACGCGCGGGTGATGCCGTGCTTGCTGATCCCAAAGACGCGCGGATCCTTGGGGTTGCGTGGCATCTTCTCCAGCAAGGCCATCGCCTTGACCGTGAGGGGGACGAGGCGTCGCGAGCCGTTCTTGGTGTCGTCCAGGCAGAGATACCGCTCGCGGAGATTGACCTGCTCCCAGCGAAGGGTGGCGAGTTCCTCTCTGCGCATCGCCGTCTCCACCAGCATCGTGAGGACCGCAGGTAGCACGGGACTGTCCGTGGCAGCGGAGATAAGGTCCAGCTCCGACACCTCCCCGTCTCCGACCTGGACCATGCCCGGTCGGCGATCGCGGCCACGGGGCAGCCGCGGCTTGCGAATCATCTGGACCGGATTCCGGAGGTTCTCCATCCGCCACTCCTTGATCGCGACGGTGAACACGTGGGAGAGGAGGGCGAGTTCGCGGAGGACCGTGGCGGGCTTGACGGTCCGGAGACGCTCGTCGCGGTAGGCGGCCACGTGAGCGGAGCGGATGTTGCCGAGGACGTAGGCGGCGATCGGGTGTCGGAGAAGGACGGTGCTGATGTACTTCTCCTGCTTGTACCCCTTCTTGCTGGGGCTGATCTCCGCCACGTATCGGCGCAAAGCCTCGCTCAGCGTGGTGCGCAGGGACTCGGTGGGATCGATCCAGGCGCCCCGGTCCTGCTGGGCTTCGATGTTCCGCGCCCAGGCGAGGCCTTCGGCCCGGGAGCTGAACATGCGAGAAGTGGAGGGGTGACCTTTGCGACGGACCTCGACCTGCCAGCCCGTCGACCGCTTGGTGATGCTTGCCATGGAAGCCTCGTTACGTAAATTTTGCGTAAACGAGGACTTTTCGGTCCCAAAGGCAGGGGGTCAGGCGTTGTACTCGCGCTCGCAAAACTCGGTTGTGAACTTCATGGGGTCTCCCTCGGCCGGCCGAGTTTAGCCAGCCCCAGGGAGCCGGCGCCGGTTGGAAGGCCGGCGCCAAACCGGCTACAATTCGCGCCTCTTCGCCGGGGCCAGCGCCCCGCCGCGAAGTCCCGGGGAAGTAGCTCAGCTGGGAGAGCGCCGCGTTCGCAATGCGGAGGTCGGGAGTTCGATCCTCCTCTTCTCCACCAGATTCTTCGCAAGGCCCTGCTTCGGCGGGGCCTTGTCGTTTGCGCACGCTCGACGGCGCATGCCGCGCCTTTGCCCTAACGCTTCTGCCACTGCGTGACCCACGGGTAGCCCTGCTTGGCCATCTCGAAGCCCAGCTCGAAGAGCTTGCGCATGTACACCGGGTCGAACTGCTCGTTGGGCTGCTCGGTGAAGGTCCGCGGGATGTAGGCCAGGTTGAAGTCGATCCCGTCGCGCTGCGACAGCAGGAAGATCTGCGCGATGTCGCCGTTACCCTGGGTGCGGATCAGCGCGTCGATCGTGCGCAGCAGGATGGGCACGATGCGCTGGTCCATCTCCTGCCATATCCCGGTGGTGTGCGAGTTGTTGATCAGGTAGAGCTTGGGCTTTCCGATCACGTTCAGCGCGCGCCCCACCTCGCGCCAGTCCAGGCCACCCGGGTACACGATCACCTGCGCGGTCACCCCGCCGTCCACGTGCATCTCGTCGAACCGGCGGCCGTCGGCGTCGACCTCGAACATCACCGGCGGAAAGACTCCCGGGATCGAGGCCGAGGCGAGCAGCACGCGGTGGATCAGCGCCTTGGCCTGCGGCGAGCCGCTCGCCGCGATGCGCGTCAGATTCCAGCTCACCGGCCGGTCGGCGTCGAGATTCGTGGTGCCAATCACCAGCTTGCGTCCGCGCCGGTGCTGCTCGGCCAGTTCGGCGATGACCTGATCGTCCACGTAGCGCGCGATCAGGCGCAGCAGCGGGGCCGACGAGGCGA
>Ga0116155_10000971_pt1 | contig 21543 bp, 18 predicted proteins | sample AD_UKC032_MetaG_FD_89890 | JGI IMG/M metagenome (GOLD analysis project Ga0116155, IMG submission 89890) | Active sludge microbial communities of municipal wastewater-treating anaerobic digesters from USA - AD_UKC032_MetaG | ecosystem: Engineered > Bioreactor > Anaerobic > Digestate | place: USA...
CCAAGAGGCCCCCGGCCCCCCCCCCGGCCATGCCAAACCTCCGGGTAAACGCCTCCTCGGGCGTCGCGGTCGCCAGGGCCACCACCAGGGCTCCCCACACCCTCGCGAGAGCTGCGAGGCCGTGGCCGCCTACATCGACGACCCCGAGATCACGGTCGACGGCCTGATGAGGCACCTGCGCGGCCCCGATTTCCCGACCGGGGGCACCATCTTCGGCATGCGCGGGATCCGCGAGGCCTACGTAACCGGCCGCGGCAAGCTCATCGTCCGCGGCAAGTTCGCCATCGAGACCATGAAGGCCGGCCGCGAGCAGATCGTCTTCACCGAGATCCCCTACGCGGTCAACAAGACCACCCTCATCACCCGCATAGCCGACCTCATCCGCGACAAGGTCCTCGACGGGGTCTCCGACCTCCGCGACGAGTCCGACCGCGAAGGCATGCGCATCGTCCTCGAGCTCAAGAAGGGCGCGGTGCCCAAGCTCGTCCTGAACCGCCTCTTCGCCCACACCCCCCTGCAGACGAGCTTCGGCGTCATCAACATGGCCATCGTGGACGGGAGGCCCAAGCTTCTGGGCTTGAAGGACCTCGTCGCCTACTTCGTCAAGCACCGGGTCGAGGTCGTCACCCGGCGCAGCCGCTACGAGCTCCGCAAGGCCGAGGAGAAGGCCCACATCCTCCGCGGCCTGGTCATCGCCCTCGCCAACATCGACGAGGTCGTCCAGATCATCAAGAGCTCCCGGGACACCGACCTTGCCAAGAAGCGGCTGGGCGAGCGCTTCGGCCTCGACGAGATCCAGTCCCAGGCCATCGTCGACCTCCGCTTAGGCCGCCTGACCAGCCTCGAGATCGAGAAGATCCAGGCCGAGCTGGCCGAGATCGAGGCCAGGATCGCCTACCTCAAGGATCTCCTCTCGAGCGACGCCAAGCTCCGCGGCGTGGTCAAGGCCGAGACCCTCGACATAGCCAAGCGCTACGGCGACAAGCGCCGCACGGAGATCGTGGCCGACGAGGTCGAGCAGATCAACATCGAGGACCTCATCAAGCCCGAGGAGATGGTCATCCTCATCTCCAACAAGGGCTTTATGAAGCGGGTGCCCATCAGCGCCTACCGGAGCCAGGGCCGCGGCGGCAAGGGCTCGAATTCCGCGGCCCTTATAGAGGATGACTTCCTCGAACAGCTCTTCGTCGCGAACACCCACGACTACCTTCTGTTCATCTCGAGCGAAGGCAAGGGCTACTGGCTCAAGGTCCACGAGATTCCCGAAGCCTCCCGGGCTGCCCGCGGCACCCACATCAAGGGCCTCCTGGCCATCTCCCCGAACGAGGAGATCACGGCCATCGTCGACTTCCAGGACTTCTCGGAGACCCAGTACCTCCTCATGGGAACCCTCCGCGGCGTCGTGAAGAAGGTCGCCACCATCGACTTCGTCAACGCCAAGACCCGCGGCATCATCGCCATCAACCTCGACGAGGGGGATCGCCTCGTCTCGGCCTGCCTCACCACCGGCACGGATGAGGTCGTCCTCATCACCCGCCAAGGCCAGGCCCTCCGCATGACCGAGGAGGACGTCCGGGTCATGGGCCGCGCCTCCCGCGGCGTCTGCGGCATCAAGCTCGCGGATGGCGACGAGCTCTGCGCCATGCTCCGCGTCGTGCCGGACGAGCGCATGCTCGTGCTCTCCGAGTACGGCTACGGCAAACGCGTGGACTTCGACAACTTCAATCCCCACAGCCGCGCCACCCATGGCCAGATGATCTACAACCCCGAGGACCGCACCGGCGAGCTCGTCGGCGCGATCACCGTGAGCGACGAGCACGAGGTCGTGGTCATCACCTCCCTCGGCAAGACCCTCAAGTTCGCCGCTGACACTGTTTCGATCCAAGGTAAAGGCGCCAAGGGCGTCCGTATCCTCAATATCGAGCGGCCCGACTTCGTCATCGGCCTGGATAAGGTCATCCGCGAGGAGACGGCCGAGGATCTGGCCGATGCCGCCGCTGAGGCTGCGCCGCAGGCCGAGGCGCTGATCGCCGAAGCCGCCGAGGAGACGGTAATCAGCCCCGTGGAAGCCGAGGAAGACGAGGACAAGCCTGCGGCAACCGATGAAGGTGACCAGGACTAGCCCCAACCTGTTTCACGTGAAACACGAAGGCCGCCCGGCGAGGGCGGCCTTTTTTGTTCCACGTGAAACAATGGAGATGGGAAGCTCCTGCCTCACTTCATTTGGTCTTGAAGCGCTTCGCCTTCTCGCGATTTCCGCAGAGCCGCATCGAGCACCAGCGCCGTGAGCCGTTTTTCGAAGTGTCGAGGTAGGCCCAGCCGCAGCCCTCGGCGGCGCAGACGCGGATCCGGCTCGCCAAGGCCGAGAAGAGAAGGTCCTCGGCATCGCGCACGAGGCAGAGCCAGGGCCGGTCGAGGCCCTCGAGCTCGACCTGGGGACGGGAGACGAGGCGGCCTTCCTCCCAGCAGAGCCGCTCGGAGGAGCGCGCCTGTCTCCGAGCCCCCCCGAACTGGGCGAGATCCTCGGATCGAGCTGCGAGTCCTGGGGGGCTCCCCGGCCTGCCCGCTATGGTATCGATCAGCGAGCTGCAGGTCTCGCGGAAGTCGCGCGCCCGGTGCAGGGCACGGGCTGCGCCTTCGGGGTCGGCCCGTGCCTCGGCGCTCAGCCGCGCCTCCTCCTCCGCATCGATGAGCTTGAGGCGAAGCGCGAAGGCGAGGAGGTCGGCGTACTCGAGGAGAGTATCGCGGAAGCGATCCGGCGCGAGGCGCCAGTCGATCGTGTTGACGAAGTCGAGGCAGGCTCGCCCCCCAGTCAGGGGCAGGCGGCAGATGGGCGGGAGGTGGCGATTCTCTGCCTTAACCAGCAAAGAAGGCTTGACCGGTTTTCGTGGCATAGTACAATAACCTGTAAAAAGTATATAGGAGGTTGTTGTATGCGTAAAGCGGCTGAAGCCTCGATCAAGGTCGCGCTCGAGGCCCGAGGCTGGGGGGCCGCCCTCTGTTCGCTCGACGCCCTTGCCGATGCCCTAGCCGAGCTCGAAGGCCTGCGTGACGAGGGAAGGATCGCGGCTGAAGTCTATCGGCGCTACCTCGGCGGCTTCGATCGAGCCCCGCCCGAGCGCCTGCCTAAGGCCTCCTCGCTCCTCATCCTGGCTGCCCCGCTCGGACCGAGCATCCTCGCGCTCCAGACCGAGGCGGGGCCCTTCGAGGCGATCATCCCCCCGACCTACGGGATCCCCGAGCTGCGGAGCGAAGCGGAGGCTGTCTTCGGGCCCCTCCTCGCGGCCGCAGGCGCGGGCTTTACCCGAGCCCGAGTTCCCCTCAAGGCCCTGGCAGCCCGAGCCGGCCTCGGCCGCTACGGCAGGGACAACATCCTCCGCAGGGAGGGGCTCGGGAGCTACTTCCGCCTCGAGTCCTGGTGGACCGAGCTCGAGGCCGAGGAGGGGAGCTGGGGCCCGCCCGAGCCGCTCGAGTCCTGCGCGAGCTGCGGAGCCTGCGCCGCCGCCTGCCCGAACGGCTGCCTCAGGCCGGGGAACTTCGTCGTCGATGCCTCGCGCTGCACGACTTTTTTAAATGAGGGCGATGGGGCCTTCCCCGGCTGGCTGGGGGCCGGCGCCCACGACGCCGCCGTGGGCTGCCTCCGCTGCCAAGGGGCCTGCCCCGAGAACCCCCGCCTGACCGAGCTGGCGCCCCTCCGCCGCATCGAGCTGGACCTGCGGGAGAGCGAGTCCCTGTTCGAAGGGCGGCTCCTCCCCGATTCGGCCGCCTGCCGAGCTGCCCTGGCAGCCGCCGAGATGGATGATTCCCCCGAGCTCCTCGGCCGCAACCTCCGGGCCCTCAGGCTCGCTCGAGGGGCTCGGTAGGCTCGCCCCTCCTCGCCGCGGCCCGCGGCGCCTCGACGAGCGTGAGGCTCCCGTAATCCAGGCGAGCTTCCTCGAGGAGCACGCCGCGGGTGAAGGCGGCGAGCCTCGGATTGTCGAGCAGGGACTCGAGCTCCCCCGAGCGTGAGGCCTCGTCGAAGCGCTCCTCGAGCCAGTCCGCCGGGAGGCTCCTTTTACGGCGGAAGGCGCGCCGCAGGCCTACGAGCCAAGCGTCGTAGCGCTCGGCGCTCGCTCGGAGCCTGGCCGTGTCCGTACCCCGCTCGGCGTAGAGCTCGATCATGTCGCGATACAGGAGGCGGAGGGCGTCGTGGGCCGGGAGGAAGCGAGCGAAGGCCGCGTGGGGCAGGAGGTAGGGCAGCCCGAAGTCCCGGCGGATGGGGGCCAGGCGCTCGAAGAGGGCCGCGGCCGCCTGCCGCAGGGGCGAGCCCGAGGGCCGATCCTCGCGGAACAGCGCGACCGTCGGCTCGACGAGCTCGGGGCGGAAGGCGCCGAGCTTGGCGAGGTAGAAGTCCTTCTGCCGGCCGGGCCTCAGGGTCAGGCCGCCGGGCATGACGAAGTCCACGCCGATCTCGGCGCAGGCGGCGTAGAGGGCGCGGATCGAGTCCTCGCCGTCGGAGAGGCCGGGGAGGAGGGGCATCGCCAAGACGCCGACCGCGCAGCCGGCCTCCTTGAAGGCGCGCAGCGCAGCGAGGCGCTCGGCGAAGCTCGAGGCCCCGGGCTCCATGGCCTCGCGGAGCTCCTCGTCCAGGCTCGTCAGCGAGACCATGAGGAGGAAGCCCGAGGCCTCGTTGACGCGGCTCCAGGCGGGAAGGTCGCGGCGGACGAGGCTCGACTTGGTCATGACCATGGCAGGGAGGGCCCGGGGCGCCGCGGCGAGGAGCTCGGCGCAGCGGCCGGTCAGGAGCTCGGCCTTTTCTAGGGGCTGATAGGGGTCGGTGACCCCCGAGCCGAAGCCGATCATGCCGGCCTCGCGGACCGTGGCGAGGTCCCGCTCGAGGCGCTCCGGGATGCTCCGCCTGACCTCGACGTCGCGCTCGAAGTCCCCCTCGACGTAGTAGCGCTCGGCCCGGCCGTCGCAGTAGCGGCAGCCGTGGGCGCAGCCCCGGTAGGGGGCGATCTTGTAGAGCGAGCGCGTGAAGTTGTCGGGGAGGTCGGCAGGCTTGAGGAGCCTCGGGGCGGGGGCCGCGCTCGGCTTCTCCTCGGCATCGGGGCGCATGGCCCAGGGTAGCCCCTCGCCGGCGATGCGGCAAGCGGAGGCGAGATCGCGGAAAGCGCTCAGGTTTCTATTGACAGAAGCTTGTTCTCTCTGCTACGTTGCTTCTGCTTATAGAAACTCGATGAAAGGAGCGCGCCGTGACGACCAATATCTTCCTCTCCGAACATGAGATGCCCCGGGCCTGGTACAACCTCGCCGCGGACCTGCCCCATGCCCCCCTCCCGCCCCTGGCCCCGGACGGCTCGCCGGTCAGGCCCGAGCAGCTCGCCGCCATCTTCCCGATGGGCCTCATCGAGCAGGAGGTCTCGAGCCAGCGCTGGATCGATATACCCGAGGAGGTCCTCGCCCTCCTGTACCGCTGGAGGCCGAGCCCCCTCCAGCGGGCCTACGGCCTCGAGCGGGCCCTGGGCACGCCGGCGCGGATCTACTTCAAGAACGAGTCGGTCTCGCCCGCGGGGAGCCACAAGCCGAACACCGCCGTGGCCCAGGCCTACTACAACAAGCTGGCGGGCATCAAAAAGCTGACCACGGAAACCGGCGCGGGCCAGTGGGGCTCGGCCCTGGCCTTCGCCTGCGCCCAGTTCGGCCTCGAGTGCAAGGTCTTCATGGTGCGTTCGAGCTACGAGCAGAAGCCCTACCGCAAGTCCATGATGCGGACCTGGGGCGCGACCTGCATCCCCAGCCCGAGCTCGACCACCCGGGCTGGCCGGGAGGTCCTGGCCAGGATGCCCGACACGCCCGGCTCCCTCGCCATCGCCATCTCCGAGGCGGTCGAGGAGGCGGTGGGCGACCCGAGCGGCTCGACGCGCTACGCCCTGGGCTCGGTCCTGAACCACGTCATGCTCCACCAGACCATCATCGGCCTCGAGGCGAAGAAGCAGCTCGAGCTCGCCGGGGAGAGGGGACCGGACCAGGTCATCGCCTGCGTTGGAGGCGGCTCGAACTTCGCCGGCCTGGCCTTCCCCTTCGTGAAGGACAAGATCGAGGGGGCAGAGATCGAGATCATCCCCGTCGAGCCCTCCTCCTGCCCGAGCCTGACCAGGGGCAGCTTCATCTACGACCTGGGCGACATGTCGGGGATGACGCCCCTCTTGCCGATGCACAGCCTGGGCCACGAGTTCGTGCCGGCGAGCATCCACGCGGGAGGCTTGCGCTACCACGGCATGGCGCCCCTGGTCTCGGCGGCCGTCGAGGAGGGCCTCCTCTCGCCGCGGGCCCTGCCCCAACTCGAGTGCTTCGAGGCGGCGGTGGCCTTCGCGCGGAGCGAGGGCATCATCGTGGCGCCGGAGACGAGCCACGCGATAGCCCAGGTCATCCGCGAGGCGAAGCGCGCCAAGGAGGAGGGCAAGGAGAAGGTCATCCTCTTCGGCCTCTCGGGCCACGGCCTCCTCGACCTTTCCGGCTACGAGAGCTACTTCGCGGGCCAGCTCGAGAACATCGAGCTCAGCCCCGAGGCGATCGAGCGGAGCCTGGCCTGCGCGGCGGCGTACCCGAAGGCGAGGGACTTCGCCTTGGCCTGAAGCTCGTAGGAAGAGAGACACAGAGGCACAGAGAGAAAAGAGCTATACGGGAAGGGTGGCGGGAAGAAGCACTCGTACCGGTTTTACGCCGTATCCGCGGCTCAACCAGCTCGCTGCATTATCGGGCGGGCTTGTAGTAGCGGGTCGCCGGCCCCAGGGGCTTCCCGCCCGCGAGGTGGAGGGCCAGGTGGGCGGCGACGATCCCGACGGTCTCGGGGGGAAGCCGCACGTGCTCCATGCGCTCGAGCTCCTCGGCGAGGCGGGCGGCCTTGGCCGGGCCGACGAGGGCGAGGAGCTCGGCGACCTCCTCGTCCTCGAGGGCCCAGAGGACGACGGCGAGGTCCCGGTCGGCGCTGTTCAGGAGCCGGGCCGGGGCCGCGGGCTCGGAGCGGGCGGCCTCGAGGAAGGGCAGGGCGGCCTCGCGGGCCGCCCTGCGGGCTGGGCTCCTGCGGCTCACGGCGGGGACGGGCTAGAGGGCCCGGGCGAGGGCCTCGGCCTTGTCCGTCCGCTCCCAGGAGAAGCCCTCGCGGCCGAAGTGGCCGTAGGACGCCGTCTTCCGGTACACGGGCTTCTTGAGCTCGAGGCTGGCGATGATGCCGGCCGGGTCGAGCTGGAAGACCTTGCGGACCGCCGCGGCGATGGCCGCCTCCTCCACCTTGCCCGTCTCGAAGGTGTCGATCATGACGGAAACCGGGTCGGGGACGCCGATGGCGTAGGCGAGCTGGACCTCGCAGCGCTCGGCCAGGCCCGCGGCGACCACGTTCTTGGCCACGTAGCGCGCCATGTAGGCCGCCGAGCGGTCGACCTTGGAGGGGTCCTTGCCGGAGAAGGCGCCGCCGCCGTGGCGGCCCATGCCCCCGTAGCTGTCGACGATGATCTTGCGGCCGGTCAGGCCCGTGTCGCCCATGGGGCCGCCGATGACGAAGCGGCCCGTGGGGTTGATGAAGAACTTCGTCCCCTTCAGGTCGAGGCCGCTCGGCTCGAGGACGGGCCTGATGACCTCCTCGATGATCGTCTCCTTGATGGTCTCGTAGGCCACCTCGGGATCGTGCTGATGGGAGACGACGACCGCGTCGACCCGGAGGGGCTTGTGCCCCTCGTACTCGAGGGTGACCTGGCTCTTGGCGTCGGGGCGGAGCCAGCCGATCTTCTTGGACTTGCGGAGCTCCGTCGCGCGCAAGAGGAGCTTGTGGGCGTACATGATGGGGGCGGGCATGAGCTCCTCGGTCTCGGAGCAGGCGAAGCCGAACATCATGCCCTGGTCCCCGGCGCCCTGGCGGCCGGCGAATTCCTTGAGCCCCTTGCCGGCGACGCCCTGGTTGATGTCCGGGGACTGGGCGTGGATGGTGTTGAGCACCGCCATGGACTCGTAGTCGATGCCGTAGTCGGGATCCGTGTAGCCGATGTCGTAGACCACCTCGCGGGCCAGCTGCTGGATGTCGACGTAGGTCGAGGTGGTGATCTCGCCGCCTATGAGGATCATGCCGGTGGTCGCGTAGCACTCGCAGGCGACGTGGCTCTCGGGGTCGTCGGCGAGGCAGGCGTCGAGGACCGCGTCGGAGACCTGGTCGCAGAGCTTGTCGGGGTGGCCCTCGCCGACCGACTCGGAGGTGAAGAGGTAGCGCTTATCCTTCATGGATCGGACTCCTTAGTAGCGGTAGCTGTCGCTCTTGTAGGGACCCCCGACGGGGACCCCGAGATACTCGGCCTGCTCGGCCGAGAGGGTGGTGAGGGCGGCGCCGAGCTTGCCGAGGTGGAGGCGGGCCACCTCCTCGTCGAGCTCGCGCGGCAGGACCCGGACCCCCGGCTTGGCCGAGGCCCGGCCCTTCCAGAGCTCGAGCTGGGCGAGGACCTGGTTCGTGAAGCTGGCGGACATGACGAAGGAGGGGTGGCCCTGGGCGCAGCCCAGGTTCACGAGCCGCCCCTCGGCGAGGAGGATGATCTCGCGGCCGTCGGGGAAGACCCAGCGGTCGACCTGGGGCTTCACGTTCCTGCGCTGGACCCCGGGGAGGGCCTTGAGGCCGGCTATGTCGATCTCGTGGTCGAAGTGGCCGATGTTGCAGACGATGGCCCCGTCCCGCATGGAGGAGAGCTGCCTGGCCGATATGGCGTCGACGCAGCCGGTCGCCGTGACGTAGATCTCGGCCTCCGCGAGGCAGTCGTCCACGGTCCTGACCTCGTAGCCCTCCATGGCGGCCTGGAGGGCGCAGATCGGGTCGATCTCGGCGACGACCACCCTGGCCCCCATGCCGCGGAGGCTCTGGGCGCAGCCCTTGCCCACGTCGCCGAAGCCGCAGACCACGGCGATCTTGCCGGCGACCATGACGCCGGTCGCGCGCTTGATGCCGTCGAGGAGGGACTCGCGGCAGCCGTAGAGGTTGTCGAATTTGGACTTGGTGACCGAGTCGTTGACGTTGATGGCCGGGACGAGGAGCTTGCCTTCCTGCTCCATGCGGTAGAGGCGGTGGACCCCCGTGGTGGTCTCCTCCGAGACTCCCTTCCAGGATGGCAGGGTGCGGGTCCAGCGGCGGGGATCCTCGGCGCGGATCAGCTTGAGCCGCCTGAGCAGGGCGGCCTCGTCCTCGCTGCCGGGCTTCCGGTCCAGGAGGGCGGGGTCGGCCTCGGCCTCGAGGCCGAGATGGATCATGAGGGTGGCGTCGCCCCCGTCGTCCACGATGAGCTCGGGGCCCCGGCAGGGATCCCCGGGCCGCTCGCCGGGGAAGCGGAGGGCGAGGTCGAGGAGCTCCCAGTACTCGTCGAGGGTCTCGGCCTTCCAGGCGAAGACGGGCGCGCCGCTCGGCGACCCGGGACTGCCGGATCTGCCGACGACGACGGCCGCCGCGGCCTGGTCCTGGGTCGAGAAGATGTTGCAGCTCGACCAGCGGAGATCGGCGCCGAGCTCGGCCAGGGTCTCGATGAGGACGGCGGTCTGGAGGGTCATGTGGAGGCTGCCGGAGATCCGGGCCCCCGCGAGGGGCTTGGCCGCCGCGAACTTGGCCCTGAGGGCCATGAGGCCGGGCATCTCGCGCTCGGCGAGCTCGATCTCGCTGCGGCCCCAGGGGGCGAGGGAGAGATCCTTGACCTTGTAGGGAAGGGGAGTAGAGGGATGCACGTTGATCCTCCTTTTTAGCGTGCATTTTTTAACCGCCCGCAATAGGGATCAAATCGGCGGTGAGGGGAGCTCCGCGACGCGGCAATCCCGACGGTTCCACTATCGTCTTTTAAAGCGGATGCATCAAGGGGCTGTGATTCCCGGAAAAGCCGCGGTATAATCCGGACGTATTGTGGGTATCGGTGTCCTCGCGGGGATGGCCCGCGGCAAGTCGGGGCGCGGCATCCTCCTCCTCGCCCTGCTCGCCGCGGGCCTAGCCGCCCCCGCCCGGGCCGATGCCCCCTTCGCCGCCGCCTTTCCCCGAAAGACCCGCAGCAAGCTCGTGGCCGCCGCCCGCTCCTACGAGGGCTCGCCCTACCGCTTAGGCGGCACCGGCCGCGACGGCATCGACTGCTCGGGCCTCGTGTACCGGGTCTCCTCCCAGGTCCTCGGCCTCTATCCCCCCAGGACGGCCCGGGAGCTCGCCCTCTTCTGCGAGCCGGTGCGGCGCTCCGACATCGAGCCGGGGGACCTGGTCTTCTTCGACACGAACGGGAGCGTCTCCCACGTCGGCATCTTCGCGGGGGAGGATGTCTTCATCCACGCGGCCTCCGAGGGGCCGCGCAGGGGCGTGATCGAGTCCTCCCTCAACGAGAGCTACTGGTCGAAAGCCTACGTCTCGGCGGGGCGCCTCGTGGCGCCCGCGGGCTACCTCGGCATCATCCTCGCCGCCTCGGCCGGGCCGGGCTTCGGCGAGGGCGCCGAGCTCAAGGGGGCCTGGGCCTCGCTCTGCGCCTCCCTTCCCCTGGGCGGCCTCGAGCTCGGCCTCGACCTGCGGCCGGAGTACGACGGCGGGCTCGGCGTCCTCCGCCTCCCCGCGGCCCTCTCGCTCGGGCTCGACCGGAAGCTCCGCTTCTTCGCCGGGCCGGCCCTGACCCTCGGGGAGCCGAGCGAGGGGGGCCGGGACTACGAGCCGGGCGGGGGCCTGGCGGCCACGGCCGGCCTGGCCTGGACCCCCGCCGCCTTCCGCGTCGGCGGCCGGCGGCTGGGGCTCTGCGGCGAGCTGGTCTACAACCGCTACCTGGAAGCCGGGGGCGGGGAGGCGGCCGGCCTGGGCTCGAGCCTCCGCGTCGGGATAGGCCTCAGCCTCCGCGCCGGCATCTGAGGGCCGCGTTTTACAGGACCCGCGAAACGGCGTATAATCCGCGCAACGTCATCCCGCGGAGCGTACGAGCATGAAGGAACGATACATCCTCGCCCTCGACCAGGGGACCACCTCCTCGAGGGCCATCCTCTTCAACAAGTCCGGCGTCATCATCGGGCTCAAGCAGATTCCCTTCACGCAGATCTTCCCCAAGCCGGGCTGGGTCGAGCACGATCCCGAGGAGATCTGGTCCACCCAGCTCGCCGCGGCGCGGGGAGCCATCGAGGCGGCCCAGGTCGAGGCCGACCAGATCGAGGCGATCGGCATCACCAACCAGCGCGAGACCGCGGTAGTCTGGGAGAAGGCCACGGGCAAGCCGGTGTACAACGCCATCGTCTGGCAGTGCCGCCGCTCGGCCGAGATCTGCACCGAGCTCCGCGCCCTCGGCCTCTCCGATATGGTCCGCGAGAAGACCGGCCTCGTCCTCGACCCCTATTTCTCCGGGACGAAGCTCATGTGGCTCTTCAACGAGGTCCCCGGCCTCCGCTCGAGGGCGGAGCGGGGCGAGCTCCTCTTCGGCACCGTAGACTCCTGGCTCATCTACAAGCTCACCGGCCGGCACCTGACCGACCCGACCAACGCCTCGCGCACCCTCCTGTTCAACATCAAGGAGGGGCGCTGGGACGAGGATCTCCTCAAGGTCCTCAAGATCCCCGCCCCCATCCTGCCCAAGGTCGCGCCGAGCTCCGGCGAGTTCGGGCTCTCGAGCAAGGAGATCTTCGGGACGGAGATACCCGTGACCGGCTGCGCGGGGGACCAGCAGGCCGCCCTCTTCGGCCACGCCTGCTTCGAGCCGGGAGCGGCCAAGAACACCTACGGGACAGGCTGCTTCACCCTGGTCAACACGGGCTCGGAGCCCGTGGCCTCGAAGCACAACCTCCTCACCACCGTGGCTTGGGATCTCGGCAAGGGCTACACCTACGCTCTCGAGGGCTCGGTCTTCATCGCGGGGGCGGTGATCCAGTGGCTCCGCGACCAGATGGGCCTCCTGGCCGACTCGGCCGAGAGCGAGCGGCTCGCCCGCTCGGTGGAGGACGCGGGCGAGGTCTTTCTGGTGCCTGCCTTCGTCGGCATGGGCGCTCCCTACTGGGACTCCGAGGTCAGGGGTACGGCGGTCGGCATCACCCGGGGCACGACGCGGGCCCACTTCGTCCGCGCCGCCCTCGAGTCCATCGCCTACCAGTCGCGCGACCTCCTCGACGCGATGGAGAAGGACTTCGGGAGCCGCATCCCCTACATCAAGGCCGACGGGGGGGCCTCGGCCAATAGCTTCCTCATGCAGTTCCAGGCCGACGTCCTCGACCGGGACGTCATCCTCCCCGAGGTCGGCGAGATCACGGCCCTGGGCGCGGCCTACCTGGCCGGCCTCGCGACCGGCTACTGGGCGAGCCAGGCTGAGGTCGAGCAGAACTGGCGGCGGAAGCGGCAGTTCGCGCCCGAGATGGCCGACGAGAAGCGCGATCGCCTCCTGGCCTCCTGGGCCAAGGCGGTCGAGACCGCCCGGACCTACAAATAAGGAGCCGTTCATGACCAAGCTAGAAAAGGCCGCGGCCCTCCACGCCTCGGGTTCCTCCTGCTCCCAGTCGGTATTCGTCCCCTTCGCCGAGGAGCTCGGCCTCGATCCGCGGCTGGCCCACAAGCTGGCGACCGGCCTGGGCGCGGGCTGCGGCCGGCAGCAGCTCGTCTGCGGGGCCGTCTCCGGGGCCGTCCTCGCCCTCGGCCTGGCCCTCGGCAGCGAGGAGGGCTCCGAGGCTGCGGCCAAGGAGGCGACCTACGAGGCGGTCTACGACTTCGTCGAGCGGATCAAGGCCGAGTTCGGCGCCTCGGACTGCCGAGCCCTCCTCGAGGGAATCGACCTGCGGGAACCCGCGGGAAAGGCGGCCTTCAAGGAGCGCGGGCTCTCGGACCGGGTCTGCAACCCGATCATCCGGCGCTGCGTGGAGCTCCTCGAGGAGGAGCTCCGATCCAGGAGACCGGCCTAGCCCCGCGGGCCGAGCGGCTCCCTTCCCACGGCAGGCCGACCGCGATCCTCCTCGGGCGGTACCCCAGAGCCGCCGGATATGCTATTATGTACCTAGTCTCCTTCGATCCCGCGTTCCGGAGGGTAACATGTCGCGTCCGAACCAGTACAGCAGCGAGAAGCGCCGCAAGGAGCTCGAGAAGAAGCGCAAGAAGGAAGAGAAGGCCCAGCGCAGGGCCGAGCTGAAGAACCATCCCGAGGGCGCGAATCCTGAAGGCGAAGGGCCGGAGGCCGACGAAGGCGCTGATGGCGCTGATGGCGCGGCCGAAGGGACCCCCGAGAGCTGAGTCCGCGGGCTTCTGATCATGGGGCGCAGCCAACTAGCCGCCATCGCTTCCTCCTCCTCCTTTCCGGCCAGCGGCGGGGACTGAGCGTGGCTCCGGGGAGGGCCGGCTCGCCCCGGCCGAGGTCTTCCAACCGGAATTCGGTCCTCCGCGTCGTCCTGCCCTACTTCTTTTTCGGCGCGGCCTGGATCCTCTTCTCCGACAGGCTCATCCTCCCCCTCGCGGCGAGCGCCGAGGATCTCCTCTGGCTCTCGACCGCCAAGGGCTGGCTCTTTATCCTAGTAACCGCCGCCCTCCTGGCCAGCCTCGTCCTGGGCGAGCTCGGCCGGCGGAGCCGCCTCGAGGCGGAGCTCCTCGAGAGCCTCGCCGAGAAGGAGGTCCTCCTCGCCGAGGTGAACCACCGCGTCAAGAACAACCTCCAGGTCATGGCGAGCATCCTCGAGCTCGAGAGCGAGGGCATCCGCGGGGATGAGGCACGGCGGCAGAACCTGGATACCAGGAACCGCCTCCGCTCCCTCTCCCTGGTCCACGAGCAGCTCTACGCCGCCAAGGGCCTCGCGAGGATCAGGCTGGACGACTACCTGCGCGACCTGGTGGGCACCATGCCCGAGAGCTGCAGCCCCCGCGGGGCCTGCGTGGACTACGAGCTCGAGCCCCTCGAGGCTGGACCCGATATCGCCCTATCCTTCGGCCTCTTCGCCACCGAGGCGGTCTCGAACGCCCTCCGCCACGGCGCGGGAGCCGACGGCAGCCCCGAGCTCTTCCTGTCGCTTCGCGCCGACGAGCGGGGGAGCGCCCTCTTCTGCGTCCGGGACCGGGGCCCAGGCCTGCCCGAGGGCGCGGCCCGGCGGGGACTCGGCTTCCAGCTCATGGGAGCCCTCGCGGAGCAGCTCCGCGGGGAGCTGTCGATCGCGAACGAGGGCGGGGCGGTGATCAGGCTCCGCTTCGCCCTGTAGGGAGGGGATCGTGGCCGAGGCTCGCTTCGAGCGCCTGGCGGGACGGACCTTCGTCGCCCGCGGCCCTTCCAACGTGGGCCTTTACGATCTCGGGGGCGGCCGCGCCCTCCTCGTGGACTCCGGCAACGACGAGGAGGCGGGCAAGCGCCTGGCCCGCGGCTGCGAGGCCGCCGGCTTCTCGGTAGCCCTCGTCGCGAACACCCACTCCCACGCGGACCACTGCGGCGGGAACGCCTATCTCCAGTCCCGGACGGGCTGCGGCATCGCCGCCCCGCGGCACGAGGCCGCCTTCATCGAGCGGCCCCTCCTCGAGCCGAGCCTCCTCTGGGGCGGCTATCCCCCGCCCCCCCTGCGGAACAAGTTCCTCATGGCCAAGGCCTCGCGGGTGACCATGCTCCTCGACCCGCCCTGCGCCCTGGGCGATACCGGGGTCGAGGCCATACCCCTGCCCGGCCACTTCCTGGCCATGGCCGGCTACCGGAGCCCCGACTCGGTCTTCTTCATTGCGGACGCGGTAGCCTCGCCGGAGATCCTCGAGAAGCACTGCGTCTTCTTCCTCTACGACGTCGAAGCCCAGCTGGCCAGCCTCGACGCCCTCGAGGCGGCCGAGGCCGACTGGTTCGTCCCGAGCCACGCCCCGCCGACCGAGGACATCCGCCCCCTGGTCGGCTACATGCGGCTCAAGATCGAGGCGGTCTCCTCCTTCCTGGCCGAGGCCTGCGGCAGGCCCTCGAGCCCCGAGGAGCTCCTCGTCGCCCTCGCCGGCCGCTTCGAGGTCGAGCTGAACCATACGCAGTACGTCCTCCTCGACGCCACGATGCGCTCCACCCTCGCCTATCTCGCGGGACGCAAGGAGATCGCCTCGCGGCTCGAGGGCGGGCGCCTGCTCTTCGAGAGAACCTGAAAGGGGAGAGGCAATGGAAGGACGAGGCGAGATCGAGATCGGGAGCTTCGGCATCGAGGACTACGAGGCGGCCCTGGAGCTCTGGAAGCGGACGCCCGGCATGGGCCTGTCCTCGGCCGACGAGCGCGGGCCCCTCGGCGCCTTCCTCGAGCGCAACCCGCGCCTCTCCTTCGCGGCGAGGTCGGGCGGCCTCCTCGTCGGCACGGTCCTCTGCGGCACCGACGGCCGGCGGGGCTTCCTCTACCACCTGGCCGTCGATCCCGAGTTCCGGCGCCGGGGCCTGGGCTCGGAGCTCGCCGCCGCCTCCCTCGCCGCCCTCAAGGCCCGGGGCATCGACAAGTGCCACCTCTTCGTCCTCGCGGGCAACGGGGCCGGGGCGGCCTTCTGGGCCAAGGCCGGCTGGACGCTGCGCGAGGATATACTGACCTTCTCGAAGAACACCTGAGCGGCGTTTCTTTGAAGATACACCGCAGAGGCGCGGAGACGCGGAATAAATAGGGAGGAACGCGATGTGCGACACCATGTATGCCGGGGCTTCGGCTTGCGCCGAGGGGAGGTCCTGGTTCGCGAAGAACTCCGACCGCAATCCCGCCGAGCCCCAGGCCCTTTGCATCGTAGGCAGGCGGGATCCCTCGTCGGTGGTCCGCGTGGGAGAGCTCGAGATGCCCTTCCGCGACTCGGGACTGGCCTTCGCCCTCTCGAAGCCCTCCTGGATGGCCGGCGGCGAGATGGGCATCAACGAGCGGGGCGTTGCGATCGGCAACGAGGCCGTCTTCTCGCGCTTCAAGGCGGCCAAGGACGGGGTCCTCGGCATGGCTATCCTGCGCGCCGCCCTCGCCTCGGCGGCCTGCGCCCGCGACGCGGTGCTCGCCATCTGCGGCTACACCGAGGCCGAGGGGCAAGGCGGGAACGGGGCCTACAAAGGCAGCCTGTGCTACTGCAACAGCTACCTCGTCTCCGACGAGCGCGAGGCCTACGTCGTGGAGACCGCGGGCCGCCGCTGGGCCTGGAAGCAGGTCGAGGGCATCGCTGCCATCTCCAACGCCTACAGCATCGAGCGCGACTATAAGCGGCTCGACGCGGCGACCCGCAAGGAGATCGCCCCGGTCAACCCGCGGGCGGCCTGCTCCGACGAGGCCGATCCGGGGCGGCACGGCGAGATGGAGTCCTGGCGAGACCACGTCGAGGACCGGCTCCGGCTCCGCTTCACCAAGGGCGACGAGCGCCGCGCCTCGAACGAGGCCGCCCTCGGGGCGGCCCGGGGCTCCGTCGGCTTCGGGACCGTACTCTCGGCCCTCCGCTCCCACGGGCGCTTCGATCCCGCCCGGCCGCGGGGCCGCCACATGACGAGCGTCTGCATGCACCAAGGAGGCCTGCTCAACAACGCGACCACGGCGAGCCTGGCGGTCGAGTACCGCCCCGCGGCCGACGGGGCCGCGCACGCGGTGATCTGGTTCACCGGGACCTCCTATCCCTGCCTCTCGATCTACAAGCCTATACTCCTCCACGGCGGAGAGCTCGTGCCGCTGTGGAGCGACTACGACTACGCCGAGGGCTCCGAGGCTTCCTACGCGCGCTGGGAGGCCCAGCGGGCTTGGATCGCCCGGTCCCGGGCGGGGGGGCTCGGCCAGGACCCGGAGTTCAAGGCCCGCCGGGACGCGATCCAGGCCCGCCTCGTCGCGGCGGCCGAGGCGGCCTTGGCCGGCCCGGCTTCCGCGCCCGGCGCTCTGTCGATCGAGGCGGCCCGGAAGGCCGTGAACGAGGCGGTCAGGGAGTGGGAGGGCTCGCTCCGCTAGGGGCGGAGCCGGGGACCGGCGCGGCGGCGCCTCAGGCGAGCTTGAAGAGCTCCCGGAGCGCGGCGAGGTTCCGCTCGTTGATCGTCGAGGAGCCCTCGCTCGTGTAGGAGTAGTCGATGAGGCCGCGATGGAGCTCGGCGACGCGGTGCCGGACGAGCTTCATGGTCGAGTTCACCTCCCCCTGCTTCTCGCCGAAGGGCCGGGGGACGATCTGGAAGACCGCGGGGATCCAGGCGGCCTGGACCTTCTTGGCCTTGGGGTCGGAGCGGAAGGCGTAGAACTCGTCCTTGAGGAGCTCGAGGGCGACGCGGGCCTCGGCGACGCCCCGCTCCTTGAGCAGGCGCTCGACCTTTGCCGCGTCGAGGGTCACGAGGGCCGCGGCGTACTTCCGCTGCTCGCACCAGACCATGATCTGGTCGATGACGCCCGTCGAGAAGGTCACGGCCTCCTCGATCTCCTCGGGGCTGTACTTCTCCCCGTCCTCGGCGATGAGGAGGGCCTTCTCGCGGCCGACCACGACGAGGAAGCCGTCGGGATCCCAGTGGGCGAGGTCCCCGGTGTGGAGCCAGCCCCCGCGCAGGGCCGCGGCCGTGGCCTCGGGGTTCTTGTAGTAGCCCTTCATGACGTTGCCGCCGCGGATGACGATCTCGCCGTTCTCGCCGACCGCCGCCTCGCTGCCGTCGGGCCTGAGGAGGCGGCACTCGACCGAGGGGGCGAGGATGCCCGAGGTGCCGAACTTGTGCTTCCGGGGCGTGTTGGAGGAGATGATGGGCGCGGCCTCCGTGAGGCCGTAGCCCTGGTACACGGGCAGGCCGAAGGCGGCGAAGAACTCCTGCTGCTTGACGTCGAGGAGGGCGCCGCCGCCGACGCAGAAGCGCAGGGAATCGCCGAAGACCAGCTTGCGCACCTTGTCGAAGACGAGGGCCTTCGCGAGCTTGTAGGGCAGGAAGGCGGAGGCGCGGACCGCGGGGGAGGGCCTGGTGTAGCCGTCGCCGTTGTAGGCGATGCCCGCCGCGATGCCCCGCTTGAAGAGGCGCTCCACGAAGCCGCCCTTCTCCTCGATGCCCGCGACGATCTTCTTCATGAAGTTGCCCGAGAGGGCGGGCACGGTGAAGAGGAAGATGGGCTTGGACTCCTTGAGGTTGATCGGGATGTTGCGCAGGGTGGCGATGCCGCCGCCCCGCGAGTCGACGAAGTACAGGGCTATGCCGCAGACCAAGGCGGTGTAGAGGCCGACGGTGTGCGCGAAGGAGTGGTCGACGGGGAGGACGAGGAGGGTCCGGAAGCGGATCGGGTTGTCGAAGAGCTCTACCGCGTCGTGGCAGTTGGTCCAGTAGTTCAGGTGGGTGAGCATGATGCCCTTGGGATTGCCCGTCGTGCCCGAGGTGTAGCAGATGGTCGCGACGTCGTCCTCGTCGCAGGCGGCGGCGATGGAGTCCAGGCGGGCGCCGAGGGCCGAGCCCGGGGCGGCCAGGGCGGCCCGGCCCGCGGCGAGGGCCTCGGCGAAGCCGACGACCCGCTCGGCCCCGATCCCGAGCTTGGCGGCCGCGAGGCGGGCCTCGTCGAGCTCCTCGTCGAGGTAGACCACGAGGATGGACTTGTCCGCGACCTCCTTGAAGGAGCCGAGGACCTTCTCGAGCTGGTTCCTAGTGGTCAGGATGGCCCGGGCCTCGGAGTGGTTGAGGCGGAAGGGCAGCTCCTCGCCGAGGAGCTTGATGGAGAGGGGCACGGAGACGCAGCCGGCCATGAGCATGCCGCACTCGCCGACGATCCACTCGGGGCTGCCCTCGGCGAGAATGGCGAGGTTGTCGCCCCTGCCCCAGCCGCGGGAGAGGAGCCATGCGGCGAATTCGCGGGAGCGCTCGCGGGCCTGCTCGAAGGTGAGGGGGATATAGCCTGAGTCGGTCTTGCGCAGGGCGTAGGGATCCTCCGCCCAGGCGAGGGCGGCCTCGTCGATCATGCGGAGCACCGTGCGCTTCATGGGAGGACAATAGCACCCGCTGCCCCGCGAGGTAAAGGCCGCGGCCTCCGGCCGGGATTGACAGAGGGGCGGCGAGAGTATAGCCTTCGAGCCAAGCCCCATCGATCGAAGGTACTCCGCAATGAGCTATTCCGACCCTACGAAGCTCGGGATCCTGGCCTGCCCCGGGGCCGAGTCCTTCGCGAACCAGGTCATCCGGCGCCTCGCCGGCATCTACAAGCGCCGCTTCGACCGGAAGACGGCGGCCCTCGCCTCGCGCTACCACATCTCCCAGGAGCTGTGCACGCGCAAGATCAACTTCGACAACGACATCCAGTCCAGCCTCCTGTACATCCCCGGGAACGTGAACCTCTACCGCCCGCCCCGCTTCAAGATCAACGCGCGGCACACCTACTTCGCCAACGGCGAGGTGAAGACGGAGATCCTCGACTCGGTCCGCGGCAAGGACGTCTACATCTTCCAGGACATCGAGAACCACCAGCCCATCCCCTTCAACGAGGGCAGCGTGCACCGCTACCTCTCGGTCAACGACCACCTCTTCTCCCTCTTCGTGACGATCGACGCGGCGATGCAGGCGGGGGCCGAGCGCGTCAACCTCGTCCTGCCCGCCTATCCCTACAGCCGCCAGCACAAGAAGAAGGGCCGCGAGGGGCTCACCGCCGCCCGGGTCGGGCAGATCCTCGAGAACCTCGGCGTCTCGCGCATCATCACCCTCGACATCCACAGCCGCGAGATCGAGAACTGCTTCAACCGCCTCCGGCTCGAGAACCTCCACGCATCGCTCCAGATCATCGAGAAGCTCATCGGCGTGGCCGACATCTCGAGCGAGGACCTGGTCATCCTCTCGCCCGACACGGGGGCGATCGACCGGAACAAGTTCTACGCGAACTCCCTCGGCAAGCCCTTGGCCCTCCTGTACAAGGAGCGCGACTACTCCAAGGTCTCCAAGAGCGCCGCCGAGTCCAACATCTCCGAGATGAAGCTCTTAGGCGACGTCCGGGGCAAGACCGTCTTCATGGCCGACGACATGATCGGGACCGGCGGCACCCTCATCAAGGGCATGAAGAACCTCAAGGACATGGGGGTCGAGAAGATCATCTGCGCCGTCTCCCTGCCCTTCTTCTCGGGCAGCGCCATCGAGGACTTCGACGCGGCCTTCAAGCAGGGCCTGTTCTACCGCATCATCGGGACCAACGCCGTCTACCACAAGGAGCTGCTCCAGAAGGAGTGGTACGTCCAGAGCGACGTGACCGGCCTCTTCGCCCAGATCATCAGCCTCGTCCACCACAACCGCTCGGTCTCCTCGATGCTCGATAACCGCGACCTCGTGGCGAAGCGCATCAAGAAGCAGCTCGACCGCATGGCCGCGCGCGAGGCGATGAGCCGCGGCCCGGGCGGCCGCCCCCCCGCCAAGGAGCCCTCCCCCGACAAGGCGGGCGATCGCGGCCAGTCACTTCCCCCCGCCGAGCCCCTCCCCCACGGTCCCGCCGAGGAGCGGTGAGGGTCCTCGCCCTGCCCGCGGAGGCGCGGGCCCTCATCCTCGATTTCGACGGCACCCTCTACTCGAATCCCGGCTACGCCTCCTTCCAGGAGGAGGTCCTCGTGGGGCGCCTCGCCCGCGAGCTCGGGGAGGAGGCCGCCGCGACCCGGGCCCGGCTCGCGCGCATGCGCGCCGAGCGCGAGGCGGCCGGGCTCGGGAAGACCTCCCTCGGCCGGCTCTTCGCCGAGCTCGGGGTGTCGATCCAGACGAGCGCCCTCTGGCGCGAACAGCTCATCGAGCCCGGGCGCTGGCTCGGGCCGGACGGGCGCCTCGACGAGGCCCTTGCCAGGCTCGAGGCGCGCTACGCCCTCGCCCTCGTGACCAACAACCCGCGCTCGGTCGGCGCGAAGGGCCTCGAGGCCCTCGGCGTCGCCCGGCGCTTCCGCGCCCTGGTCGGGCTCGACGACACCATGGAATCCAAGCCCGCCCCCGAGCCCTTCCTCCTCGCCGCCCGCCTCCTCGGCGTCCCGGCCATCTCCTGCGTCTCGGTCGGGGACCGCCTCGAGGTGGACCTGGCCCCCGCCCTGGGCCTGGGCATGGGCGCCATCCTCGTCGAGGGCGTCGAGGACCTGTACGGGCTTCCCGGCTTCCTCGAGGCGGGGCCCGCGCCGAGCTCCCCGCGCGAGGCGCGCCGGGGAGGGGGCATGCGCCCGTGAGCGTCTTCAGGGGGCTATCTTCGGGCCGGCGCTTCCCGGCGGCGGCCGTCATCGTGACGGCCTCGCTCTGCCTCTCCCTTTTCGTCCTCCAGGCGGCGAACAACGAGGAGCAGCGGCGCCTCGTGATCGGCTCCTACCTCGACCTCGAGCGGGCCGTCGTGGACCGGATCGCCGCCACGGCCGACATCTGGTTCCGCTCCGGCCCCGAGGGGCGCTCCCTGCCCGAGCGCGAGAACGAGTTCTTCGTCCAGTTCATCGACCCGATACGCGTGCTGCGCTCGGGCGACGCCTGGATCTACACCCGCGACTACGTCATCTACGACGAGAGCTCCGACTTCCCCGCCGCGTACCGGGGCAAGCCGATCGACGAGATCTTCCGCGCGCAGGCCGAGCTCGGCGCCTCCCACTACGAGAGCCTGGTGGAGGGCGTGCTCGGAGCCGGCTCCGGCGAGGATTGGTACGTCTGGCTCCCCGAGAAGGGCCGCGAGTGGGCG
>Ga0116155_10000973_pt1 | contig 21519 bp, 19 predicted proteins | sample AD_UKC032_MetaG_FD_89890 | JGI IMG/M metagenome (GOLD analysis project Ga0116155, IMG submission 89890) | Active sludge microbial communities of municipal wastewater-treating anaerobic digesters from USA - AD_UKC032_MetaG | ecosystem: Engineered > Bioreactor > Anaerobic > Digestate | place: USA...
AAGGGACCGCGAGCTCGAGCAGCTGAAAGGATTTCTTTCCCGCGGGGTTTCGGTGGTCCTGTACGGCGTTCATGGATGCGGCAAGTCCATGCTGCTCAGGCAGATTGAAAACAGCGTGTTCATCAATGAGTACCGGAAAAAGGCCTCCCTTATCCAGATGATCCTCGAACCCCGGCACCTCACCAGGGAGATATACAAGGAGACCGAGAAGTCCCTGAAAAAGCTTTCTATCGACGAGCTCATCGAGGAAGTCGAGAAAGTGCGGCTGACAATCGTCATTGATGACATCACCGAGCTTTCCAGGCCCGACCGCAAGGTCATAGCAAAGCTTGCTGAAAAGACGGTCCTTGCCACCGCGACATCGCGCAGGGCCGATGTCAAAATGTTCCCCACCGTAATACAGGTAAATCCCCTGAAGCGGCATTACCAGCGCCAGATTCTTTTTGAAATGATACAGATGAACGACCAGGTCATGAAGGAGACCGTTGTTAATGACATCCTTCATTCCTCCGGCGAGAACCTGAAAAAAGCCGCCTATATCGCCGCCCAGATGCAGTTGGGCAGATCCACACAGGACATCATTACAGACGATGATGAAGATGTGGTGTACATCGCCCCGGCGCTTCTGGTCGTCGTCCTTTTCTTCTGCGCGTGGGTCCTGAAAAGCTATACAACATCAGTGGTCGCCATGAGCTACGCGATGCTTGTTGTGTTCAGGCTGGTCTTCATGCGCTTCATGTTTATGCCGGCCAACAGGAAAAAGTCCCAATGAGATTAAGCACTCATTATGCCTTTTCGTATTTTGTCGTGACATGCGCGGGTGCCGGTCCCGAAGTCGCCTTTCCGGCATCGTTAGTTTCATTTATTCCGGACATAGACGACCCCTACGGGTTTCTCGGCAAGCTTTTCCCCCGACTGTCGTCTCGTGTCATGTCCAAATGGGGCCATCGAGGCGGAACACATTCTTTTATCGCATTGGGTATTGTCATCCTTGCAGCAAGCCCTGCCCTTTTCGTCTCGGGCTACCTGTATGCCGGTCTGGTCCTTGCCTATGCCAGCCACATATTCATTGATATCTTCAATCCGTATGGGGTTAAACTTCTTGCCCCTTATTCTAAGACGAAGTTCAGGTCATTCCGCTCAGATGGCATGCAGGTAGAGGTTTCGACCTGGAAGGAATATGTCCTTGTTTTTCTTATCGTTATACTCTCGGCAGTTGTTACCGATCGGTCCTTTTCGATGAGCGGTGTTGTCCGGTCTGCTGCAAAGCTGTTTTACCGCAACTATGCGACGGCTATTGAGGACTACCGGAAAAATCCCGGTGTCGTGTGCATGGCTAAAATATCCTATTTCAACAACGATTCTCGTTCCGGCATAACCGCTGAAAATCCGGTCCTGAACATCTTCAATGATAATATTATCCTCATGGATCGGTCCCTGGATGATCCCCGTCTTTCAATTAAGAAGGATGATATTGTTGAAATTGAGATTATCCCAACCAGGACGCCCCTGAAAATAAAATCAATTTTAGGGCACGACCCTGCCCTCCTCCGTGCGATACCGCCCGGTTCCTTTGTCTCAGGCAAGATTATCATCCATAACTTCGATCCCGGCATCAAATCGAGCGAGCATTTAAGCGTGGCTCATGGGTTCGATTCAATTATTATTTCCTGCTCGTCAGCCCTGCCCTCCGAGCTTGGCAAGCTGGCTGAGCTGCACTGGTCTGTGCATGGCGAGCTTGAACGATTGAAGAAAAGCCTGCCGGAAAACCGTAAGGCGGCGCTCGAGGAGCGTAACCGGGCATTGCGGAAAAAGATCAACAGGTTGAACAGCAAGGGATTTTATGAGAATTATGGAGATATCGTCCGTCTCGAGGATGAGGCGAAAAGCATTCAGTCCAGGATCGACGCCCTGAATCTCAATCTCGATATCGGGCATGAAGACACCAGGCAGAAAATCGAGAATATTGAGAGGGGGTTTTCTGTTGATATTGAGGTGGTGTGCCTGGAGATATGAACATTATCCAGAAAAATCTTGGATTTTTTCATTCCAGTATTCAACTCATGTATCGCTTTAGTACATTGATCTGGGTTTCGGGTTTGGGTAATTCCCCGGGCATACTGGTAGTCCTTTGTATTCTATGATTAAAATATCAATAAGAAAGTCTGTGTAAGTTCTACATTAAATGTCTATTTCAGGTTGGTCGATTTGAGTATACTATGATAGTCCATACTAAAATAAAAGATCATTGAGCACATCAACATAATTTATAATTTTGGGATGTTCTAAAAGAGCCCATAATAAAATTTAATGATGAGATTCAGTACAAGAAAGCTGGTTGTTGATAAAAATTATACCAGGGGTTTACACATGAAAATTGAATCAATGAATTTACTGACGACAATAATTTCCGGGCTGTTTCTGTTTCTTGTATTTATGCCAATGCCATGGTTTAATCTTGATGCATTTCTTATTATATTTATTCTTTTATCTTTGCTGTTTACGCTTATATCATTTGTGCCCCCTGTAAGAAAAAGGGGTAGTCTAACCACCATTTTGTTTGCCGTAATTGTTCTGCGAATTGGTGCAATAGTACTGGCCTGTAAAACGATTTTCTTGAATGCTGCCTTTGCCGGCAGCATCATTGCTTCAGCTGTTAGCTCATTCAGCTTTGAAAGCTCTCCGGTAGGGGCTTTATTGATACTTGTTTTTACAGCACTGTTCCATTATTTTGTAATAGTTAAAAATTCGGCGCGCAGGGCTAAAATTCATGCCCGTTTATCTCTTGATTCTCTTCCCGGCCGGGTTATGTGTATTGATTCAGACCTTATTAATGGAATCGTTGATGAAAATACCGCTCAAAAAGCAAAAGACGAAGTTCGTAAAAAAGTTGATTTCAGCGGTGCTGCTGATGGCCTATCCCGATATATGCTTATTGAAACACTGGTAAGTTTTTTCTTTGTACTGCTTGTTCTTATATATAATGTCATTATAGCCTTGTTTTTCAACCAAACTGTCAGCCTCGGGTCTGTCATAGCGGCCTGTTCCACTGCAGGTATTTGTGTTATACTGTCACTCACCCTTTCCTATCATGTGTTTAATATACGGGCATATGGCTTTCATTATAACTGCTTAGCCCATTAAGTCATCAACCTTCCCGTTCCAGTATTCAACGAAAGCAAGGTATCCTTTCTTTGTTGTGAGGAATTGAACATGGTGATCAGCAGTCAGCTTATATGCTTTCATCGTTTTAATGCCGGCCCGATGTGCCTTCTCTATCCTGTGATAACCGTCAATCATGTTGTATTTTCCCGGGCTTATTTCGGCTAAAATAGCGGGCCGGTTCAGATCAGCGCTGTTGATGTAGTCTTCTTCTTCACTTGAAAATTTCTTGTCATGATAATCTTCAACATTTATGTTTTCAAGCGGTATGGCGGTTTTGTTTTCCTCGATGTAGCTGATCATTTTCGTTATATTGAAAACGAAGATTCCGTTCGGGAAATATTCGTCGTTATCCTCTATCTCGCAGGGTTTGAAGTTTTTTGATGCATTTATTTTTTTCATGGTTCTATTGGTTTATAACGTTTCGAAAGTACTCGAAGTTGGCGACCGTAGAGTGTCAATTTGGTCGGTGCGTAACTTAGCCGGGTAATCGCTGTTATGTATAGATCTCTGTCATAATCACCGAAGCTCTGGTCAGGCATATATTATTGTTTGATTTTAGTAAACCTCATTTTAAATAGACACTCCCAAGTTATTCATATCAAATTTTTCCACCTACACCCTTAAATTTTTCTACAAAATCAGAGATTTTTCGAAAGACGCTTTGTTTTATAGTTAAATAGTTCGGGTTGAGCGGGCTCATTTTTGGTAGGATGGCATTAAGTTCGGTACCATTCTCACTGGCGTATTCCCGCTTCAATGATGCAAGTATATACCGTTTTGCCGCCTCTTCATTAAGTTTTTCTGAACTGATTAACGCATCTGCTTCACGCCGCTGTTCTGCCTGGGCGAAGTTGAAGAAGGCATCGATGATGCTGGTTTTATCAAGAATGTTATCCAGGTTTGTCTGGTTAATAAAATCCACCACCAGACTCTCTTTCGCACGGTTTCCAATACTGGCACGGATTAAACGGCGTACTTCCTCTACCAATGACGCTTTATCTTTTACCTTTTTGCTGTTTTCAAAAAGCAGTTCAAGAATATAGTCAAGGTTAATCTCCTGTGATTTCAGAAGATCCACTTCAAAGACAATATCGCCCCAATCAATAGTAGAGGAATCTTTTTCTTTCCCTGCCTGTTCACGGCGAATCCAGTCGCGAATATCGTTATAGGTTGAACGGTAGTCCTGAATTGTGCGGTCAGCCGGTACGGTAACCTTCTGCATTGCTTCTATATCGGCATCGCTGAGATAGTGAAGAGCCTTAAACTCTTCAACGGCAACCGTGTCGGACATATCGACATTCTGCAGGGCTTTAAGGCCGGCAAACTCATCGTAGTTCTGCAGAATATTTTCGACACGCAGGTATTCGCCGAAGAGTTTCGCGAAGTCTTTTTTATCCTTTTCTTTTACGATTTCATCGGGGTTGGGAAAGCGTTCTTTTAGTTCTTTCACCACATCGAGATAACCGCGGCGAGCTTCACCGGTGGCCAGATCGGTAAATCCTTCCATGTATTCTTTGTAGCTTTTTTCAAGCACCACATTTCTGGTGTTTTTATCGCCAAAAAGAGTAATCGCATCTATGGTGGCCTGTTCCAGGTTACGGAAGGTGACTATATTGCCGAATGTTTTTGTTGCGTCATAAATACGGTTCGTGCGTGAATAGGCCTGCATAAGTCCGTGGTAGCGTAGATTTTTATCGACAAACAGGGTGTTTAAGGTTGGAGCATCAAAACCGGTGAGGAACATACCTACCACTATAAGCAGATCGATTTCCTGACTTTTTACTCTACCTGACAGGTCCCGATAATAGTTTTGAAAATCATTGCCGTCAAGGCTGTAATTGCTTTTGAACATAACATTATAGTCATTGATAGCGGCGGAGAGAAACTCCTTGGCACTGCTGTCCATTGCTGAGGGTTCAAAGGTTTCATCCTCTATGTCACCTATGGCATTTTGTGCTTCATTGGCGGCAAAAGAGAAGATAGTGGCAAGCTTGAGCGGTTTGTCGTTCTCTTTCTGAAGATTTTTAAGCGATTCGTAGTAAAGCTTTGCAGCATCGACACTGCTTACGGCAAACATTGCATTGAAGCCTTTGTTGCCGCCATACAGGCGATGTGTTTTTTGTCTGAAGTTTTTTAAGATGTACTGTGAAATTTCTTTGATACGCTCGGGGTGAAGCAGGGCCTCTTTGGTTTCAGCTGCGGTGAGTTTCTTCTCGTCCTGCTCTGATTCAATTGTTTTAAACTTCGGGCGTACATCGTTGTAGTCCACTTTGAACTTGAGCACCTTTTCATCTCTGATTGCATCGGTGATAACATAGGCGTGCAGTTCACGGCCGAAGACGCTGGCGGTTGTTTCTGAGCCAATGGCATTTTGAGGGAAAATTGGTGTTCCGGTAAAGCCGAACTGATAGAACTTTTTAAATTTCTTTTTGATGTTCTTTTGAGCTTCGCCGAACTGTGAACGGTGGCACTCATCAAAGATAAACACCACCTCTTTGCCGTAGATGGGGAGGTCAGATTCGCCCTTCATCAGGTTGTTCAGTTTCTGGATGGTGGTCACTATAATTTTATTGTCATCTTTTTCGATGTTATTTTTTAACCCGGCGGTATTGTTTGAACCGTTGACGCTATCGGGTGAAAAGCGCTGATACTCTTTCATGGTCTGGAAATCGAGGTCTTTACGGTCTACCACAAAGAACACTTTGCTGATATAATCAAGCTCTGTTGCAAGACGGGCTGCCTTGAAACTTGTGAGGGTTTTACCTGATCCGGTGGTATGCCATATATAGCCGCCCCCTTCGGGTTTACACCATGTTTTTGCCTGATATGAACTTTTAATTTTCCACAAGAGGCGTTCGGTCGCTGCTATCTGATAGGGACGCATGACAAGCAGGGTATCGTTTACATCAAAGACCGAATAGTGAAGCAGGACACTCAGCAGGGTGTTTTTCTGGAAAAAGGTTGCGGTAAAGTCTTTCAGGTCTTTGATAAGAGTATTGTCTGCTTTGGCCCAGTTCATAGTGAAATCAAAGCTGTTTTTATCGCGTTTGGTGGTGTTGGCAAAATAACGGCTGTCGGTGCCGTTTGAAATGACAAATATCTGCAGATACTTAAAAAGCGAATTGTCTGAATTAAAGCTTTCTTTACTGTAACGGTGTACCTGATTGAATGCTTCACGAATGGCAACACCCCGTTTTTTAAGTTCAACCTGCACCAGCGGCAGGCCGTTGACCAGAATGGTTACATCGTAGCGGTTGGCATGAGACCCTGTTTGTTCAAACTGTGAAATAACCTGTACTTTATTCCGGGCAATGTTCTTTTTGTCTACAAGATAGATGTTCTGGATATGACCATCGTCAAAAACAAAATCATGAATGTAATTGTCATGAATGTTGCGGGTTTTGTCAATGATACCATCGCTTGGCCTATCCAGATACTCTTCAACAAAACGAAGCCATTCACCATCGGAGAACTGCATATTATTAAGAGCCTGCAGCTGAAGGCGCACATTAGCAAGCATCTTTTCCGGTGTGATGAGTTCAGGAAGGTATTCATATCCCTGATTCTTCAGGTCCTGAATGAGTTCCCGTTCCAAATCAGATTCAGTTTGATAGCCACCACCCTGCTGATCTATTCTGGTATATTTATCTAAAACAATAAAGTTGTTTGATTCGGCAATAGTTTTATAGTCACTCATTGACAGGCCTCCGCTACCGGAAAAGTAAGAAGCATATTGCGGTAATATTCATACTGCTTCTGACGCAACTTGATTTCACGAGGTAAACCTTCGGTTATGGAGGTGGTGAGGGCGTCGAATTTATCTAAGATAGAAACGATACGGGCTTGTTCTTCGAGTGGAGGGATGGGAATTTTCGTTTTCTTTAAGTTATCATTATAAAGCCGTTGAATTGTACCACCCTCAGCAATATCCCACTTTGCAATTTTATAAAAGTAAAACAAGTATTTATTTAAAACTTCGCTTTCAGCATTTTCGATCCAAACAATATTACTATCCTGAAAATACGCATCACGACCATCAAAAATGACTGCTCTTCCGATTGTGCCACTCGCAGAAATTAAAACTTCCCCGATTTTCGGGTAATTGTATTTAGATTTGTATTCGTTGAACAATTCTTTTGAAATATAAGCATCTGGTTTTTTGCCAAATGTACCAATTTTATAAAACGGTATGTCACCTATATCTGAAGTTTGTTCTTTTAAAATCCGCTTGCACATACGAACTTCCCCAACATCACCCAATGACTTCCATACTGCTTGCCTTTCTTTAAAGGTGAGCAATTGGTCACGGTAGTAGGTGTATTGCTTTTTACGAGCTGTAAGCTCGGCTGTAAGCTCGGCTGTAAGCTCGGCTGTAAGCTCGGTAAAGGTGTCCAAAATGCGCACGATTTCGGTTTGAATTTTTAGAGATTTTTCCGGATTATCAGGGCATGGGATGGGGATTTGAAGTTGTGCTAAATCTTTCGGATATACATGTGGAACGCCAGAACCTTTTTGTAGATTATGAATCCATGCTTGATTATTTAATAAAGAATGAAAAACATACCTTGTACTCAGAACAGCTAAATCAGGTTTAACCGAAAAAGCATCAGATACAAATATCGGTTCATTCCAATACATAACAAAGCCAGCATATGCACCACTACCTGCAACAGTAATTGTTTCGCCATCACGGTTAAATTCAGCATTATAGTAAGCTGGACTTTGACCGCCACTAATTACAGGAATATCGCCAGCCGTTTTCGTTTTTGCAGTAATTGTTTTGCCTCGTTTTAATTCCGCAACTTCCCCCAACGGCTTCCACTCAACCGCCACCCCGTCAAGCAGCCTTTCCATAAAATCGGATTTCAATCCGTGTTTATCCTCGTTCATCTGTGGTTTCATTTATCCTTACCCCCGTCTTCATCAAGCTGCTTTTTCTTCCGGGAAGGGGGGAGAAAGTTTTCACCGCTAACCACATTTTTGCCGGTCTTTTCTTCAAGATCAAGGCGGGCCTTCTGTGCAATTTTTCCGCCTTTCTTCCCGGCTTTGGCATTTTCAGACATACCGGTTGCATCAACACTTTCCGCAATCTGCCTGGTAGAGAGCTCCGCAAGTGCGGTAAAAATAAGCTCTGCTTCGCTCATGTGGTCCCTGAGGTTCTGAGTTTTAAGGCCCTTCAGGTCTTTATGTTTTTTTACTGAAATACCGCTCCATTCCTGGTGTATTATATTTGTTAGAATTGCATATTCATCTTCACCTTTAATTTCATGTTCTTTCCAGTAATCAGTAAGCTTATTGCGGGTTTCCTGACCCATCATACGCTGCTGAATCCATTTTTCACTGCGACCGTGGATTTTCCAGTATTCCCTTGCCCTGTCAAGAGAGAGGGCCGGATCGGTCATATCCTGAATCCTTTCATAACCCACACGTGCAAGCCATAGTTTAATCGGTTCAGCTTTTGGACTCGGAACCGATTGAATAAGCCTAAGAAGTGTTTCAGGCGTTGCAACATCTGTAAGGTATTTTTTGCCATCGGCTGCTTCGAGCTTCAGTTGGTGACAATTTGTCACCGACTCACTACCTTCTTTTTTTAACCGTTCTTTAAGCTTGTTCCAGTATTTACGTGCGGTTTGATAATCCGTCTGTTCTGTAAGAGCGGCGATTATATCAACTACAGAAAAAAACCATTTCTGAAGTTCTTCATCATATATACGACGGATCTTAAAATTTTCAAATACAGCAAGGGCTGTTACCTTTGTCATCACTTAACCTCTATACCGTTCAAGTTTCTTGATTGCCAGGTATAATACTTAAATCCATTTAAAACCTTCCGGCCCCCTATCCCCCGGAGGGGGCACCATACCGTTGGCATTGATCGTTGCTTTCATTGTTCATCACCTTCAATCTCCGCCACAATGGCATCAATATCAGCACGAAGCCGGTCAATATTTGCAACGGTGGTTTTAATCTCCTCATTGAGCCTGGTTATATCAACAACCTCGCGGGTGTCTTTAGCTTCCACATAGGAGCTGACAGAGAGATTATATTCATTGGCAACAATGGCATCGTAGTCAACGGATTTAGACAGATGGTCAACATCTACTTTACTGTCAAAAAGTTTCATAATTTGAGCGATATGTTCAGCGGTGAGCACATTGTTATTGGTCTCTTTTTTAAATAGGCCGCTGGCATCAATGAACTGAGTTTTGTTTTCGGTTTTGTGTTTGGAGAGCACAAGAATATTGACGGCAATTGAGGTGCCGAAAAAGAGATTAGGTGCAAGTGATATCACTGTTTCTACAAAATTATTATCTATGAGATATTGACGGATTTTCTGTTCTGCACCGCCACGGTAAAAGATCCCCGGGAAGCAGACAATGGCCGCACGACCTTTACTTGACAGGTAGCTGAGTGCATGGAGCACGAAGGCAAAGTCGGCTTTGGATTTGGGGGCAAGCACACCGGCAGGGGCAAAGCGTTCATCGTTTATGAGCGTAGGGTCATCGCTGCCGATCCAGTTCACCGAGTAGGGCGGATTGGAGACAATGGCATCGAATGGTTTTTCGTCACCGAAATGGGGATCTAAAAGGGTGTTGCCCAGGGCGATATGAAACTTGTCGTAGTTGATGTTGTGCAAAAACATATTCATACGGGCAAGGTTGTAGGTTGTGTGGTTGATCTCCTGCCCGAAGAAGCCGTCTTCGATGATGTGATTGTCAAAGTGCTTTTTCGCCTGCAGGAGCAGGGAACCGGAACCGCAAGCAGGGTCATATATTTTATTAACCGATTTTTGCTTGTGCATGGCAAGCTGCGCAATGAGTTTTGAAACATGCTGCGGGGTGAAAAATTCACCGCCCGATTTACCCGCATTGGCTGCGTAGTTGGAGATGAGATATTCGTAGGCATCGCCGAAGAGGTCGATCTGGTTGTCATGGAAATTTCCAAAACGAAGTCCCGCCACTCCTTTAAGCACAGCAGCCAGACGGCTGTTTTTATCTTTGACGGTGTTGCCGAGGCGGTTGCTGGTGGTGTCGAAATCGGCAAAGAGGCCTTTAATATCGTGTTCGGACGGGTAGCCGCTCGCGGAACTTTCAATAGCGGAAAAGATTGCGGCCAGATCGGTATTAAGTTTTTCATTGGTGTTGGCTTTTGCGGCAACGTTTTCAAACAGCTGGCTCGGGTAGATGAAATAACCTTTTGTTTTTATGGCATCGTCTTTGACTTCTTTGGTGATTACAGAATCGGAAAGTTTAGCATAGTTGATGCTTTCATCATCGGCTTCGATATAGTTGGAAAAGTTTTCACTGATGAATCGATAGAAGAGCGTGCCTAAAACGAATTGTTTGAAATCCCATCCATCGACGGAGCCGCGGACATCATTGGCTATTTTCCAGATCTGGGCCTGCAGTTCGGCTCTTTGTGCTGCACTTGTCATTTGTATTTCCTTTTGTATTCGTTTTAATATATATCATCTTATTAATCTTCTATTCTTTAAAGATGCTACAATTCAATATTTCTTAATTGCCCACCACATCTTTTTTCGATGCTACGCATTAATATTTTGATGAAAGAATTTTAAAATAACTTAGATTGTCAGCAAAAACATTCATTTATCCTTGGTTATTAAATGGCTACATAAAAACAATCCTATTCCGCCCAACTACCCTCCCCTCTTTCCCCCGCCCCGTCAACCACAAAACACCGCAGAAGTACCAGCGGTTTTTGAAAATAAACCAGGAGTCCCAGCCGGGATCCGCGGCGTGTCCTGGGGGGTGTGGGGTTGTGCCGGCTGGCGCCGGCATTAAGCAGGAAAAAACGAAATTATCCAGTAATTACATCTGTTCCAATCGTATCAAAGCACATATCGATGAATTCATAATCGAACCATTCGGTGAACAGTTTAAATGAGATGTTTTTGGGCAGGTACTCTTCATCTTCGTACCAGACCCATAATTCGTTCAGGAATATATCTCGGTAATTCATTTTTACCAGTTTCAATATTGCTTCGGGTGAATCGTAGTCAATATCTTCAACCATGTATAGGGTATTTGAAGAGAGTATATCTTTTTCTGGTATTACTTCGTCGTCGTGATGGTTTACCCATTTGGCAAGGGTTTTTTTCGGCCTGATTAGAATGAAAGTGCGGTTTTCTACGAATTTCATGCCATGCACTCGTTGCTGTTACAGTACTCTGGTGAAATGCTTCATTTTCTTTGATTTTGATTCAAAATTCCTGATAAATTCGTCAAATAGTCTTTCAATTTTATTGGCTTTCCGTCCATTTAATAGTAACAAATAAGCCCTGGCTGTTCCCCGGTGATATCGTGTTACCTTGGCATTCAAGTTATTGTCTAAATTCTTTTTTAAATATCGAATTTTTTCATGTATCAATCTATCAAAAGGCTTGGTCCTTGTTGAATGCTGGTATATCAGTATTGATTTACCCTTTTTATAGAAATTTACTATGTCTTCATGGTTTATTGATTTTCCAGACCTGTCATTATCATTTATTCCATTGTCAGGGTCAAAAAAAATCAAATCTGCGTCTTTAAGTTTATCCAGAGCCAGCGCATTCCATCCTGCCCTACCCCCGTAATTCATATTTATATGTTTGCTAAAGAACAGTGTGCCTCTATGAAATAATTTAGAATGTTCGATATTGTGAATTATACGATTATTTTTAATTGCTTTTAGCAATGCTTTATCATTTAATACACTTCTGTCATTAATTCCTTTGAACAAAATACTTTTAAGTTGATCGTAAATGATCTCACTGTAACCAGGGTAGCAGTCTCTAAATGTTTTTCTCTTCCTATCGTCGTTAAGGTATTGAATATGTTTGCCGTCATTTCCCTCAGTATCCTGCATTAAACACCAATTGATACCGAGTTTTATATTATCCGATGACAGGTATCTCAGTAGTAAATATTTTCCGAAGTCGCCGACATCCCCGATATATGCTTCCTGCATGTTCAATCCCCAATTATTTTTGGTTTGAATGATTTTATTTCGTCAAGGTTCGAAATTAATTTTGCCTGGACACGTTTAAATGGACAATATGCGTTCCACATTCCCGAGTATGGGTAATACCATGCTTCTGTAATTATATTCGATATATCCTTTGAAATCAAAAAATAATAATGATCTTTCTTGGCAACTTCTGAATTCGTTTTGGCTATATAAACATCTTTCATGCTGTCAAATTTTGCTTTTTCGGTTTGAGTCAATATTGGGTAAACAATATTCATCATTTCAGTTTCTGATGCCTCTATCCAGTAAGCATCAATTGGTTTCTGCTTAAAAGATGAACACCTTGGCCAGTATAATTGAATTTCCAAAATCTTCTCCTGAAATGATTTGTGTACTTCAACCTTCGTTAAATCGGCCTAGCCTGGTTAGCAATTGTCCGAGCCCTGCAGGCCACACACTGGCCGACGAGCGGTACTGCTATTCTTTGTGTTATATGCAGTTACTCACTTTTCTCTTTTGCTGTTACGAGCTTTATTATCCAATATTTATTTAAAACTCATTAATCCGCGTCGAGGTAGATACTGTTTTTGCCTTACCTTTTACCATTGTTTCTGTTACGAAAATAATTTCGCCTTGTTTATGGGTATAAAAATCTGATCGTAGCATTTTAAAATATCCTTTCCTAAAATGAGGTATCTTTGAATGCCGTGTATTTTCAGATTCAGTGATTTTATCAGACAATTGGATAGTAACATTTCTTTCTGATCGTTTTTCATTTCTGTCTTTTGTAATTCTTGGAACTCCATCAGTCACACACTCAGGAAAGCATTTCATATATGCGATTGTATTGATAGCAAGTCTAAAGACTTTGGTTAACAGAAGTGACTTTTCATCCTGCTTTATGTTCAGATCCTTATAGAATTTATCTGATAGACGGCCATGTTGAGTACCATGAGAAAAATAAAGCTCTATAGAATTATCTTCAAATAAACTAAGCGAGAAAGCATAGCCGTTAGTTTCATAGGGTATATGTAAGCCAAAGGTATATATAACACAATTAGTATGATTTTTTGTTTTGAAGTATACGACATTTTTGTTTATACCATTATCGTATAGATATTTCCTTATACTATCCAAATCAGAAAGTGGCGTTTTTTCAAGAAAATCTCGTAGTTGCTTTTCTAAGAAAAAAATATGTAAGAAATCCCCATCAGAATCCTCTTTCCACAGTTCCAAACCTGACAACAAAAGTTCTCTTGATTCTGCATTTTCGCCATCTGCTAATGGTGCATTTATAATATTATATCTTAGTAGTTTGAATATCTGTTCGTCAGAGATATTAGGTGTAATTTTCTTTTGTTTTCCATAAAAATCGTTCCAAAAAATCAATAATGGAGAGCTATACCATATTTTTTTTGCCATTTCGATACGTCTTCAATATTAAAACAAGTTTATATAATTTAATTTCCCACTATGGATTATGCAATTGTATACAACCTTTTGTTTATGCGAAGTCGCGGCAGTCTTTTCGTCGCGATTTAGCACTGCCAGAACGAGTAAATAGCGAGTGTAATGCATAAGACATGTTGTACGCCGTTATTGAAAATATCTATCATTAAGGTAGTTATAATGATCAACGTTTAAAACCTTAATTTTATCTAGTAATAAAGAATATGGTATTGATTTAAATGATATTTCATCTTTTATATATTCCATAAATTGGTCTATTTCATTTTTATGATACTTATCAATCATATTATCAATTAAATCGTAATATACATAAATCATTGAACATTGATGTTTATTATTTGATTTAAGACCAAACCAATGTTTGATAATTTGCTCAGGAGAAAAATGTTTATAAGAATTATTATTGTATTGATCTTGTAATAAATTAATTGAATTTGGGAATTTTTCTTTTAAAATTTTATCTATCAAATATGACTTTTTTATACTTGGGGAATGTGATAATGGTTCTAAAAACTTTGATTCAATACCAACAAAATAATCAATATTATTTTTATAAAAATATATTTCACCATCAAGATTTGAAATTGCAGTACTTTTGTGAACTCGAAATGAATTTTGAGCCTCGAAAGTAAAAGAAAAATCATTATTGATTTTTATATCAAGTAAAAATTCTAAAGCAACCCGATTAGATTGATATGGAATAAAAAAATTATAAAATAATGCAGATGATGAATGAAGAGCTGACATTTTTGGTTTAGATGATTCTAATTCACCACCATTACCCTTTATAAATTGATATCGATTTTTTAAACTTATTGGAATATAAAGATTATCATTAATGTCTGATAAATAACCATCAATGTCATGTCTTAAGTTTTTATTATCAGCCCAATTATTAAGTTTGTCTTTTATCTTCATATTACTTCATTTACAATTAAATCTTAATGATGTAGTATAACGCCCCCAGCATTGCCGACGTTGGCAAGGCTTAAACCGGAACCAATGTGCCGAGCGCTCCAGTCAGCCAGTACCCTATACCCTCCCCTTTTTCCCCCGCCCCGTCAACCACAAAACACCGCATGAAGTACCAGCGGTTTCCGAAAATGAGCCCGGAGTGCCGGCCGGGATCCGCGGCGTGTCCTGGGCGAAGATAGTATGGGGATGTGCCGGCTGTCGCCGGCATCAGTAATGTGTTTATTAAATCTTAATTTTCAGTTGAAATTCGGTGCCGCCTGTGAGCTCGACATTTTTAAATTATTTAGCATTTTTGGTTATGTCTAACCAATGAGAAATATTTTTTGGAAGAATATCTTTATTTTCATACATAAAAGCTTCTATTTCTTTGGGGTCAAGGCAAACAACATTTTCTTCTGTTTCTCCAATGTAATTCCCACTGGCCTGAAACAAAAATACTTTCTCTTTCCAGTTTTTCCAATCTTTCGGTGAAAGTGGTGTATTGCCTGTTTTTACTTGTATTATCGCTTTTTCTTTTGTCACACGATTTATCGCATAAAACTCATAGCTCATAGTATCGCCTTTCCTTGAATTAGGTACAACTATCCATCCCAAGGTTTGCAAATATATAAATATCACATCTTCCGTTTCTTCTGATCCCAGAAACGAATATATATTTTCATATTTATCTGCTGGTATATTATAGAAATTATTTTTACTTAGCTTATTCCATAGATATTTTGAATAACTTGATACAGTTTTATCTTTTATTGATTGAATTGTTTTTGAGGGTCTAAAAGAAGCTACAACTTTACCTGGTACTTCGTCGATCGAGTGTATCTTTTTCAATTCGCATCGAATAATATTTACAATATCAGCACTTTTAGCTTCTGTATTAGTAAAGTATTCCCATTCAGATTTTGCCTTTCCAAGGTAGTAATATCCATCGTGATCTCTCGTCCATATAAGATCATCTTTTTTAATATTATCTTTAAGATACCTAACTCTGGATAGTTTATCTTTTCCATATATCTTAGATGCTTCAGATTCATAATCTTTCCAAGATATAATATTATTTGTTGTTTTAATCTGCCATCCGAGCCCTAAAACATTTTCTTTCAAACAGTAGTCAAATGATAACCTTGAATTTTTATCTCCACCTCTGGGTCGAATGTGTATTCTATAAACTGCCATACTTCCAAACTCCTTTGAAATTATAACGTTGCTAAATATAAAATAAATATATTTATCCAGTAATTATTTTCGTCCCAATCGTATCAAAGCACATATCGATGAATTCATAGTCGAACCATTCGGTGAACAGCTTAAATGATATGTTATTGGGCATGTAATCTTCATCCTCGTACCAGGCCCATAATTCATTCAGGAATATTTCACGGTAATTCTTTTTTACCAGTTTCAATATTTCTTCGTGTGTATCGTAGTCAATATCTTGTACCATGTATAAGGTCTTTGAAGAGAGGATTTCTTTTTCTGGTATTACTTCGTCGTCGTGCATGTTTACCCATTCTGCAAGGGGTTTTTTCGGCCTGATTAGAAGGAAGGTGCGGTTTTCTACGATTTTCATTAAAGTATTTTATCTATTATCTTTTTTGTATCGTCAAGCACAACAAGCTGTGAATGAGCGAAGTGAGATTTTGCATAACGACCACCGGGTATTTAAGCGCATAAGAAAATTTAGGTGATCGTTTTGATACTGTCATGCTACTATTTTATTCTTATTGTAATTGATTACATAAAAAGAGATTATTACAAGAGTTATTAAATATGCTACAAAAAATATTGATTCACTTTGCCATCCTGTAAGCATTCCAATTATCACAATAAATATTCTTCCAATAATTATTCCGCAAATTGATGAATAAGAAAATGTATCTATATATAATCGTTTATTTTTTATGTAACTGATTTTATAAATATATTTTAGAATTAAAAAAGTAATAATCGTCCCATGTAGTATTAGTAAAATACAAGATAATATAAAAGTTACATTCGGTAGATTTATTCTGCTTAACATAAATTCTATGTTATCTCATTTAATAAAAACTTTCAACTAACGTTCAAGCTTAGCCGACGTCGCCGAAGGCGTTGTGCCGAGCGCCTTAGCGCGAGGCCGAGGAGCGAAGCGACGAAGCGGCTATGCTTTGGTTGGGCGCAGTTGCTATTGAGTATGTTGTTAAGCTAAGTTATCCACATTTAATAAAATTCTTAATGCTTGCCTTGAATTTGGAAACAAACTCGCATCCTCAATGCAAACATTTAAAAAACCTATAACTTCTATATTAAGTCTCGAATATAATATTTTCAAATAATACATCTTCTCTTCATTAGTTAATATATTACTCGAATTTATTATATTAACAATCATCTCAATATGATGAATATAATTCGTTAATTTCTGAATTATTGCGTATTCCTTTGTGGCATCTTCACGTTCTCCTTCCTTCGATCCCAGAGAAGCTTTAACTGCTTCTTTGGTATAGCCTAATTGGTTTGCCAACTTTGCAAACCAATCATCTTTGTTACGTATATTTATATATTCTCTAATCATCTTTAATAAAATTGCAAAACCACTTTCTCCATTTTCTGAATTTTCACTAACGATTTTATCCATGATATTCATCATGTCGAAAAAAGTCTTATCAAATTGTTGTTTTCTAATTTCTAAACCTTGAATTTGTATTTGTTTCTTTAATAAATTCAAATTAAAGAATAAAAAAAGAAGTGTTGCTATTGCAATTGTAACTCCTATTGTGCCGGATGAATATTGACCAATTGAACTTAAATTATATAATGAGAGAATATCATTTGAATATATAAAACTAACTTCTTTCGATAATATTATAATTAATATGAACCATAAGAAAAGAAATAAAAGTATTATAAGAATAATGACGAATGGAAATGATATGATTTTAATTTCATCTATATTTACTTTAGCATTATTTAATTTCATTTATTATATCTCCGAGAGTTATAGCAATAAGATATTGAATATTATAATATACACCTAGTATCGATTGTTAATTTCAATAGCAATAGCGCTTAACGCCACCAGCATGGCCGACGTTGGCGAGGCCTAAGCCGAAGCCAATGTGCCGAGCGCCCCGCCAGCCAGGCTCGCTTTTAACCCTCACTAAATCCGAGCCGCAGCTGGCGGGATAAGCGCGAGTGCCGAGCACCGCAGGCCGCACAGTGGCCGAGGAGCGCAGCGGCTATGCTGTGTTATATGCAGTTGAGAAGCCATGATATTTTATTTAATTTTATATATATTTTGATTTATATTAGACTTTTCATTTCCATTTAAAATTAATAAGAATATATCGTTACATTTGAAATTAATATTTTTAATTTCTTGGATAAGATTATTAACAAATTTACTAGAAGATAAATTATAAACTTCATAATAACTAAATGTACTGACGACAAATAATAAATCAATGCCTGAATAATCTTTTAGGCTTTTATTTTTTAAATTTTGTAATATTCTTCCCAAATAATTATAACTTCTTTCATCTAATGACAGATGGTCACTAAATTTTACATCAGAATAACCACGCTCTTGAAGCATTTTGCCATCAATAAAATCTTTTTTCCCGTCAATATATGAAGTTATTTCTAATCGATGTTCAGTATTATTTGTATCAATAATAATCGAATCAAATCCTTGATTCCCAAGAACAATAGTTAATTTAGTATTTTGATTACAAAACCTTGATTGGCTAAAACAATATAATGGATAGTACTCTTCGAGAAATTTTTTAAACAATCCAGTTTTAACTAACGCTAAATTCCAATAATCATCATCCGAATGAACAGCATTATAGATATATTCAAAATATTCCTTCATCTCAAATGGAGTTCTAAATTTTTCTATATCAGAAAAAAGTTCATCTGCATTTTTCATTATATAATTCCTAAAATATTACTAGGCTTCTCAATTGCATATAACGGCCTTCGGGCTATACGAAGTTCCCGAGGCGTTTACGCCGAAGGGAATTTGCGTATCAGCCCGAGTTAGGCGAAGTGGCGTATTCGCCACAGCCTAATGAGGGCATCAGCCCGAAGGCCGTTAAGGCGGAATGGAGCGAATGCGACATTTCCGCCTTAACGCCTTGCTTACCCGACGTCGCGCGGCTTTTTGCGCGATGTGCCGCAGGCCAAGCGAGGTACTCCGAGCGCAGTGGGTAAGCTTTGTTATGTGCCGTTAGGATGCCATTTTACGATGAGATTTCTTAAATAAAATCCCCATGCCCCGGTTTCCACCGGAGCGCACGGACGCGCGGAGGTGGTCACTAATTATTTACCTGATTTCCTTCTATTGTCTTCTTTACATAGCATTTGGCAATTTTCTGCTACTGTTTTTCCGCCTTCATGCCAAGGTGTTATGTGGTCAGCTTCCATTTCAGAAAGTTCAAAATGTTCACCACAAACAATACAAATCCCTTTTTGCCTTTCGTATGATTCTCTTTTTTGATTATCGCTAAAAGCACGTATATTAAGATATTTTTCTTTATGAGTTAAAACATATTCATAGATGCCTTTTTTATTAGTTACATCTTCATCTTGCATTAATTTTGAAATTTCCTTTTCAAGTTTTGCAGAATCATATTTTTGACTTTTAAATTCATTGTAAAGAAAACCCCATTGTATTCCTTTCATTTCACTACGGTATTTTGGAAAAACGGCTTTTACCCAATTAATTACACTTTGAAAGTAAAGCCACAATTCATTCGCATTTGGTTCGTGTTGATGTTTAGCCATATATTGCTCTATCAAATCATTACTTATCCATTCTATTGTGGTTTCTAAATAATCTTGTCTAATTGGTGAACCACTTAAATAATCACTTCCAATACCGTAAGCTGGACAGCCATTTTTGCTAAAATATCTTTTAGCATCAGAAACCCACGAACCCGAATAGACTGCGTTTCTTAATTCTTGGTCTGTCAGTTTTTCACCAGCGATGTTAATTGTTTTGAACCATTCCAATTTTTCGCTATCCGTTCCGCTGCACAGATACACCATTAGTTTGTAGTCCAAAATTTGATTTTGTTCATCATTTTGTAGATTATGAAAATATCTGTTTTGAAAAGCAAAATCACCTTCTACAAACTGACTGATCGATATGGTACGTTGTTGTCCATCAATAAGTTCAAAGTTTCCATCTTCGCGTACAGCCCAATACATAACATTAAGAGGAAACTCTTTTGTAATAGTATCAATAACAGCATCTCTTTGTTTCTCTTTATAAATAAATTCTCTTTGGTATGGCGGACGAATATCCAATTTACCACCATAACCAACAACTCCATTTTCTTCATTATCTTGATAGCCGTTTGTCAACTCACGGATTGTTATTTCTTTTAGTTCAATTATCATATTTTTTTATTCCTTATAAATATTCTAGCATAAGTGTTTTTACCGTTTATTAGAGGTCTTGCATCTTTGTTCCCTAAAAAAGGAATGCCAACAATTTCTTTATTATAACCAGCAGATGCTGATAAACCTAATATTTCAAACTGTTCAGGATTATATTTATCTAAAAATGTAATTGGTACACCCATAACACCAGAATAATCCATAGGTATATCTTTAGTCGTATTAACATTTATAGCATCATAATTATCATATGTCGGATATTCTTCAGAGTTGTATTTTTTATAAAGTATTAAGTCTTCATGACGTTTTGAAATATCAAGATTTGTAAACCAAACAACACCCGAAACTCTAATCATACCTTCTTTATGGTCGCCTGCGGCTGCATAATCTTCATAATGTTTATTAATAAAATGAGCAGCACCACCTTTGAAGCCAAAACCTAACCATATTTTATTCTCTTTAATGAGTTTGAATATTTCTTTGTAAGAAATAGCATTTTGATGCCCGATGATGATAAATTTTTTATGGTGTCCAATTAGTTGTGCTATATATTCTCTGAACAATGAGAAAGGTGGATTTGTAACTACAATGTCAGATTGTTTTAAAAGCTCAATACACTCCTTGCTCCGGAAGTCTCCATCGCTATTTAAATGTTTTATTCCAATCTCTTCGACATCAGGCATATTATTTCTATTTTTATCACCATCATATTCTAAATATATGGCTTGTTCAGAGTTATTTTGACTAAACAAGTCCATATCTTGATTTTTAAAGCAGGTTGTAATTAATTTTTTTAGACCCAACTTTTCGAAATTGTATGAGAAATAATGGAAAAAATTGCTTACCCTTGGATCATCACAATTACAGTAAATAATTTTATCTTTAAAGTGGCTTTTGTAATGTTTCAGTTCTCGTTCAATATCAGATAGTTGAGTATAAAATTCGTCTTTTTTTGATGATTTTGCTGTATCTAAGTTTCGAGCCATTAACTATACCTCTTTCTTGCTTTCGCCCGGCACGGACGCCGGGCTTCTTAAGGGGGCATGGGGATTTTATTTTTTCAAGTCATTTTTTAACACAAAAAGTTTGGCATCCTAATGGCACATAACTTCTTGCTTACACGACGTTTGCCAAGTTTCACTGAAAGTTTTGTGCAGAACAAGTCTAAAGTCTTTAACAAAGTTTTTGCCACGACAAGTGGCAAATGTGCCGCAGGCCAAGCGAGGTACTCCGAGCGCAGCGTGTAAGCTTTGTTATATGCTGAAAGCGCAATTACACAAAGTTTTGTACAAGCGAAACACGGATGTTGAGCGTGTACTACTTGTTAAAATTATTTAATGTAATTCTTTTAATTTAATAATTTTTAGAAATCAATAATTGAAAATAAAATACAAGTGATTATTCAACTAAAAAATAGTTATTTTACATTAAATTTTACTTTTAATTTTGTCACATTGTCTGCCTCTTCAAGGTTCCATTCAGTATCTACAAGCCTTTTGATAAACCTTCTGTCATGGCTAATAATTATTACAGCACCTTCAAATTCTGAAATGGCAT
>Ga0116155_10001002_pt1 | contig 21136 bp, 24 predicted proteins | sample AD_UKC032_MetaG_FD_89890 | JGI IMG/M metagenome (GOLD analysis project Ga0116155, IMG submission 89890) | Active sludge microbial communities of municipal wastewater-treating anaerobic digesters from USA - AD_UKC032_MetaG | ecosystem: Engineered > Bioreactor > Anaerobic > Digestate | place: USA...
ATGTTTGGGAAAATTGTTTTTGAAAGTACAGAAAACAGTGAAATAATTGAAGCTGATTCTTCAACATATAGACGGATGGATTATGTTGGAAAAGATAGAAATGATAACGATATATATGAAAATGATGTATTAAAATTTTGTGACTATCCGGGTCAGTTTGAAGTTGTCTGGGATAATGGGCAGTTACGATATATGATAAAAAGGATTGATATTCCGAATAGTTCTGTCTTAGAACTATTGACCAAAGAGAAATTATTATTAATGATAAAAGAAGAAAGTGAATAAATAATGAAAGAATTAATAAAGAGTTTATTGTTTGATATTGAAGAGCGCTTAAATGTAGTAGAAGCAAATATAATAACGGATAGTACGAAGCTTGAGTTAAGTAAAAATACTTATAATGAGCTAAAATATTTCCAACATAAGGTCGAAACTATACTAAGAAATTCTGATAAACAAAAAGAAAATGGGATGGATAAACTAAAAAAATATACTTTTGATAAAAGCTTAGAAGAAATGTTTGAGGATTTAGGAGATAGAATATTAGAAATAATTGATAAAGATTCTTTTGATTTAGAGACTAAAAATGGAATTGTCCGAATTTTTAGAGGTGAATCATTTTTTTATAATATTGATACAAAAGAATTTTTAGAAGAAAGTGAGTGATGAGTAAAATAAGGCGTGAAATAAGAAAGTTTCAAATCAGAATGATAACAGGTTATAAGAAGGTTTATCGTAAAAGTCAATTAAAAGGGATTTTTCCCAAAAAGGAATATAAGCAAATGTGCCAAAGGGCAAAACTACACGCCGAAGATTTGGCGGAATATTCACTTTATAAAACCGGTGCAATTAAGGAAATGCTAAATGAGTAAAAACGACATCAAAGCAATGTTTATTATAATGAGTTATTTTTCAGTAATGCGTCAAGGGCATTTGAAAATCTTTGCTAAAGAATTTGAACCATTGTTTTATAACCTCAAAAATTTATATCCGGCAAGTAAAATAACACAAAATCATCAAAAAGAAATTATGAGACTTGCGGAAATTATTGATGATAATATGGGGAATGAACATAAAATAACAGCAGTAGAATATAATCCGCAAATAGCAGAAATATATAAAGAATATTATCCAAATGATACCGTTATTATTGCAGACGCACATCAATATTTACTTGAACATTTTCAGGAATATGATTTTATCTGGGCTTCCCCTCCATGTCCGACCCATAGCAGAACAAATTATTTTTTGAAAGGGAAGAATGTTTCCAGATACCCCGATATGACTTTATACCAGGAAATTATATTATTACAGCACTTCTACAAAGGTAAATGGGTAATTGAAAATGTAATACCGTACTATGAACCATTAATAAAACCGACTGTTATAATAAACCGACATTATTTCTGGAGCAATATTTATATACCTGAAAAGAACTTTGAGGGGAAACAGAATATTGAGTATTTGAGTTCTACAGATACCATTTTCGGATTTAACTTACTAAAATATAGGATTAAGAATAAACGAAGAATATTAAGAAATTTAGTTAATCCATTAGTAGGCTATCACATTCTAAAATGTGCAATAAATAATATAACTGATAGACAGGGAAAATTAGGAATATAAACGCAGGGATTATGGCAGACGTACAGACTGAAAACGGATTCACGAGGATAGCGAATGAACTATTAGACGCTATTCTCATCGCTGACTTGACTAAGATTGAGCTTAAAATTGTCTTATGTGTCATAAGATATACCTATGGGTTTAAGAGAAAAGAATGGCAACTGTCTATCCGGTTTATCCAAGATAAGACATGCGTTGATTTCTCCGATATTAATAAATGTATTAAGCGGTTAGAGGGCAGGAACATTTTACTCTCATCGGGTAAGGATTATAAGGGAAGAAATATTACCTTAAATAAGGACTATGAAAGCTGGTTAGGTGTGGTTAAAACACCCACAGGGGGGTGTGGGCGAAATCACCACACTATAGTGGTTAAAACACCCACACCTGAGTGGGTAAAATCCCCACAATATAAAGAAAACTTTAAAGAAAACTTTAAAGAAAATAGAGAGAGAGAGGGGAAAAGCGAAAATCCACAATATTTTGTCAACAATCCTCGAAGAGAAAAATCTATAAATTATCTCTTCCTAATGAGCTTCGAAAAACAACCATCAACTCTTGAATATGAATACACGCAAACACAATTCATTGACGTTTACGGGTACGATGAAACATTCAGATTATTCAGAGAAGCGGCATTGAGCAATTTTAAGAGTATCAAAACACTGAAAGAAAAAACAATTTTAGATGAGAACGGTAAACCACAAATTAAACCACGTGAGGAGAACGGAAATGGAAAGTCTTGGACAAGCAATCGAAAAGGCGAATACGAATTTAACGAAGACAAAGAACGCAAGCGTCTTGCAGAGCTTAAAAAAATGTTCGGATGACGGAGTGAACGCACTGATGTTGACAGAAAATAAACTCAAAGCTGATGATATATTCAAAGCAGAAAAATTATTACAAATTGCATACGGTAAAGAGTATCAGAAAGAAAAGTTCAGTCTGTTGTGGAATCTAATACAAGAAGACAAGTGGACAGTAGAGAGATTAGAGTTTACAGTCAAGCAATTTATTAAAACGAACAAATGGAAAGATTGGACTGTGGCAGACTTTTACAATTTGAGCAACATTAAGCTATACCCATACTCTTGGTATCTGAAAAAACGAAGTGAGGGAGTACCGGATAAGAACCTTGAATGCTACAGAATCAACAATGTAGCTTTATGGAGAGAAAGAGACGGCTTAGAACTGCCTTATGAACGTGTGTTATAAATAAGGTGGCATAAAATATCAAGTAAGGGCAGAAACACCGTGAAACAGACCGTGAAACAATTCTGTGAGCAAATTAGAATGACAATTCAGATAGCAAATATATAAATTAACAAATTAAGGAGCAAAAACATGCAACTTGGAAGCAAAATAGCGTTAATAATTATTATCTCGGAAATACTAATCTGGATAATCTTTGGGTTTAAGATAGCATTTTATGTTATTTTAGTGATTGTTGGGCTTATATGTTATCCGTTAGTCCTACTTTTCATAGCAAAAATCCAAAATGACAGAGAGGACAGAAGAGATGGCAGAGGAAATTAAACTTGAAACATTCGCAAACCGGAACAGAGTAGGAATTAACAATAAGCCTTATTCGGTATATCTGTCAAAGAAAGGAGGCTTTTATTACTATGGTCTTAAAAAAAAAGAAAAAGCGGATACAGAGGAACACGACAACATCTCTGGGGCAGATAGAGCTTTTGATATTTGTCAAAGACTAAACACGAGGTTAGCATGTCAAAATTGAGAATTACGTTAGAAAATCCGTTTCCGGAAAGCATAGACGAAGAGACTTATAAGAAATGCAGCGAGTTCTTAAACAAAACGAAATTGAAAGCGTGGCTAATCAGGAAGGAATATTTTAAGAAGAACAAAAAGCTCAAACCCTTTGAACGCAAGGAGTTATACCAAGAACTGTGCAAAAAGTACGGCATAACAATTAACGCCTTAAAGGTTATATTATACCATAAAAAAAGCCCCTCATAGGGGCTTAACTATCTCGGTAACGAGTTGTTTCACGAATATGTTACCTCTAATTTTTAAAAAATGTAGATAGCCCCGCTTTTTCCACTCATAAGCGGTTTGGCGGGTTATATCTTTTCTTCTTATGAAATCCCTTAACGGCTCATAATCGCCGTCTGGGATTCTTAATGCGATTGTCTGTAGCTGCAGTTCTTGGAAATCTGTGTCCATATCGCATAAAAGCGATAGGACTTCGATTGTCTTCTTGCACTCCGTAGCCCCTCCCTTCTCGTCATCGCGGAGTGTCTCGGTATATTCCCATTCCACAATGTAGGAATCGGGAGTTTTTGTAATAGAAATTTTCCTGATGTTTTTATCGTTAATCATTTTTATTACCTTTCAGTGTAAATTTTTAAGCAGTTTAATGACAAATATAAATTTTTACTTCAGTTCCCTCAACTGCGTAAATGAATTTATTAGGGTTTGGTGAGTCGAAGTAACAAATATTGTTATCTTCATCGATAACAATATCATACTCAACGTCTTCCTTTATTCTCTATATCTTTATTATTATTATATATATAGTTATGTGGTAAAAATTCCCTCTGGCAGTGGTAATTTTTACCTCTGGTCAGTGGTAATTTTTCCCTCTGGCAGTGGTAATTTTTACCTCTGGTCAGTGGTAATTTTTACCTCTGGTCAGTGGTAATTTTTACCTCTGGTCAGTGGTAATTTTTACCTCTGGGGGGAGTTTCTTTTTCTAAAAGTGAAAGCAGGTCTGTTTCAAGGTTTTCATAATCGTACCCTTTCTCTTTCTCTTCGTAGTTGCTCATATCCGGGTTAATAATATCATAGAAATCATCATTTTCTGAAATTTCGATGACTTCGTATCTTTCTAACAATCTGTTAATTACAACATCAATCAAAGCAGAATCCATTCCGCTTTTGATGAGTGACTGAAGTTCGGAAAGTTTAATAGATTCTTGGTTAGAAGCTATTTCGGAATTTTCAGAAATTGAAAAATCAATGTTGCCGAATTTATTAATGGTTGGATTAACTGTTATAATTAGATATAGATTTTCCCAAGATTTATTTGGGAATGAGTTATCAATAGAATTGATTTCTGTCATTAATTCTTCCGATGTTATCGGGGTATTAAATATTGCTTTCATTGTTTTTACCTTTCAAATATGTTAAATAATTTCTAAAACTTACAGTACTAATATACAACATTTTACAAGTCTTGTCAAGTAAATAATTACGAAAAGAGTAAATAATAAAAGATAATTAAAAATATATAAAATAAAGAGCTATTTTATAAGGATAAAACATATTAAACTTTATTGCATTGTTTAATATTATTCATATCTGATACATTTATGATAGTGTTTTTATAAGTCTATATTAATATTATTAGTTATTAAAGTAGTGTGTTTTGTGTGTTAGTAACTAAGCATTCTCTAAGAAATATTGCTATAAAGAACCATTGTGGATAGCAAATGAAAATTAATAAAAAATATAAAAGATAGGAAAAATTAACAAAAATTGGAAATGAGCACGATATGGCTTTAAGGAATACAAAAAATAATCTGATACTAAAAGACCCAAAAAAAATGGCTGCTTTGAGGAAAGGCAAACTGAACAAAAAGACAATAATCAAGCAAAAAATCAATTTTGACTTAGCGAAAGAGCAGGTTGAAAAAAATATTTACGACTTCTTAACGCACACGAACGAGAAGCTGCGATTTGAAGCGACTTGTCGGTTAGCAGAATTTGTACTTCCGAGAAAAACTAAAGTCGAAAATGAAACGATTACGGAAATCAGGCTCATTGCAAACCCGATGATGATGCGCAAAACGGAAGATGACAGCGAAGATACAACGAAGTAAACGATTATGAACAGTAATTTTTACAATTATGTAGATTGCAAAGAAAAGAGATTAAAAAATTCCTTGAAGCACATTAACGATATGCGAACAGAAGAAGTCTTAGAAGAGAACAACTATCTTTATGATTGTAATAATGCGTTCACGATAGCTTTACAAAAGCATAAAGCGAAGATTAAGCAATGTCATCCGCAACAACTTTAGAATTTACTTATTCATATCCGATTACGGAGTTAAACCCTGACGGTTCGCCATTGCCGACACAGCAGCGTTTCCACCAGTCACAAAAAAAATATCGGTTGTTGGCGGGCGGTTTCGGAACAGGGAAGACCACAGCACTTGTGTTAGACATGCTACAAGAAGCAGTGACTTATAGCAACAACTATATCCTGCTTGGCAGAAAAGACTTGATGGAGCTAACCTCAACAACTTTAAAAGAGTTCTTAGATGTGTGCCCAGAGCGGATTATTAGAGACCATAACAAAAAAGACAGGGTAATCCGGTTGTTAAACAACACTGAAATATTTTACACAAACTTGGATGAGAATATCGGAGCTTCGGAGAAGATTAAATCTTTAAATCTTGGGGCTGCATATATCGACCAGCTCGAAGAAATCTCCGAAACTGTATTCTTAGCGATTCAGGGAAGACTAAGACGCTATAATACAAGCAGATGTTTTGCAGCGACTTGTAACCCTGCAGGACATGATTGGTTGTTCCGGCGTTGGAAAAAGAACACATTCGAGTATTACTGTTCAGAGATGAATATTAGCGTAACAACAGCAAAACAGATTGTTAAGCACATCAATAAAGAAATCCAGAGTCGGAAAGTTAGAACAGTGACCGAAGCAGTAAAGAAGTTCTATACAGATTACGACCCGGACTTGCTTAAAAATGCTTATGATTCGTACAGCTATGAACTGTTTGAAGCAATTACGTTAGAAAATACTTATCTACCAGAAGACTACATACAACAGTTACTTAGCTATCCAGAACGTTGGGTGAAAAGATTTGTCTATTGTTCGTGGGATGACTTCGAGGGAACGGTTTATGATGAGTTCAAAGAAACATTACACACAGAGACTATTTACCAACCAAAAGAGGGTGATGAGCATTACATCATTCTCGATTATGGTTTCCGTAATCCCTGTGCGATTCTGTTTATTGCGGTTGACTTTGACGGGATGGCACATATTTACGATGAGTACTATGAGACAGAACAATTAATCCCTGACATAGCAGCAGCAATTAAGAAAAATAAGTTTTGGCACAAAGCGACAAAGCTGATTGACCCTTCAACTTTCAACACACAGAGAGACAGCAAGTCAATCGCAGATGAGTTCAACGAGTACGGAGTGAACTTCTTGTCCGCAAACAACAATGTGCAGCAAGGGATTGACAGAGTAAATCAGCACTTCAAAGCTGACAAAATCAGAGTGTCGAGAAAATGTCAAAATTTCCTTGTCGAAATCGGAGATTATAAATGGAAGACAATCGACCCAAGCCAAGCAAGAAATGAATATGAAGAGCCAATAAAGAAAAATGACCACCTTATGGACGCACTAAGATATTTCATAAATTACATACACGTCCCTATTAAACCGTCTGAACAGCCACAGCACACAGACTATAACAGAAGACAAAGCAAAAAATTAAACGAAATAATTTCAATCGAGGGAATATAAAACTATGAACAATTACGAAAACATCGAACTGATTAACCGCATAATGCAGACTGAACAACAGCTTAACGTAATGTTCAGTACTTTCTATTCAGAAATTCTCGACAACTATAACAAAGTTGCTGGGGACATTCTAAGTAACGCAGATTTGCAAAAATTAAAAAGTCAAGGCAGACCGGATTATATGTATAATCTTTACCGACCATTCGTGAACAGCGTATTAGGCAACTTCAAAAACATTATGCCAAGCGTGGACTTCCTACCCAAAACGCCAGATGACCAACAGTATGTGAACACATTAAAAGGCGTTAATGACTTCCTATTCTACCAAGCCAATAACCTTGAATATGAAGTTGCAAAGGCGTTCTGTTCAATGCTGATTGGGAGAATTGGTTGGCTTGTACAAGACTTCTGTTATTCCGATGACTACCCAGAAGGCTACCCAAAGTTAAGATTCTATGATATGTTCAAAATTAAATTCGACCCTTCGACTACACGAAGAGACTTATCAGACTGTAACTATATTTCAGACAGTTCTTTCATGTCTCCCGAAGATATAGTCAGAGTTTATGCCCGCAATAACGAAGAGCTTGAAAACATCATCATTGAAAAAAGCAAGACCATATTGGGATTAACCACAGATGAGAAAAGAAAAAACTCGCTTATAACTTGGGCAGAAAGAATATTGCAAAGCATCGGAATAGATTACAAGGGCGAAAAGAGAGGATTCGACACAGATAATAGCTCAATGCGAGATTGGACAGACCAAAAAAATGGTACGTTTAAGGTAATCGACTACTATGAAAGACGTTGGGTAAAGACTATGAAAATATTCGATTACGCAACAGGGCAGACAGTCGATGTTACAAACGCAGTCAAAGCAGACGACACAGCCACAATAGCCAAAGACTACACGAACACAAAATGGTATGATAACGAAAAGTTACAAGTGCTTAAACAAAGTTTCATCCAACCAGAAATAACAGTTCACGATGTAGAACAGATTTATCAGAGTTCAGTTTGCCCTGCATTGAATATTAGCTTATATGATGCTCCCGCAGATTTACAAAATGGTAATTTTAAGTTCACGCCGATATTCGGGTATGACCAACACCCAGATATTTTAGAGACCAAATGTCTGATTGACGATATAAAAGATTCTATTCGCTCAGCTAATCTAAGAAGAAACACAATGCTCACATATTTGATGAGAGCAAGTCACGGAGGATATATCGCAGAAGAATCGGCATTGAAAGAGCTAAAAGAGGAGTTTGTCAGAAGTCTTGGCGTTCCGGGAAGCGTCTCTTTGGTGAAAGACGGAACGCTCCAAAGAGGCACGATTCAGCAAAAGCAAGTTGCACAGTTCCCCGCAAGCCTTGACAGGTTTGCAAGCGAGGAGTTAGAGAATGCTCAATTTATCTCAGGCGTTAATAACAACAACATGGGCAGACCAGACACGAGCAAAGAAAGCGGTATTCTCTACAATGCAAGAGTAGAGCAAGGTAATCTTATGCAAGAGCCGATTAACGATAATGCACAGTCTGCTTTACAGATATTAGCTAAGAATAATATCGCTTTTATAAGGAAATATTGGAAAGAGCCGATGGTCATCCGAATTTTAGAAGACAAAACAAGACCTTATTGGGTGTATCTGAACCAGAGAACCATTAGCGGAGTGTTGAATGATGTAAGCAAAGGCAAATATGATGTGATTCTTTCAGCTACACCGTTTGGAAAGCAAGCGAAAGAGAGAGAGTTCCAAAAACTGTTAATGTTAAACCAACAGCTTGCACAAGTCAACCCCGCTTATGTTGATATACGGGCAGTGATAAAAGCGTCAGGCAGTCCTTACATTGATGAGATGTTGGCGAGGATAGACATGATAGACGGACAAATGGCACAGATAACCGACCAAGCATTATTGATGAAAGAACAACAGATGCAGGGGCAGATGGGAGTACAAGCACAACAAGCTCCGCAACAGCAGAATGATGACCAAAGCCAAATAATTAATAGTGTTATGGGTGTTTGACAATTAGCAACCATATTAATATTTTTTACCTATTATTTGTGTTGCACAAGTAATATTTTTGCAATGAGATTTCTAATATTTATAAATAGGAGAATACAATACAATGAAAAAATCATTTTTAATGATAGTGGTTATGCTCATAACATTAATCACATTGGGGCAATCGGTTGTCTTATCACAGACGCGGAGCAGTGGAACAGCAGGTAGCTCTGGTACTTGGCGATTCACTGAACCAAAACAAGGGGATTCTTACGTAGTTGAATGGACTTTTACTCTTGACAGTACAGGCGGGTATGCCTCGCCACCTTTCAGTCTTCCAAGAAGCAGCACTATCGATTTTAGTAGCATTCCGATGACCTTTTATATTAACCTCACAAGCACGTATGGCAAACCAAAGTTTGATTTATTTCTGCAAGCGTGCAAATTCACAGCTCTTGACACAGCCACAATAGACACTGTGTGCTATCTTGACAGCTCGGAAACCACAACTTTAGTTAAGCGGTTAGACTTGAACCAAGCAAAAGCTCTGCAATATAGACTTTTTGCTCGTTCTCTTGCCGCAGATGTTAATACTGTAAAAGTTTATGGGATAATTCCTAAGAAAGAATATTAAAATGCTAAATGACAATAACCAGAATACGAATCCGGATAATATCGAGATTGACGATTTTGATTATTTGAACTCGGACAGAGATTTAGATAAAGAGTTTGAAGATTTAAAACAAAGTCTTAGTGGTGATGAAAAAGCCGTTAAAGGCAATTCCGATGTGAATGATTCTAACGAAGATATTAACGACCAACAGCAGACAGGTAATAACTCCCCTGATAAAGCTGATGATACTGCAATAACGGGTAATACCGTTAACAGTGTAGTAATCGATGACAATTACATATCTAATCAGTTAGACGACAACATAAAGAGGTACTTAGAGGGTATAAAGGGAGAAATGATTTCACCCAAAGCCTTAAAAAATTACCTTAATGCACAAAGCCTTATAGACCAACAGAAAGCGGTTTTATCTCAACAGAGACAGCCGGATTCCAACACGCAGTCTATAAGCAATAACGCTAACACCAATCAGGGAATCCACACCGAATATAGTGAGAAAGTCCAACAGCTTGCATTACAGAGGCTAAAAGACAAGTACAGAGACATTCCGAGTGAGGCTATCACTGATAAGGACGTTTTCAAAGATTACATGAGGGATAAATTTATTGATGACCCTCTTGAAGCAAATTCAATTCTTAACGATTTAGGCGGTTTCAGAAATGAAGTTGAGAACACAGCCAAATATGTTTACGAATATTCTCAAAATTGGGAAAAAGCTGCTAATGATACTATGGCGAAAGATATTAACGACTTTAAAGATAAGCTGACCAAGTTAGGACTAAAACCCGAAGACTTGGGGATAGATTTATCTTTAGATGCAAACGGTAATAACGAATACCTAAAGAATCAAGTGTTAACCAATAATGGGAATGTTGACCCGAATATTGTCGGCTATGTCGCCAATTATCCGAAAATCAAGCAAGGTGCAATCTTGCAGAAACTATTAACTCTTAACGTAGAAAAAATAGTTGAACTGAAAGCTACCGGAGCAAGAAGAGAAGGCTATGAGGCGAGGAACAACCAACAGCCACCGCCAAGTCAAAGTGCTAATAACATCAAGCAGACAGTAAGAGGCGATGTCAAATTGCCCATTGACGTTGATGATATGAGCATTGACGAGTTAGATAGTGAATTTGAAAAAGTCAAACAAAGCGTTGTAGGCGTTAGATTATGACCTGACAACCAAAAATACACATTAAATAGCAAAAATATCATTTTATAAAATCAGGGGAGATTTTAATTATGTTCAAGAAAAATATCTTTAGGATATTACTTGGGGCGTTGTTCATCAGCGTTGCGGTAATAGACTATTTACAAAATGGCGGAGTTCAGGGGATAACCCTTGCAACCGTTGTTGTAGGCGGACAGTACACTGACGCTATGACACACGCAAGACGAATCTTATCCGCAAAGGCACACAAATTAGTCTGGTATAAATCCAAGTGGAGTAAGTTTATTTCACTTATGGATAAAGACAAATTTAAGAAAAATAACAGCTATGCCGGTAGCACTATGTTTATGAAGCCTTCCGGCAATCTAATCACCATGTATAAAGAGTTTGATAAACAGGGCGGTATTTACATGGATATTCCGGTTACTATGCCCCTTACAGGTCTGCCTACCTATGGAGGTAAGAGGTTAAGAGGTAACGAGGAGTTGAGGAAAGTGTTTAACAAGAAACTTGCTATCAACACTATCCGCCACGCAGTACAGATAAAAGACGGTGCAATGTCAAAACAAGTCTTGCAAAAACCCGAATTGCAAGCATCCATGATGGAACGAGGCAGTGCGGACTTAGCAGATTGGCTAAGCAGATGGACGGCATTTCAGCCTTATTACGCTTTGTTGGAAAGATACTCCAAAAATTTGACAGATTCAGAATATGGGGTGAACCTCTCTATGAATCTTCACCCGAACTATTACATTGAGGGGATTGGTAGAGTTACATTCAGTAACACCGTACAAACCTTTACCAATAGTGTAATAGGTGCATTGGCAGGCATAGGACAAACTTCCGATTATATGTTCTCGACAAGGACTATAAAAAATATGGTTTACCTTGCGAGCAATGTTCATAATATTGAACCTATCAAATACGGCGAATCTGAAATTTATATTATTTTCGTATCTCCGAGCCAAGCAAGACAGTTGCAAGACGATGAGAATTGGAAGAACGCACAGTTTTACAGTGCAGAAAGAGGCGACAAAAACGCACTCTTTACAGGCAAAGTCGAAGGTAAGATTTATGCAGGTGCGTTAGTCATCGTGGATAACCATTTACCGAGTATTGCTTATGATGACAATGCAATGACAGTCACACACGGCAACACATCTTATCTTGCTTCTCCGGTATCAACAGGCGATTTGTTTCCCGCTTTATTAGTCGGTCAAGACGCTTTAAGCATCGGTACAGCTTCGGCAGTTGAATACGATACAGAAATTGACGATTATAATGCTTTCTTAGGCGACAGTATCAGCCAGATAATTGGTTTCGAGAGAAGCGATATTATAGATTCTGACGGTTATGTTGGTACAGCAGGTAATTTGTATGGCAATTTCTCATCGTTACAGTATGTTACTTATTCACCTTACGATTTAACATTCTAAGAAGGGGAGATTAGATAAATGGCAACAGGTATAAAATATAAAAACGCAGTAGTAAAAGATGGAGTATCTTGGCAAGATTTGTGGAATATTTCCGCAACAGCAGCCGCTAAACTCGACTTAGTTGAAGTTGTTTCCGGTAATGGGGTAATGATTCCGAGAGTTACGACAACCAAAAGTATCACGATTACCGATTATAACAATTTCCCAACAGGCACAATAGTTTTTGACGCATACGCTAAGAAAATACACCAAAAGTATGCAGCAACAACCTGGGTAGCAGAGGATTTGACTTAGACACATAAGCACTCCTAAATAAGAAAATAGGCGTGTAATCTCTTTTGATATTAGGGGATTGCACGCTAAATATTAATGAATGAATTAGAGGAAGACAGAACGATGGATATGCTTTCTTTCCAAAGGACAAACCCTGACGGGACAATAGATAACATTAGCCTAAGACAAGATATTGCGGAGAACTTGTTAAAAGAATACCCGCAGAAGTTTAGGCGATTGGCGGAAGATGTAAACCCGGTTGAGGATAAGCCGGAAGATAATGTTTCCGTTACCGCAGAGGGGACCCCAAAGACTAACTTTATCCCGAAGAATAAACTTTTTAAGAAAAAATAAATAGTTGATAAAGTGGAATGGCAACAGGCGATAGAAGTAAAAACATTATTGCACAAGCAAGGATTTCTCTTGATGACGTAAGCAAGATAAGACTTAATGACTTCCTGATGTATTTTAAGCTAAACGAAGTCATAAGAGATTTGTCCCGAAAGTTTGGGGGATTTGAAAAGTCTATCAGTATCACTCTAACAGATACCGATAGTTACTCTTTACAGAGTTATGGGGAGATAATCCATAAAAAAATCATTCCGTCTTGGGATTGTGGCGTAGTAGAATATATGCCCTCTAACAGCTTTTTTGAAATTGCAAACAGCGGATTAACGGGGCAACCTCAATATGCGACCATTTTCGCAGGCAATTTATTGTTATATCCAGAGCCGGAAGAAGACACAGGGAGTATAACCCTTGAATGTTTACAAATGGTCCCAGGCACAACAGCGAGCCAAACAGTTGACCCTGAAAGCCCCTCAAAGTTTGACTATATTCTTATACAAGGGCTAATATCTAAGTTTAACGAAACAGCTATACCGGAATACCTTACGATGGTAGACGAAGCATCAAAGCACTACTTTATGAAAACAACCAACCATTTAACCCCAGATTGCGAATGGTAACAGAGTATGGCAACACCTAAATTCAACAGGATAATCACAGAGTTCTCCAGAAAAATCGGTATGCCCGCACAGTGGCAGAGGGATGTATTATTAGACAGATACGATATGACCGCAGTTGAATATATCAACTATGTCAACAATGCAATGATGAAACTGTTTAATGACAAGTGGGGAGAGGTTAAGGGTGATAAACAATCGTTTGTTAATATGTTCCCCGAATTGGTAGAAACAAAAGCCCCGGCATTCGTAAAAGAAGACGTTTCAGTGCCAAGATATTCTTATGTGTCACTCACGAATACAGCTTTGCCTTTGGCTAATTTATATTCAGTGTTGTACGCTAACTATACCACAACATTTATAGAAAACGCAAGCCCAGATATGTTATTTGCTCTCGAAATGGGCACGGTATCTTTAGCAAGCATAACCTCACCTTTAATAGTGCAGGGGAGAGGGAATTTATATATATTCCCTGCTTTGAGTTCATCATTAGCAGTTACAGTCAATTATATCAAATTACCGAAAAAAGCGGATGGAAATTTTATAACCCAAAACGGCGATACCGATTCACCGTTTGACGATTCTTGGAATACAGTCATAGCGGATATTGCGACACAAATGTTTATAGCGGAATCACAGAACAATGCCTAATTGGAACGAATTTGAGATAAAAAATTTTAAGGGAGTTGCTAAGTCAACATCGACCCCTGATATTTCGGCATGCGAGGAGTGTACCAACCTTGACCCAAGACATAATTTGGGCACTCTTAGGACCAGGCGAGGGTATGAGCTATTGTACTCTGCTCCGACAAATGCAAGATTAACTTCCGTCACTTATCTCAACAGTGAGAATTTCTATATTCCTAACATTGACGGAGACGAAAGTTTTGGGGCAGAAGTCACTACCTATTTGAACAAAGGTATCCTTAATGCAAGCGGCATAGCCTCACAGAACTTTAATATAACCGATATACAAAAGGCTAACCCTTGTGTGATAACCGTAGAAAACCATAATTTGTCAGATAGCGATTTGGTATATTTGAGCAGTATCTTAGGGATGGCGGAATTAAATGGCAATTATTATTATGCTGACGTAATAGACACAGACACAATATACATTTGCACTGATGCAAACGATTTAGCGGGTTCAAGAATTGATTCAAGCGGGTATTCTTCATATTCTGCGGAAGGGGTTTTAACCAAAAATCCTAAACCAAGTAACATTAATGCGTTGAATGTTTGGATAAGACCATATTTTAATGGTACTGCGTGGGTGGATTCTTGGCAGTGGCTGAATGAATTATATTTAGTTAAGTTATACAACACCGATACAAGCAATAACTATGCGAAAACGTTAAATATGTATGATATTACGCTTGTAAATTATTTCAATGGGTGGTGCGTTTATAATATAACACGTAGCGAAACAGCGATTATCGTAAAATCCTATGACGCAGGTACGAAAATAGGTATAAAGTTGAGTGATAACTCGAATAGGTGGACTATTGGAGATGATTTACTACTAATGAGACACTTCTTACCTTATACCGAGATGGTCGCAATGGGTACAAATGTGTCCGGGAATGATGTTGTATTCCATAAAATATTAAATGAAATAAGAATAGCTTTTGGCGGGAAAACGAATTACCACGCCATAGCGGTTGGATTCCGAAAACGTTTTTTCCGGTTAAAAGAATTTGAGTTTGGGGATACGGATTATGTGAACACAATCCTGAATTTAAACAGGGTTGTGGTAACTCCGTATAATATAATCCCTTATACCCCTTATCAGATAGGTTTGGCTTATTCACCTGTTGACCCTAATGTGCCAAATAATGGATTAAAAGCGGGTAAATATTATTTCAAACTCGTAGCCTTATTAGACAATATTAACCATTTTTATGTGTCAAAACTCGAATATGAGCTTCCTGTTGACGCAGTTATAAAGACTTGGGCAAAGATGAAACTTGGCTCACATAGTCTAAGAGTAACCGGATTTGAAATATATTTTAGTACGGATGATGAAACTTACCATCTGCTTAAAACTATTCCGCTTACAGACAATACCGATTTAGGGAATGAAGATTATATTGTCAACTCTTCCGGTTATTTGTCCTTTGGCGAGGCTAAAGAATTGCATTCCGATAATAATGCAGTTGTGAACAGCATTACAGATTTTAACGCCAAAACCGGATGGACAGCGACTAACGGTGCGGGTTATGACGCTTACCATAGTTTCACGGTTGCAAGTTCAGGCTCGGCACTTGGTTCATACCATTTCAAAATGGAGCACCTGAACACAAGCGGATTATACAATTTAGATATGCACTTACAGTATGTAATAGCTTCGTTGGAGAAAAACACCAGATACAACGTTAAATTCAGAGCCAAAGCAAGTTCCGGTAATTTGATGTATGCCGAAGTTGGTGGGAACACTCTGAAAACGTTTAGCCCTACAACTAATTGGGTTGAATATGATTGCAGCGTTGTGACAAATAATATTATTGCATTCGGGGATGACGTTTTAAGAATTTGGCAAGAGTTAGTCGAGCCTGCTCACACTTTTGAAATAGACGCAGTCTCTATTAAAAAAGCATATTCAGAATACGATTATACGTTAGATACTAAACCATCTGAAGAGATGAGTGAAAGAATGGGCTACACTCCAACAAAGGATTTGGCTAAGTCTTGGGATAATGCACTCGTAACAGGAGGCAGAGTTTATGCGGTTAATCCGCTTTTAGATATTCGCTATGAGAATTATATATATAGCTCCCTTATAAGCGGTGCAGGTGCTTTTATGTGGGATGTAATCACGGCTGACAATTATATCCAATTAGAAAATTTTGATGGTAACGATATTTCGGGAATGGAAATCCTGCCTAATCTTGATTTCTTAATATTGAGAAAAAATTCAACCGAAAGAAGAGATTCAAATACAGGAGTTACGAGAGAAGTCTTGTTCGGGAATGGTATAATTGCGAAAAAATCTGTTGTGAATTTTGGTGATAAAATAATATGGTGCGGTTCTGATGACGTTTATTTAACAAACGGCTCGCAAGTTTCCGTAATATCTGACGGTACAATCAGACAACAGTACAGAGATATTGCCACAAAGACAAGTATCAGAGGCATAAGAGAAGACAAAGAAAGCTCATACAGGTTTTTGACTGCTCAAGAAGAATATGTATATACAAAATCAGGGTGGTTTAATGAGCTTAGGAACAACATTCCGGTGAATTATCTGTCAAGCAAAGACAACGAAATAATATTTGCAAGCGGTGGGAATATATATAAAGAGGATGACGGAGCTGCGGATAACGGTCACAGAATATCTTTCTCTTGGTCGTCCATTCCGGTAGATACCAATCTTATCGGTGGTGGGGCAACAGGGAACACAATGTTTTACTTAAGGTCGTTTTGGATTAATTACGTTTCGACAGGGGATGAAAAAGCGGCTAATATTTTAGTAAGCATTTACCTTGATAATTCGTCTATGCCTTATGCACAATTACCTTTTGATTTGTCGAGGTTCGCCAATTATCAGTCAAAAAAAATCAGGGTAGGGGCTTCATGCAGAAGATTCCAGATTAAGATTACCGGCTCGGATTATAAAGGCGGGCTATTAGAAATAAACAGCTTGGGAGTTATGTACAAGTTCATCACTTTAGGCAGGCACGATGGCAGATAATATCAAAATAATTAAAAGGATTGGGAAGTCTGAGACCGACAATTATCTGAATAAAGAAATAGATAGTCTTATAAAGCAGATTGAGGAATCATACAATAAAAAGGCAGATTTAGAAATATCGATAGTTGACAAAAATAATATCACTCATAAGCTATCATTTAACGGTGACGGTTTTTTGAAATCTTATACACAAGGGAGTTAATACAATGGGATTTTGGGATTTTTTGGGATTAGAAAGCGACAAACAAAAAGGCATGAAAGAGCAAATGCAGAAGTATGATAGTGCTTATTCCGACCTTCAAAACCAGAAGTTTGATGTTAATAATAGATTTAACGGTTATAAACCACAGTTCGGTTATGGTGACATGACAAGCGAACTTGATAAATTATTGTCAACGCAGACAGGACAGCTTAACAGAGATGCTGCATCAACAATAAATTCGGGCAACAGAGACTTAGGGCAAAGATTAGCTTCGCAAGGCATGACGGGGGGAGCGGCTTTTAACCAGATGTTAAACAATAACCGGAATCAAGTAAACTCAAACAAATTTAACGCTTTAAGCAATCTGCTTGCAAACAGGCAAAACCAAAATGTCGGGCTGATGAACACGGCAAATCAAAACCAATTTAACATTGCACAAGCAGGACAGCAGGCAGATTTCGGAAATGCACAAAACAGAATCAGTAAAGCGGGGATGTTAAACCAACTGCTTATGGGCAGACAGAATTCAGTCAATCAGTTGGATGATACAACTTGGCTTGATGATATATTGGGCATTGCTAATACAGGGGCAAACCTGTATAGAGGATTCATGGGCAAGTAAGGACAGGAGAAAATTATGGGAGCAATTTTTAACGCTTTGCAGAGACAGAACAACCTTAAGAACATTGGGGATGTTATCGGTGAACACGTACGTAAAAGGCAGGATGCTGAAACTTTAACGCAGATAGCTGATTTATACGGACAGGCTTTTGACTATGTGAACAATATTGGGCAGAATCCACAGCCAAACCAACAAACAAACCAAAATATCCCAAATGTCACTCAATCCGGTGGCGGTGGCGTACCGAACTATGTTTTAGCTAATGTGCAAAACCAAAACCAACAAGGCTCGGCATTTACAGGGTCAAATATTTTACAACAGCTTTTACAGCAAGGGCAACCGCAGAACTCGCAGAATAATATTTCTACAATGCCTACAATGTCTTACAAAGACAAACAAAGGGAAGCATTTAGGAAGCTAAACGAAGTAGGTGCTGATATTACCAACCTGATTGGCAAAAACGACAGAATGTCGGGAGCAGGGAACAGTTATTATAATATGTTGAACCAACATGTTGCAAGATTATACCCGAATGCACAATCCTTTAATCTTAATAAAGGGGAAAGACGATTCAGTCAAGACCCAGAGACGGGGGCAGTAAGTCAAATTGCGGAAGGGTATATTGAGCCGGAATTCATTGAATCATTTCTTGGGGCGGATGAATCGAAACTTGGTGACAGCACTCTTTTACAAAATAAATTTGGGCTTATCAACTCATTAACAGGTAAACAAGTGATAGGCGAAGACGGCAAACCTATTGTGACTAAGAAAACGCACATTCAAGACCAGCCAATGAGACAAGGTTCAACAACTGTTAATGTCGGCAATCCCACAAATAATAGTCCGGGCACTTATGGCACAGGTGAGAGTGCGATAATGAATTTGGAAAACCTTGAAAAAGCATATCAGGGAAAATTCCCTATCCAGATGACGATAGATGGTAAAGATGTGTATTTGCAGGATAAAGAAGCACTTAGAAGCTATATAACCAAATATGCAGATGAATCTATTGAAAAGCTTGGTAATGTTTCTGATGAGTTGGGGCAGGTAAATCTTTTAGACAAGATAAGGGCTGCAATCGATAAAGCGAGAAGAAAGTATAAAAATAATTGGTGGGATGACAGGTGGGATTTCCATAATGAAGCATATAATGATTTTATCGAGAATCCTATTGATGACAATGGCAAGCCTATCAAATTAACACCTTCCCAAAAGGCGAGGTTAGCACAATTTCTTAAAATTAAACTTTTCGGAGATTAGCATTCTATGGGCAAGGTTAAGCGACAACCGGATATTATACTTAACAAAAAATATGATAATAGCGATGACCTGTTCAAAAAAGTTGATGAAGCTATCGCTAAAAGGAATCAACAAAACGCAAATACCGAGATTCCTGTTAAAAACCAACTCTTAAATAGTCCGCAAACAGATAGAGGATTTGAGTTCACTAATGTTCTGAATCAGTTACAGACATACGCAGACAACCAAAAACAACTGAGCCAAAGCTTAGGGAACACAGAGGGGCAAGTTGTCAACAGCAAGCCTTTAGAAGAAAATAGTCTTGGAGATTCACCGTATAACCTTACCAATTTGTTAAAACCGATGGGCAAGCCGGATAATAATATTCTATATCCATCGGGGCAGCCTTATAACGATTCTATAGGCAAGTTTATGCCTAAAGAGTTGGCTGACTATTTTAATGCTAATACTCCTAATTTTGATACTCCAAAAGTGAATAATCCGGATGATATTAGCCAAGACCAGACTGCTTTGCTTATGCAAGGTTTACAAAATGTTCTCGAAATACCCGCACAAGGGATTGGGTATATTGGGGAGGGGCTAAGGAATAGCTCTAACGTAATAAAACAACTGACAGGGCAAAGACAAGGGAATGCAGGCTTAGATGACCTTGCGGGAGCAGGTTTGGATATTGGCAGAGGCGTTTTACAAACGGGGATTGGATTAATGCCTCAAATGATGGGGCTGAATGCAGTTTCGCCAACTTTAGTACAGGCATCAAGGAATATTGCTACACAATACGACCTCGACCCTGACAAAGCACAATGGGTGACAGAAAGGGCACTACCTTTTCTTTTTGGTACAGGCATAGGTGTTGCAAGTCTGACAGCAGAAGGTTTATCCGAACTTGCTGATGTTACAGGTGCGACTGAAATGTTTGGCGAAAAGAACAAAGAGAAAACCAAAAACTTTTTACATGATGTTGCATTTTTTGCTATTGCGTCAGGGGGGAAGAAGGGCGTAGAAGTATGGCAAAAAAATAAAAACGACTTACAGGGGATAGGCGATTTAAGCGAGTTTATCTCTAAGAGACCACAAAAAGAGGGTGCGAAAGACTATGCTCTCTATAATGAGTTGAAATCTAAGGCGGAAGCGGATGGAGTTTCTGCGATAGAGTATCTGAATAGCCTAACGAAACAAGATAGGATAAGATACGAACCTTTGGCTGAATATTTAAAGCCTTATAAGATAGACCAATTTGATATGTTAGAGGGGATGAAAGGGAATAGAGGGTATTTTAAACCTAAAGGCAGGACAAGAAAAAGCGAGAAATCGACTTATGCACATTCCCCAAAGGAAACCGTTGTTACCCCCGAAATGCCTAACGAGGTTAGAACACCGATAAGACAGCTTGAAAGTGGCAGATTGACACCTAAGCAGACTATGGTTATAATCGATTATTTGCTTAGGAAAGGCGTACCACAAGAGCTAATCGACAATGCGGTAGAAATATCCAAACAGCCGGAGAACGTGCCACCACAAACGCCTGTCAAAGCCACACAAGAAATTGGGGCGACAGAGAGAACAGCAGTCAAGGAAAACTTGACAACTGAACCAGAACCTTTACAACAAAAGCAAGAAACTCCGAAGAAAGTAGAAACTCCGAAACAAAAAGAAGCGTGGGAAATGACGAGGGGTGAATGGAAACAAGCAGACCCAATGTTTACAAAGTTGCATTTATCCAG
>Ga0116155_10001007_pt1 | contig 21063 bp, 16 predicted proteins | sample AD_UKC032_MetaG_FD_89890 | JGI IMG/M metagenome (GOLD analysis project Ga0116155, IMG submission 89890) | Active sludge microbial communities of municipal wastewater-treating anaerobic digesters from USA - AD_UKC032_MetaG | ecosystem: Engineered > Bioreactor > Anaerobic > Digestate | place: USA...
GCCCCCATCCGTCCGTAACCCCTGAAATTCTGGCTCTTCTCAACCAGTTTGGTGCCCGGGCCACCTTTTTTCCAACCGGAACCGATGCAGCAGCCTACCCCCTTTTAACTGACGCCATCCGGGCTGAAGGGCATACCGTACATCTCCATTCATGGAGCCATAACCGAAACGTTTGCAGGTCATTAAAGATTTTAAAGGAAGAGCTGACGCAGTGCCGGTCCATTTCTGAAAGCCGTATCTATCGCCCACCATATGGAAGGTTTACCATCAGGCAGTGGCTCTGGCTCCGAAAAAACCGGTACCGGATTATCCTCTGGAATGTCAGTACACGCGATTATAATCCAGCCAGTGTTTCAGAAAAATGCATCGGTCGTTTTTTGCAAAGGATTAAACCGGGGGATATCATATTGCTTCATAACCAATTGAATTTCAAAGAGAAATCTCTGTTTCTTACCCACAGAATCCTCCAGTACCTGACAGAAAAGAACATCTCCTTCGGAAAAATTTCCTGAGAAATCTCCTTTTTTCGATTCTGAATCAACTATAGGGTAAATTAAACTAAAGGAGGCCATGTTATGGGAAATGTGAACAAGGTTATTTTGATTGGAAGATTGGGAAAGGATCCTGAAGTAATTCAGTTCGAATCGGGTGGAAAGAAAGTAGCATTTTCGCTTGCTACCACCGAAGTGTATTACGACAAGGAGCAGCAAAAGAGGGAAATCACCGAGTGGCACAACATTGTGATGTGGAGAGGCCTTGCTGAAACTGCGGAAAAGTACCTGAAAAAGGGAGACCTTCTGTATGTGGAAGGCAGGATTCGTACCCGGTCATGGGACGATAAGGAGACCCAGCAGAAGAAGTATATCACCGAGATTCAGGTGGATACCATGAACATGCTGGGAAGTCCGAAAGCACACCAGAACGGTGCCGATACCGCACTGCTCCAGGTGACAGAAGCCGATCAGGGTGGAGATCTCCCGTTCTGATGTACCAATGCCGGATACTGGTCAGGTTGATCCGGGAATGACGGTGCATCAAAACCCTTCATCTGAGGTGATTTTGTATATCTTTGCACCTGAATCAATGCAAATCCCCGATGGACAACCTGACCGGAAACGGTGATCCTTATTTGCTTTGCTCCGTATTACATCCTGCCGGCAATATTCTGTACTATTTTGTGGCTGCAGGTATTCTCATCCTGCTCATTATCTGTTCCGGACTGATCTCTGCATCAGAAATAGGATTCTTCTCCCTGAATACTGCCAAAGCCAATGCCCTCCGGGGAAAGAAAGCAGATGAAATCCGGTGGCTTTGGGAACGCCCTGAAAAACTGCTTGCTACTATACTGATTTACAATAATCTGGCAAATGTATCCATCATCCTTCTGGCTACCTGGCTTTCAGGGCAGCTCTTCGAATTCAGCCAGCCGTGGATGAAGTTTCTGGTAGATGTGGTATTGATTACCAGCCTGATTTTGCTGCTGGGGGAACTGTTTCCGAAAATACTGGCCAATATCAGACCCACGGGTATTATACGGTTTATGGCCACTCCCTTGCGGGTTGCCATGATGTTAGCCTATCCCGTGGTGCTCTCGTTGGTGAAATCCACCGTCTTTATCGATCGCAGAATCAAAAAGAAGAATTTCGATATCTCACGGCAGGATCTGAATGAAGCCATTAATTATTCTGCAAGGCTGGATGTGGCCGATCAGGATGAAACCAGGCTGCTGAAAGGAATCGTCAATTTCGGGGATAAAGAAGTAACCGAAATTATGACTTCAAGGATGGATGTTATTGCACTGAACGATGAGGATCCATTCGCTGAAGTACAGCAAACCATCAAGGAATCAGGTTATTCCAGGTATCCGGTGTACCATGAAAACATTGATAATGTCATTGGAATCCTCCATATCAAAGATGTTTTGCCACTGAGGCGCTCTGATACCGTTGATACTAGCTGGCAGTCGAAAATCAGGCAGGTATACGTAATTCCTGAAAGTAAAAATATCAAGGATTTACTGAAAGAATTCCAGAAGAAAAAGATGCATATGGCTGTGGTGGTGGATGAATTCGGAGGTTTCAGCGGAATCATCACCCTCGAAGATGTGATTGAAGAGATCGTGGGTGAAATCAGTGACGAATTTGATGAAGAGAGTGATACCCATTTCTACCGGAAAACCGGAGAATATACCTATGAGTTCGAAGGGAAATTCCTAATTAACGATTTTCTGAAGGTCCTCGATTTGCCCGATTCCTATGCCGAAATGGCCAAAGGGGAAGCAGATACCCTTGCGGGATTTCTGCTGGAATTAAAGGGGGAATTTCCGGTGAAAGGTGAAACGATTAATCATAAAGGACTGAAATTCACCATAAAAGAAGCTGATTCCAGAAGAATCAAAAGAATCATTGTGGATAGCTCCCAGGGCATAAATACCCGTTAACCGGATGAAATTCAAACGCTGCATACCTTGCTTGCTTTTCTTCCTGCTACTGTTAATGGGGTGCGGAGAGGGGTATACACCCAAACCACGCGGTTTCTTCCGTATCGATCTTCCCGAAAAGGAATACCGTATGTTTGACTCTGTATATCCTTATGAATTTGCCTACCCGGTATATGGCATTCTTTCAGAAGATCCTCAGGATGAGACACATGACAGGCTTCGTCGGTTTAATATCAATTACCCCGCCCTGAATGCCACAATCCATATGACCTACGTTCCGCTTCAGAACGTGGGGTTGGATACACTTATAGGGGAAGCCGCTGATTTTGTGTATAAGCATGTAACCAAGGCTACCCAGATCTCCAAAACCCCTGTCATCTACCCCGAACACGCAGTGTACGGCACACTGTTCAATATCAGAGGGAAAAACGTGGCTTCGGCATGCCAGTTTTATGTTACCGACAGCCTGAATCATTTTTTAAGGGGATCTCTTTACTTCAATGCATCCCCCGACAATGACTCCCTGAAGCCTGTGGTTGATTTCCTGAAGGAAGATATTGACTATATGCTGAAAACACTTCGCTGGAAATAAAAAAATGGAGTACATTTGAAGAAACCTTAATTCCTTAAACCTTGAGCAAAGACCTGGTAGTCATTCCAACATACAACGAAAAGGATAATATTGAGAAAATTATCCATGCCGTTATGGCACTGCCCTCCGGTTTTAATTTACTGGTGGTTGAAGACAACTCCCCCGACGGCACCGCCCAGCTTGTACGAAATCTTATGCAGCAATACGAAGGACGGTTATTCATGGAGGAACGAAAAGGGAAACTTGGGCTTGGTACTGCCTACCTGCATGGATTCAAATGGGGCCTCGAAAGGGATTACGCCCTCATTTACGAGATGGATGCTGATTTTTCACACAACCCGGCTGATCTGGAGCGACTTAGGGAAGCCTGTATGAACGGTGCTGATCTGGCCATCGGATCCAGGTATATCAAAGGGGTGAATGTGGTGAACTGGCCCATGGGAAGGGTGCTCATGTCATACTATGCTTCTGCCTACGTGCGGATGATTACCCGCATGAAAGTACGCGATACCACAGCAGGTTTCAAATGCTACACCAGGAAAGTACTTAAGGCCATCGATTTTAAACAGATCCGTTTTACCGGTTACGCCTTTCAGATTGAAATGAAATATACTGCCTGGAAACTCGGGTTCAAAATTGTGGAAGTTCCCATCATTTTTACGGAAAGGACCCTTGGAGAATCGAAAATGAACAAGAAAATCTTCAAAGAAGCGATCTTTGGAGTAATAAGCCTGAGAATCAGAAGCATACAAGGTGTTTACAGGAGAATGAAAAAAAAGGCCCTCTCCGGGATGGAGGGCTGAAATATGTAAAGGATTTGCTGAATAGTTTTTCCATTTAAAGCAAGCCGCTATGCCAGGAATTCTGATAAGAGGAGGCACCATTATCAATGAAGGGAAATCCTGGGTGGGCGATATCGCCATCAGGGATAAGTACCTTGTACCGATTGCGTCATTGATGGATCCCGAAAGGGTAATTGATGCACGGGGATTTTGGGTTTTGCCGGGGGTTATTGATGACCAGGTCCATTTCAGGGAACCGGGGCTGGAAACCAAGGGAACCATTGCTTCAGAAAGTTTGGCTGCCCTTGCCGGAGGTATCACCTCTTTTATGGAGATGCCCAACACCATTCCCCCGGCTACCACACAAGAACTTCTTCAGCAGAAATTCAGGATCGCACAAAAGGAAGCATGGTGCAATTACAGTTTTTATCTTGGCGCCACCAACCATAATCTTGAAGAGATCCGGGCACTTGATCCACGTAAGGTTTGCGGGGTGAAAGTCTTTATGGGTTCCTCCACCGGAGACCTGTTGGTGGACAGCGATGAGGCCCTTCATCAGCTATTTGCTGCCGCACAGGTTCCGGTGGCTGTTCATTCCGAAGACGAGGAGACGATCAAAAGGAACATTGCCTATTACAGGGAATTTTACGGAAATCGCGCGGATGCCCGTATACATCCCCAGGTGCGCAGCGAGGAGGCATGTGTGAAGTGCACCGCCCGTGCCATTGCATACTGCCGGAATACCGGCGGACATCTGCACCTGCTCCATATCTCAACTGCCCGTGAAGTGGATATGATACGGCAGGCAAAGGAGGAAGGGTTACGGGTAACTGCCGAGGTATGTGTGCATCATTTGTGGTTTTCTGAAGAGAATTACGATGTGCTGGGGAATCTGATCAAATGGAATCCTTCCATTAAAACGAAAAATGACCGCCATAAACTGAGGGAAGGTTTGCTCGACGGCACCATTGATATTGTGGCCACGGATCATGCGCCCCATGAGCTGGAAAAAAAGATGCAGGAATACTTCGATGCCCCTTCGGGTGGTCCGCTGGTGCAGTTTTCCCTGGTAATGATGCTTGAGATGGCCCGTCAGCATTGCTGGACGGCAGCTGATGTGGTTACCTGGATGTCGCACAAACCCGCTGATCTTTTCCGGGTTGACAGAAGAGGATATCTGCGCGAAGGGTATTATGCCGATGTGGTACTGGTCGATCCTGATTCCCTTTGGATTATCAGGGGTAACGATTCCCTCAGCAAGGTAAAGTGGACACCGCTTGAAGGCACAGAAGTGCATCATCGCATTGTGGCAGCCATTGTAAACGGTAAGGTAGCCTATGAGAACGGCGCACCGGTGGAAGATGCAAAATCTCCGATGGAGCTACGATTTTTAAGATAGGAACCATACCATAATATATATAGTACGTTAAATGGTTTGATATGGGAGGAATGAGAATCAGAATTACCAAGAGTTTTACCTTTGAGATGGCTCATGCACTTCAGAATTACGATGGGCCTTGCCGCCATATTCATGGGCATTCTTACACCCTCGAGGTTACCATCAGTGGTGAACCGGTGATAGACCGTACCTCACCAAAACTTGGAATGGTAATGGACTTCACCGATCTGAAAGCCCTGGTTAAGGAGCTGATCATCGATCCATACGACCATGCACTGGTACTGCAGAAAGGGTACGAAGAGGTGATACTCAATCCCCAGAATAAATCCCAGAAGGTTATACAAACCCTTTTTCAACCCACCAGCGAGAACCTTCTCATCCATTTTGTGGAGGAGATCGGATTTCGATTGCCGTCAGGTGTCAGGCTTGAGCGCATGCTGTTGCGTGAAACGGCCACTTCGTATACCGAGTGGCACCGGAGCGATCAGTGATTTACAATAACCCGTATGGCTCCCGCTTTTATGGAAAATTCGATGGGGGTATGGCCAATGGACTCTCCGTCCACCTCCAGGTAGAGGTTTTTATCGCATGTAATATCAATGGAGGTTGCAGTGCCGGTTTGCACTTCGGGCATATGCACGAATGATCCGCTGAAAAGACGATGTACGTTGGCAAGCACCTTAAGTTTTGAAATTTGCTTGATGATGGTAAGGGCCAGCTTTCCGCTGTTGGGTATGGCATGGGGCAACTGCTTCATCCCTCCCCCGTTAAACTGACAAACCCCTACATTAAGGCTGAATATAGAGTGGGGGTATCTCTGCTGATCAATGATCACCTCTGCCATACGGCTTTTATACTGCAAGAGGGTTGAAAATATATTGATGAAATAGGAGATTTTCCCTCCCCTACCCTTTTCCTTCAGTTTGTTCACCTTTAAAGCTACTTCGGCATCAAATCCGATTCCGGCCATGTTCACCAGATAGCGTTGTTTGATTTTTATTCCGGATGAGTACTTTACCATACAGGCATCCTGAATAAAAGATTTCCCCCTTTTGATCACCTGAATGGCATGTTTAAAGTCAAAAGGGATGTTGTACATCCGGCCCCAATCGTTTCCGGTACCCACGGTGATCATGGCCAGTTCTACCTCATGGGAGGGAATTCTTTTCTGTTGCATGATACCGTTGGCCACTTCATTAAAAGTACCATCTCCCCCAACGGCAATAATTTTGGAGTACCCGAGCGAGATCTGCTTGCGGGCTATTTCAATGGCATCTTCAGGTGCAGTGGTAAGCCAGGCGTCGAAGAGAAATCCCTCATCTTTCAGGCATTGCTCAATCGCGGGCCATTCGCGTTCGGCCCTGCGGATTCCGGCATTGGGATTTACAATTACAAGCCAACGATCCTCCATCATAGTACAAAAGTATAATTTAATTGTAATAACCGGTAGCAGGGGAATGATTATCTTTACAACGTAAAAACCATTGCATGGCCACGATTGTTCAGCAATGAAGGGACATGTGGAAACGTTAAGCTATGTACGATATCCGGAATTCCGGAACGAAAGCAGTGGATCTGATTTTTCGGAAGGGTATGTTTCAAAAACGATCTGTAACAGGAAGATAAAGTATGTTGACGTTACGTGAAAGGCTCAGGATATTTATCCGGCAATACTATATAAACAGGGTTTTGAGGGGATTGATCCTTTCAGGCATTTCATCTGTGCTGTTGTTGCTTTTATTTGCCGCAATAGAGTACTGGGGTTGGTTTAACTCAGCCACGCGGGCTTTGATGTTCTATTTTTATCTGGGATTCAATTTATCCATTGCAGGATATTATATCATTTATCCGCTCCTTAAGCTGGTGGGGGTGTCGCGGAGTATATCGCCTGAATATGCCGCCACGATCATCGGAAAACATTTCAGCCAGATAGAGGATAAATTGTTGAATCTCCTGCAGCTTCAGGAAATGCAGCAACATAAAGGCGAAGAATCCGGGCGGCATGGTATCAGTGAGGAACTTCTTTGGGCAGCCATTGAACAGAAAGAAACCCTGCTCCGCCCCTTCCCTTTTGTGAAGGCCATAGAATTCCGCAAAAGCGTAAAGTATTTGAGATACCTAGTCCCATCCCTCATCATATTAATTGCCATTCTCAGTTTTAAACCCGGTTTTCTTACCGATCCTGTCCAAAGGATCAGCCGTTACAATCTTCATTTCGAAAAACCTGCACCGTTTACATTTATCATTGTAAACAAGGATTTAACCGCCGTCAGCAAGGAGAAATATCAACTGATGTTTACCACCAGGGGAGAAGAAATGCCTGATGAAGCATTTGTTGAGATCAACGGAATCAACTACAAAGCGATTCAAAACCGGAAGAACCAGTTTTCATTCGAAATCACAAATCTGCAGCAGGATGTGATTTTTCGGCTTAATTCCCGGGATTATTATTCAAAGCCTTATCAGCTGAAAGTAATTCAGAAACCTGGTATCAGAAATTTCAAGGTGAAACTGCAGTATCCGGGATACATCAGGAGGGAAAATGAGGTTTTAGACAACGTTGGAGACCTGATTGTTCCACGTGGAACATTGGTGACCTGGGAATATCAGACCTATTATACTGATAATCTGTTCTTTCATACTGATAATCAGAAAGAAAGGCTAAAGGGAGACGCGAAAGGGAAGTTTTACCATTCGCGCCGGATTCTCGAACCCCTCTCCTATGCGATTCAACCTACCAATGCATTTATCGACACCCTTAACCAGGTCGCTTACGCCATCGAAGTGATTCCTGATGAGTACCCAATCATAAGAGCGGATGAAATCCTGGATTCAATAAACCACATGGCCGTTTTTTATTCAGGAGAAATCGGAGATGACTACGGATTTTCGGGATTGTGGTTCAGCTATACCCAGGTGAGATCAGGTGATACGCTTGCCCGCAAAGCAATACCACTCTCCGTAAATGCTCTTGAAACCCGTCAGCGGTTTATGCATTTTATCGATTTACAGCAAATGGGATTTGAACCGGGTGATCATTTGGTGTGGTATTTTGAAGTAAGGGACAACGACCAGGTGAGTGGTCCGAAAGCTTCACGCTCCTATCAATCTGTATACAAAGTGCCGGGCAGGGAAGAACTGGACGAAATGCAAAATGCGCTGGAAGAGGAGATCAAATCAAAACTCGAGAAAAACATCAGGACAGCACGGCAAATTCAGCAGGATGCCAAAAAACTCACCAATGAACTTCGGAACAAGGAACAACTGAACTGGCAGGATCGGGAAAAGATTAATCAGCTGCTCAATAAGCAACAGCTGGTAAAACAAAACATCGAAGAGCTTCAGAAAGAGATGGCATTAAAAAATGCCCAGGAAGAGAAAATGAATAAACCTGATGAGGAAATTCTTGAAAAACAGAAAATGCTCCAGGAGATGATGGATAAACTGCTCGACGAAGAAACCCGAAAGTTGCTCGAAGAGATTCAAAAGTTAATGGAAAATCTTGATAAGGATAAAGTTGAACAAATGCTTCAGAAAATCCAGATGAATAACGATGAGCTCAACCGGGAGCTTGAAAGGAATCTGGAAATGTTCAAACAACTTGAACTGGAGAAAGAGCTGAAAGAGTCGGTTGAGGAATTGAAGAAGCTGGCGGAAGAACAAAAGAGGCTGGCAGAGCAGAGCGAACAGCCGGGTGCCGATAAAAACAAACTGGCAAAAGAGCAGGAAGCACTCAACAAAGAGTTCGACCGGTTAAGCGAAAAATTGGATAAAATTCAAAAAAACAATCAGGAACTTGAATTTCCAAACGATCTGCAAAGTACGGAACAAGAACAGTCCGAGATTAAAAAGGAGATGAAGGAAGGGCTCGACCAGCTCAACCAGGGCAAGCCCAAAAATGCCTCACCAAAACAGAAAAATGCAGCCGGGCAGATGGAAAAGTTGTCGGATAAACTCAGTGATATGATGGATGCGATGATGGAAGAACAGCTGGAGGAAGATATCCTTACGCTGCGTCAGATTCTGAAGAACCTGATTCATGTCTCCTTTGAACAGGAAAAACTGATGAATGCATCACGTGAAATAAACCGGCAGGACCCAAAATTCCCCGAGATCATCAATAAACAGAACTCCCTGAAGCGTGATTTTGAGATTATTGAAGATTCCCTGGTGGCTTTGGGCAAACGCCAGACTGCAATCCAAAGTGTGGTTTCGAAAGAGATCAGTAGCGTGAAATCCAATATGGATCAGGCGGTTACAAATTTTTTGGATATCAATACCATTCAGGTGATCAACCGAACCGGCAAAGACAGGGCAGTAGAGCGGCAACAATTTGCCATGACCTCTCTGAACAACCTGGCGCTTCTGCTTGCTGAAGCACTCGACCAGATGAAAGATCAGCAGGATCAGCAGAAGTCGGGGAAAGGGCAGAAATGCAACAAGCCTAAAGCTGGTAAAGGTGGACAGTCGATGAAACAGATCCAGCAACGGCAGCAGAGCCTTAACCAGCAGCTGAAGAAAATGAAGGAAGAGATGGAGAAAGGGCAGCAGCAACAGGGGAAGCGAAACAGCATGAACGAGCAGTTCGCACGCATGGCAGCAGAACAGGAGGCGATACGCCGGGCCCTTGGGCAATATATGCAGGAGTTGCAGAAACAGGGGCTGAAAGATGCCGGCCAGTTAAGTGAACTGATGAAGCAGATGGAGAAGACCGAAGAGGAGCTTGTGAACAAAATGCTCAGCAACAGTACCCTGAAACGACAGGAGGATATTCGTACCAGACTGTTAGAGAGTGAGAAAGCCGAACGCGAAAGGGAAGAAGAAGAAAGACGTGAATCAAAGGAGGTAAAAAATCAGATTTATAGTAACCCTTCGCTGTTTTTGGAGTATAAAAGGTTAACTGAGAAAGAGCAGGAGATGCTGCGCTATACTACTCCTGTGCTTCAAAATTTCTATAAAAATAAGGTAAATGAGTATATGATTAATAAAGGGGCAACGCAGTAATATGAGTAATACCAAACGCATCATCATACCATCCACTGTAGCGAATCTCCATGCTGTAAACCACTTTGTGGAAGATATCTGCGACCATTTCAACATCTTCAACAGTTATTTCAGCAACATCCTTACAGCCGTTACAGAAGCTGTTTTAAACGCCATCCAGCATGGCAACGGGAATGATCCTGCCAAACATGTGGAGATAGTTTTCACACAACGCAATGACGGATTGAGTTTTTCCATTTCTGACCAGGGTTTGGGATTTGACCCCGGCCGGTTACCAGACCCTACAGATCCCTCCAATGACGGATCAGTCGGAAGGGGTCTCTTTCTGATGAAGTCCCTGTCGGATGAGATGGCATACAGCAATGGCGGAAGTACGGTTGAGCTCTTTTTCTCGATAGCAGGTATCGATCAGGATCTGGCGGTGGCCAGAAAAGAACAGGTAAAAGACTACCTGCGGTCGGTGAAAAAAACCACGGGCCATACCATACGTTAAAACTTACCCCTGCCCTACCCTTTTAGATTACCGGGAAATTCAAAGCTATGGCATTGAAAATCAACTTTTTTTTTGAAGGAACCAAACGTTTTGCAATCCGGAAAAATGACACAATACAGTGGATCGGCAGGGTAGCTGAACACTATGGTGCCCGTATTGCGCGGCTCAGGATCATCCATTGCAGCGACGAAGTATTGTGGGAGATGAACCGGAATTATCTGGATCACGATACCTATACAGACATTATTACCTTTCCTTTCAGTGAGCCCGGCGACCCGGTTGAGGGAGAGCTTTATATCAGTACGGACCGGGTTAAGGAGAATGCTGCACAGGAAGGGGTTTCCTTTGAGGATGAATGGCACAGGGTGATCGTACACGGAATACTGCATTTACTGGGTTATGATGATCAATCCGGGGAGCAGCTGAAACGGATGCGGGAGCAGGAGGATTATTGCTTAACTTTGCGGACTCTATAAGTCCGTATGCCTGAGACAGATCGTTTTGATATTGTGGTGGTTGGTGCCGGGCACGCAGGTTGCGAGGCGGCGGCAGCGGCAGCAAATCTCGGATCGCGTGTATTGCTGGTGACCATGAATATGGGAACCATAGCCGGTATGTCGTGCAATCCGGCCATGGGGGGTATTGCCAAGGGGCAGATTGTACGTGAGATTGATGCCCTGGGAGGCTACTCCGGGATCGTTACCGATCATACCATGATTCAGTTCAGGATGCTGAACCGCTCGAAGGGGCCTGCGATGTGGAGCCCCAGGGCACAAAGCGACCGCATGGCATTTTCACAGCTTTGGCGAAAAACGCTGGAAAACATACCCGGAGTAAGCTTCAGGGAAGATGAGGTAACCGGTCTGCTGACTGAGAACGGAAAGGTTACCGGCGTAACTACAAGGCTTGGAATAACTGTTAAAGCAGATGCTGTTATTCTGACCACCGGTACTTTTCTTAATGGAATCATCCATATTGGAGATACCAGGCTTACCGGTGGAAGAATCGGTGAAAAATCCTCAGTCGGTATTACAGAAACCCTTATGTCACACGGGTTTAAAAAAGGCAGGCTGAAAACGGGAACCCCGGTGCGGGTGGATGGCCGTACTATTGATTTTTCAAAACTCGAGGAACAACCCGGGGATGAAAATCCCGGTAAGTTCTCGTTTACCGATACACCTCCCCTCACCCGGCAACGAAGCTGCTATCTGGCATACACCAGTGAAGAGGTGCATGACATCCTTCGGACCGGTTTCGACAAATCGCCCCTGTTTGGCGGGGCCATCCAGGGCACAGGCCCACGCTACTGCCCTTCGATCGAAGACAAGATTGAACGGTTTTCCGACCGTGATTCACATCAGTTGTTTATCGAGCCCGAAGGATGGGAGACCGTGGAAACTTATGTAAACGGATTTTCTTCCTCTTTGCCCGAAGAGGTGCAGTATAAGGCCCTGCGGAGAATCAGGGGATTTGAAAATGCCCGGATTTTCAGACCGGGGTATGCCATCGAATACGATTATTTTCCTCCCGATCAACTCAAGGCTACCCTGGAAACCAAACCCCTGGAAAACCTTTGGTTCGCCGGCCAGATCAACGGAACTACCGGCTACGAAGAAGCTGCAGCCCAGGGTTTGATGGCGGGGATCAACGCCCATCTGAAACGGAAGGGGGAAGATCCCTTGATTTTGAAAAGGTCTGAAGCCTATATCGGAGTGTTGATTGATGATCTGATTTCCAAGGATATCGACGAACCTTACCGCATGTTTACCTCAAGGGCAGAATACCGCATTCTGCTGCGGCAAAGCAATGCCGATCTTCGCCTTACCCCGCTGTCGCACCGCATTGGGCTTGCTTCAGATGCACGGTACGCAAGGGTTCAGATGAAAACAGAGGCCATTGAAAAACTGCAGCATTTTATCGAACATACCAGCATCGGGCTGGATGCTGCCAACGCTATCCTCGAAAGGGTAGGAGAGGGGCCTCTCAAACAAAAGATGAAAGCAGCGGCATTGTTGCTCCGTCCACAGATCGGGCTTGACCAGTTATCTGATGCCATCCCCGGGTGGAATGACCAGTTTAAGGCCATCCCGGGATCCATCCGTGCCGAGGTGATGGAAGAGGTGGAAATCAGGATAAAATACCAGAACTACATTCAGAAAGAGCAGGAACTGGTAACCAGAATGGGTAAGTATGAACATATCCCGATCCATCATGCCGGCAATTTCCATGAAATCAAGGCCCTCTCGTTCGAAGCCCGCGAAAAGCTGAACAGGTTCCGACCGGCTACCATCGGGCAGGCCTCGCGTATCAGTGGCATTTCACCGGCCGATATCGCGGTGCTTATGGTGCTCTATCAGAAAGGATAAACCGAAAAAGATTCATTTATAGTAATTTGAACTGATGTTTCACGTGGAACCAGATACCCCCCCCTCCCAACCTTTTATCTGTCCGGTTTGTGCAGATGACCGGATTTCGCCATGGATGCAGGTGTGCGATTATTTCCTCACAGGCGAGTATTTCGGGATCATGCAGTGTGACGCATGTTCCCATCGGTTTACCGTTCCGCAACCCTCCCCGGAGGTGATCGGGAAATATTACGAAACCAGCAAGTATCTTTCGCATACCGATGAAGGGAAAGATTTTACCGGAAGGCTCTACCGGCTGATCCGGGGCATTAATCTGCAGCGGAAGTATGCCCTTGTGCATCACTTCAAACAGGGTACCAGCATCCTCGACATTGGCTGCGGAACCGGGCATCTGCTAGGTTTCTTCAGGAAACAAGGGTGGAAAACCACCGGGATTGAACCTGCAGCTATGCCCCGGCAGTTTGCCAGGGATCACCTGAAGCTGGATGTGCATGATGAACCGGAACTGGCCAACCTGCCCGGTGGATCCTTTTCGGTGGTTTCGATGTGGCATGTACTGGAACATGTACCCAACCCATCACAGAGGTTGAAGGAGGTTCACCGCCTGACTGCCCCTGATGGCATTGCTGTAATTGCCCTTCCCAATCCGGATGCCTTTGATGCCTGTTACTACGGGCAGTACTGGGCCGCCTGGGATGTACCACGCCACCTGCACCACTTCTCAACCAGGTCCTTTAACTGGTTGGCCACGCAGGCCGGATTTGAGCTGATTGCCGTTAAGCCGATGAAATTCGATGCCTACTATGTGTCCCTCCTTAGCGAGCAGTACCGTTCTGCCCATCAAAGGTACCTGAGGGCTGCCTGGAAAGGATTGCAGTCGAACCTGAAAGCACGACGCTCCGGTAATTTTTCCTCCCTGGTGTATATCCTCCGCAAAAAGTAACCATCCTCCCCTGTCCGGTTACCCGGCAAACTTTCATCAACCCACAAACAGGGTAATGGAATTCTTGTGTACCTTTGTTAGAGATCACCTCAACGTATCCTGATGAACGGCATCAATAAAATACTCCGGTCTCCGGTTGCAACCTTTAGCATCCTCGCGGCTCTTTTAATTTTACTTACCACAGGGTATATCTTCAGACAGCAGCATATTTTCCGTCCGGAAGCCCTTACACGCCATCTGGAAAAGGTTACCGAAGCCCGCTGGCAGCAGCTGAAACAGGCCACAATTGAATTTGCCGGTACTGTTAAAGAAACCCCGGAGCCCTGGATGTTTTCATTGCCCGCCAACACCCATTCCAAAGCAGGAGTTAGTTTTCTGATCCTGAAAGAAGGGAAGATTGTCTACTGGAGCGACAATACCATTCCGGTAGAGATGATACCCGATTCTGCCAATTCCAGAATGGTAACCCTGCCATCCGGTTTATTCCAGATGTATTCGATCGTAAAAGATTCGGTAACCATCAGAGGCCTGAGTTTGGTGGGCAATACCTATCCCTATAACAATCAATACCTGTCAAATGCACTCCATCCCGATTATCATCCCGCTGAAGCAAGCCGGATCAGTACACTGGAAGGAGAGGCCAATATAAAAGACCTACAGGGAAACTTCCTGTTTTCCGTCAGCTATCCCACGCACCTGCCCCACCGAAGAGGAACCATTCTGTTTGTTCTATTCATGATCTCGTTTGTGTTTCTGAACCTGTCTTTGCTGCATCTGCACAAAAAACTCAATCCATTTCCAAAGCATCCCAATCTTTTTCTTCTCTTCTTTTTGTTTGACGCATTGATTATCAGAATTTTAATAACTTATTTCGGTTTTCCCGGTCCGGTATTTCAGTTGCCTGTATTCGATCCGCTCTATTTTGCATCATCCTTTATAAATCCCTCTCTGGGCGATCTGATAATCAATGCTGTTTGGCTGATTATCATTGCAATAGCCTTTTACAGATATGCAGACCTGAACAAAATCGGCCATAAGGCGCCGAAATTCAAATGGCTGGCTGCTGCCCTTTTCTTTGCATTGTCAGCCTTGATGGTATATGTTTCGATGGCTGTATGTAAAATCCTGATAACCGATTCAACCTTATCCATCAGTTTTTCTGACCTGAGCAATGCAGGCAGGTACGGAATTGCCATGCTGGCGGTGATGGTGATGGTTACGGTGGCTGCGATGTTCATCATCTGGCGTTTAATGCAGGGGGTACAGGCATTATTCCAAGCCAGGATTACATTCTGGGGTGCTGCCGTTCCGGCTTTTCTGCTGAGCTTCCTGCCCATGGCCTTACATGCGGAAACCCTTAATATTGCTTTCCCGCTTTTGTTTGGGTTGCTTGTCCTTTTGTTCGGAATAGCAGGAATTCAACAACTAAAACCTGCTGTTACTGCCATTGCCATGATCCTGCTGTTTGCTTCAGGACTCACCTGGGTATTTAACGTGTATTCCCACAGGAAAGGTCAGGAAAACCGCATATCGGTCGCTTCAGAGTTTGCCCGGAAAGAGGATCCGATGGCTGAGTTTCTTTATGCCCAGGCCCGGGAAACCATTTACAGTGATACTATACTGGCAGCTATGCTTTTCAGTGAGCCAATGGAGGAAGAGCTGCTGATCAAATACCTGTTGCAGGGCTATTTTGCAGGAGGGGAGGGGTATTGGTCGCGGTACCATTTTCAGGTCACGGTGTGTAACCCCGGACAGAAACTTTCCATTGCTGGAGACAATGAAATTACGGGTTGTTTTGATTTTTTCAGCAAGCAGATCATGGAATCGGGTCACATGACTGCCACCGAAGATCTGATTCTGATGCAGGATCCCGAAGGAAACCACAGTTACCTTGGGGTTTTACGTTTCGAGAATTTAAACGGCACACAAAAGGAAATCCGGAATATATACTTGGAAATATTTCCAAGAATGGTGTCCTCAGGCACTGGTTATCTGGAACTTATGGCCGATGAGAGCCTGCTAAGGGAAGGGAACCTGAACCTGTTTTCCAATGCCAGGTATTTCGATGGGCAACTGGTTGCCAGTTACGGGAAATACATCTACAGCACCGATCTTGCCCAATACCGCCAGTCCGGCAACAAACCCTATGTGTTTATATCAAAGGGGGGATATTCCCATCTCTATTACAAAACCGGAAAAAGATCGGTGCTATTGGTCAGTACACCTGAAAAAGGCTGGTTGGACCTGCTGGCTCCCATGTCGGTGTTTCTGCTGATTTTTCTGTTACTGCTGGCGCTGGTTTCTTTGGTGGAAAGGTGGGACGGGACGAGGTTTTCCGGTGGTGGCACCTTCAGGGGACGGCTTCGCCTGATCCTGCTGGGTGTGGTATTGGTCTCCTTTTGTGTGGTGGGGGCAACTTCCGTATATTATATCAGGGTGCTCAACCGAAATAAAAACACCGATAACCTTAAGGACAAAGCCCGCTCGATACGGATAGAACTGGAGCATAAGCTGGCCGACAAGGAAATTCTGAGTGCTGATCTAAAGCCTTATATTACTTCTCTGCTGCTGAAGTTTAATGAAGTATTTGCCACCGATATCAACCTTTTTGATGATCAGGGAAACCTGCTGGGCAGTTCCAGGGAGAAATTGTTTGATGATGGAATCCTCGGAAAAAAAATCAATCCGGAGGCATTCCGTGAAATGGCCCTCCATCGCAAAACCCTGCTGATTCATGAGGAGCAGATCGGCAGGCTCTCTTATCTTTCAGCGTATATTCCCTTCAGGAACAATCAGGGAAAGGTGATTGCCTATATCAACCTGCCCTATTTTGCCCGTCAGAGTGAACTCGCCGGAGAGATCAGCAGCTTTCTGATGGCATTTATCAATATCTACCTCATTCTTATTGCGTTGGCAATTCTGATCGCCTTTGCCTTAACAGGGATGATCATAAAACCGCTGGTGCTGCTGCAGGGGAAAATCCGCAAAGTAACCCTGGGTACCCGTAACGAAAAACTGGTTTGGGATAAAAGGGATGAAATATCCGAACTTGTAGATGAATATAACAGAATGATAGACGAATTGGAAAAAAGTGCTGAATTGCTGGCCAGAAGTGAACGGGAAAGTGCTTGGAAGGAGATGGCCCGGCAGGTAGCCCATGAGATCAAAAACCCGCTGACGCCCATGAAGCTTAACCTTCAGTACCTTGAGAAAACCCTGGCCGACGGACATCCTGAATGGAAGGACCAGTTCGGAAAGTATGCCTCCATGATGCACAGCCAGATAGAGTCTTTGTCGCAGATTGCCTCGGCATTTTCCGATTTTGCCAACATGCCGGAGGTAAAGGCGGCACTAGTATCGCTCAGGCAGGTACTGGCCGGTGCAGTGGCACTGTTCGAGAACTATCCGATGGTACATATTTCCGGCAATTGGACCGGAATCGCAGAAGAAGTTACTGTGATGGGTGATCCGGAACAAATCAGCAGGCTATTCATCAATATTTTAAATAATGCGGTACAGGCCGGTGAACAGGGAAAACCCTTGCAGATCACCGTGGATGTGGTCTCCGGTAACAAAACCTGTGAAGTGCATATCACCGATAGTGGCAGAGGGATCGACACTGCCATTCAGGAGAAGATTTTTCTTCCGAACTTCACTACCCGCAGTTCCGGTACCGGTCTGGGTCTGGCTATTGCCCGCAATATTGCCATGCAGTGCGGTGGGGATATCCGTTTTGTTTCAGAGAAAGGGAAAGGAACTACCTTCACCGTGGAGCTGCCGGTGGTATAACAGAACCAGGGTTTAAGATTGAACGTGGTGATAAATACTGAACCCGGGCTGTTTTTACACCATGAATTTTGCTACCTTTACCCACCATTTCTGAAACCCGGGGTATGGGAAGCAACCCGCTGAAGCAGCTGGCAGGACAAACCGCCGTGTATGGCGTGAGCAGTATTATAGGCAGGCTGGTGAATTACCTGCTGGTTCCCCTCCACACTTACAATTTCATTACAGCCGAATATGGCGCGGTATCGAACATGTACGCTTTTGCTGCCATTCTGCTGGTGGTACTAACCTACGGACTTGAGACCGCCTTTTTCAGGTTTTACAACACCACGGGTAAGGATCCTGCCGTTTACTCCACCGCATTTCTCTCCATTCTGGTTTCCACCTTTATCATTGTAGCCTGCCTGATCCCTGTTAGGCAGTTGATTGCCCTGGTGCTGAATGTACCGGATCATCCCGAGTTCGTGGTGTGGTTTGCGATCATTGTGGGACTTGATGCCATCGCTGCCATTCCTTTTGCCAGGCTCAGAGCCGTAAACCGTGCCAGGCAGTTTGCCACGCTGAAGCTCGTCAACATTGGGATTAACCTGGTGCTGAACCTCTTTTTTATCTATGCAGTACCCTGGTTGTCGGAACATGGAAGCAGTACCGTGCAAAGTGTCGTATCCCTGTTTTACCAGGGCAAGCTTCTGATCGCTTACATTTTTGTATCCAATCTGATAGCCAGTGTGATACAACTGGCCATCTTCGTGCCGGGAATTCTTCGCAACAGGCTCACCTTCAACGCACCCCTGTGGCGCAAAATGATGACCTATGCCCTGCCCCTGCTGTTGCTGAGTGTGGCAGGTACCATCAACCAGACCATCGACCGTTTACTGCTTACCTGGATGCTTCCCCGCGAAAGCTCTATGGAGCAGGTGGGGATCTATTCCGCCTGTTTCAAGATTCCCATCATCATGTATTTTTTCCTGCAGGCATTCCGGTACGCTGCGGAACCCTTCTTCTTTACCCGGAACAATCCCGAAGAGGCGAAAAAAATCTATCCGGAGGTGATGAATGCCTTTGTGATCATTTCCTGCCTGGTTTTTCTGGGAACCATGTTTTACCTCGACGACCTTTTCATCTATTTTGTGGATGCCTCCTACCGCCAGGGGAGTACCATTGTGCCTGTGGTGCTTCTTGCATTTGTTTTCCAGGGAATCAGTTTCAACCTGTCGATGTGGTATAAACTAACGCAGCGCACCATCTTTGGGGCCTGGCTCGCCCTCATAGGCACGGCGGTGATTATCCTGGTAAATGTGCTGGGGATACCCCGTTACGGATTTATGGCTCCGGCAGTGGCATTTCTGCTTTCCAATATTGTGGTAACGGTGCTTTCATGGCAATACGGACAGAAATACTTCCCTGTCCCTTACAAGGGTGGGAGAATTTTACTTTATCTGATGCTGGCAGTTGGAATATGGTGGTGTATTGGTATTTTACCGCTGCAGAATATCGTCTTGAGGCTCACCGTACGGACCATTGTGCTGATGCTGGCAACCCTGCTGTATCTGCGGATTGAAGGGTGGTCGCCCACAAGGCTTATGGCAGCCCTGTTCAGGAAAAATACGTAAGTTTGCATGGCCCTAAGATCAGAAGATGACAACCTCCATTGAAGTGAAAATTGTGAACAGGTCCGGGAATCCCCTTCCGGTGTATAAAACCGGTTTGTCAGCCGGGATGGATCTGCATGCCCATCTCGAAGCACCCCTTATCCTTACTCCGCTGGGAAGGGCGCTGGTACCTACAGGGCTCTTCATTGCGCTGCCTCCCGGTTTTGAAGCACAGGTGCGCCCCCGGAGCGGTCTGGCCGCAAATCACGGCATCTCGGTGCTCAACACCCCCGGAACCATTGATGCCGATTACAGGGGCGAAATCAAGGTGATCATGGTGAACCTCTCTTCAGAACCCTTTACCATAAAGCCCGGCGACCGCATTGCTCAAATGGTCATTGCCTCACATGCCACCGTATCATGGAATCCCGTGGAAGAGCTTGAAGAAACCGACCGCGGAGCCGGAGGTTTTGGCCATACAGGAAAGTAATTAACCAACCGTTCAATACCATGAAAATCATCATACCCATGGCAGGGATGGGAAAGCGTATGCGGCCCCACACCCTCACCATCCCCAAACCGCTCATCCGCATCGCAGGAAAACCGATTGTCCAACGCCTGGTGGAGGACATTGTGAGGGTAAGTGGTACTAATATCGATGAAATTGCCTATATTATAGGAGATTTTGGTGAAGAAGTCGAAAGTCACCTGCACCGCATCGCTGCAGACCTGGGTGCCAGATCCTCGGTCTATTACCAACCCGAGCCCCTGGGTACGGCCCATGCCATCCTGTGTGCCCGCGAAGCCCTGAACGGCCAGGTAACCGTGGCTTTTGCTGACACTTTGTTTTCTGCCAATTTCAGAATGGACACCGAAAGTGATGGAATCGTATGGGTGCATAAGGTAGAGGATCCTTCCGCATTTGGGGTGGTGAAAACGGATGGAGATGGCTATATTACAAGGTTTATCGAGAAACCAGACACTTTCATTTCTGATATGGCCATTATCGGGATCTACTATTTCCGAAACGGTGAAAACCTGGCAGCTGAACTGCAGTATCTCATCGATCACCAGATCTGCAAAGGGGGTGAGTATCAGCTTACCGATGCCCTGCAAAACATGATGGAGAAGGGAATGCACTTTACTACCGGCACTGTTGACGAATGGCTCGACTGCGGCAATAAAAATGCTACCGTTTTCACCAACCAGCGGATCCTTGAACTCAACCGGCACGAAAACCTAATCGCCTCCTCCGTTACCATCGACAATGCCCTGATCATTCCTCCGTGCTATATCGGAAATGATGTGGTGCTTTCAAAATCGATCATTGGTCCGCATGTTTCTATCGGCGCCCATTGTAAAGTGAGCGATTCAATCATCACCAATTCGATCATTCAGGAGCATACCACCGTGGAGAATATCAACATTGACAACTCCATGATTGGCAGCTATGTGGATTACAAAGGACGTTACAGTGAAGTAAGCATCGGGGACTATACCGTGATGTCCTGATAAACAGACGATCAAGCTATTATGAACATGTGTGCAGGAAAAAGGCTTCCATGGGTCCCCGGGTTAACCGCACTGGTGGTACTGGCTGTTTGGCTGGGAGTTCTTTCGGGATGCACAGCGATAGGTAAATCCGGACGTGCAACTTCAGGAAAAA
>Ga0116155_10001008_pt1 | contig 21032 bp, 20 predicted proteins | sample AD_UKC032_MetaG_FD_89890 | JGI IMG/M metagenome (GOLD analysis project Ga0116155, IMG submission 89890) | Active sludge microbial communities of municipal wastewater-treating anaerobic digesters from USA - AD_UKC032_MetaG | ecosystem: Engineered > Bioreactor > Anaerobic > Digestate | place: USA...
CCTTAATATCGATCCCCGCGCTTCCCAGGACACGGGCCGCGTCGTAAAGCCGCCCTTTTTTATTTTCCAAAAACACCGAAAGCTGAGTGACCTTCATGATCTGCTCCTTAAATGGATCGTTTATCAATGACGCGTTTGGCCTTGCCTTCGCTGCGTTCAATGGTCTTGGGTTCCACCAGGCGGACCTTCACGCCGACGCCCAGGACGGTTTCGATCTCCTTGGCCACGTGCTGTTCAAAACTCTGCAGCTGTTTGACCTCGTCCGAAAAGAACGACGGCTCCAGTTCGACCAGGACCTCCAGCCGGTCCAGCCCGCTCTTTTCGCGGTCAATGACCAGCTGATAATGCGGCTGGGTGCCTTCAATGGCCAGAAGGACCTCTTCGATCTGCGACGGGAACACATTGATCCCGCGCACAATGATCATGTCGTCCGTCCTGCCTAAAACCTTACTGATGCGCGGGGACGTCCGTCCGCAGGCGCACGGAGCATGGTCGATGGTGACAATATCTCTCGTCCGGTAACGGATGAGCGGCATCCCGGCCTTGGTGATCGGGGTCAGGACCAGTTCCCCCGGGCATCCGCTCGCCAAGGGCTCGAGCGTCTTGGGATCGATCACCTCCGGATAAAAAACATCCGCCGGCACATGCAGCCCCTTTTTCAAATGGCATTCACAGGCGACCCCGGGACCGATGATCTCGGAAAGCCCGTAAATATCGATCGCGCTGATGTTCCAGGCCTTCTCGATCTCTTTGCGCATCGCCTCGCTCCAGGGCTCGGCGCCGAAAATGCCGATCTGCCAGCTGCTTAAGCGGGGATCGACCCCCAGTTCCCTGGCGGTCTCAGCCATGTAGAGCGCATACGACGGCGTGCAGGCCAGGATCCTGGGTTTAAAATCGTTCATGATCTTCAGCTGCCGTTTGGTCTGGCCCGAGGAGCAGGGGATGACGGTCAGCCCCAGCTTCAAACTCCCGTAATGCAGGCCCAGCCCGCCGGTAAAAAGCCCGTAACCGTAAGCGACCTGGATCATGTCCCCGGCTTCTGCCCCGGCGCAGCACAAAGAGCGCGCGATCACATCCGCCCACAGATCGATATCCTCCCGGGAATATCCGACGACCGTGGGGTTGCCGGTCGTGCCGCTCGACACATGGATCTCCTGGATGGCCTCCATCGGTTCAATAAAAAGGCCGAACGGATAATGGTCGCGCAGGTCGTCCTTGACCGTGAACGGGAGCTTGACGATATCGTCGATCGTTTTGATATCAGACGGCGAAACGCCCGACTCCGCCATCTTCTTCTGATAGAACGGTGATTTCGCATGGATATTGGCGACAAAATTTTTAAGGCGTTCTCCCTGCAGCTCTTTGAGCTTTGCGTTTGGAAGGCATTCGATGCGTTCATTAAAGATCATGGCGTTGCCCCTCTTCACGTCCGCTTAAAAAGAATTTCCGGTTCTGCTGCTGCTCTTTTTTGAATTTTTGGTCCAGGGCCCAAAGCCAGCTTTCTTCCCGGATGTCCAGGAACGCAGACAGAACTCCCAGCATGTAAGTATTCAAAAATAATTTCTTCTCGCCGACGGCTTTCTGCGCCTTTTCAAGGTACGGAACAAGGTCTTTCCCCTTGGGCTTGACCTCATCTTTGAGCCGGGGATACTCCTGCTTGTGCAGGCAGACGATCACATCACAGTCGTTCGATAAGGGCAAGGGCGAATGCACCCGTTCGCCGAACCGGACGTAGGACTCGACCGACCCGCCGCGCTGGGCCATGCCTTTGACCTCGGATTTCTTGACATGATATCCGTCGATCATGGCCGCCAGCGCGCAGACCTCCGCCGCTGTCAGCACCCCCTGTCCGCCGATCCCGTAAAACAGAACATTGGTCGTCTTGCGTGTCTTTTTCATCAGCTCCGGTCCTGCTTTTTCTTTAAGGAGATCGCGTCAAATTTGCAGACCTGTTTGCACAGCCCGCATCCGACGCAAAGCGCTTCATTGATCGTGATCATGCCGTCCACCCCTTCAAGGATCGCCGGGCAGTCCAGCATCAGGCATTGGCGGCATTTCTTGCATTTCTGAGCGTCGATCTCAAAGACCGCGCTGCGCGAGCGGTCCACCATTTTGCAGGGCGCGCGCACAATGATCACCGAAAGCTTGTCCTCAGCCAGCCGCGTTTTCAGCAAGGCCTGAAACCCGTCCATCTCGTAAGGGTTCAGAACATCGACCTGGTCCGCGCCGGCCGCTCCGCAGAGCTTTTCGATCGAAACCCGCCGTGTTTCTTTGCCCTGCAGGGTCACCCCTGTCCCGGGGTTCTGCTGCCCGCCGGTCATGGCCGTGATCGCGTTGTCCATGATCACGATGACACCCTTCGCGCCGTTATACGCGGCGCTGATCAGTCCGTTGATGCCCGTGTGGATGAACGTCGAATCCCCGATCACCGCCACCGCCTTCTCGCCGTCCTGCATCTTGCCCATGCCTTCAAAAAACGGAATGCTCGCCCCCATGCAGATCTGCGTGTGGAGCGCCGCCAGCGGTTCCAAAGCGCCCAGCGTGTAGCAGCCGATATCGCCGGTGACGTAGACCCCGGCTTTTTTGAGCGTGCGGAACGCCGGGCGGTGCGGGCAACCCGGGCACAAAAGCGGGCGCCGGGCCTTGGCCGCCGCGGCCTCGCGCTCCTTGCCCTTCACGATCGCCTTGACCGCTTGCGGGCTCAGCTCTCCGCAGCGCCAGGACGGCTTTTTCCCGACGGCACGAATGCCTTCCTGTTTGAGTTTCTCTTCAATGAACGGCTCCAGCTCCTCGATGACATACAGCTTTTCGACCTTGCCCGCGAATGTCTTCATCAGCTTGACCGGGAACGGAAACGGCATGCCCAGCGTCAAAAAAGACGCGTTGGGAAAAGCCTCTTTGGCATACAGCGCTGCCACCCCGCTGACGATAAACCCGACTTTACGGTCATTGAGTTCTATTCTGTTCAAAGGCGTCTTCTCGGAAAGATCCTGCAAGGCCATCAGCCGCCGCTCGAGGTCCACATGCCTGGGACGGGCGTGGCCGGGGATCATGACATATTTTTTCGGGTCTTTTTGAACGGACTTTTTAAGGTTCTCCCGCTTCAAGACGGCGTCAAACGATTCCTTGGTGTGCGAGATGCGCGTGGTCACGCGAAAAAGGACCGGCACATCGAACTGCTCGCTGATCTTAAACGCCTCGCCGATGAAGGCATAGGCCTCCGATGGGCTCGACGGTTCCAGCAGCGGGACCTTGGCATACGGCGCGACACGGCGCGTGTCCTGCTCATTTTGGGAAGAATGCATGCCCGGATCATCCGCCACGACCGCCACAAACCCCGCGTTGACCCCGCTGTAGGCGGTGGTCATCAACGGGTCCATCGCCACATTGAGCCCGACGTGTTTGCAGGCTGTCAGGGCCCTGCGGCCCGCGATGCAGGCGCCGAAAGCCGCTTCATAAGCTACTTTCTCGTTGACGGCCCACTGGGCCTCCAGTTCCGGAAAGGCCCCCATGGTCTCTAAAATTTCAGTCGAAGGCGTGCCCGGATAGGCCGAGGCAAAACAGACCCCTGCCGCCCTGGCACCCCAGGCCACGGCTTCATTGCCGGACAACAAGACTTTTTGCTGCGTTAATGGCTTATTCATGCGGTTCAACTCTTGAAATGCGAATTGAATGTTTATTATATCGATTTATCCGCAAAGGACAACTAAAAGATTGTCCTAAACAGCCTTCAGGTCCGCGTGATACTCCTGAAGCGCTTTGGGTCCGATCTTGCCCTTCTTCATGGCTTCGATCCCGGCTACGCTGGCCTGAGCGGCAGCAAGGGACGTCACATACGGCACCTTTTGCTGGATCGCGGTCATGCGGATGTAGCTGTCATCCTCTTTGCTTTCTTTGCCCAGCGGCGTGTTAATGACCAGATGGAGTTCGCCGTTTTTGATCGCGTCGGCGATGTTGGGCCGGCCTTCGCATAATTTTTTGATGCGGGTATTTTTGATCCCGTGCTCATCCAAGAATTGTCCCGTCCCTTCGGTCGCGAAAATATTCAACCCCAAAACGGCGATCTTTTTGGCGATCGGCAGAAGATGCTTGCGGTCCTTGGGCGCCACGGTCACCAGGACGTTTCCTTCCGTCGGAAGCTTGTAACCGGCGGATTCCTGCGCCTTGTAGAACGCCCGCCCGAAATCATCCGCCATCCCCATCACCTCTCCGGTCGCCCGCATCTCAGGCCCAAGGACCGGATCGACCTCCGGGAACATATTGAAAGGAAAGACCGCCTCTTTCACGCCGACATAGGGGATCTTCTTTTTCTTCAGTTCAGGAAAATCCGGCAGCTTTTTCCCCAGCATGATCTCGGTGGCGATCCGCGCCAACGAAATGCCGGCCACCTTGGAAATGATCGGCACGGTCCTTGAGGCCCGTGGGTTCGCCTCCAGGATATAGACCTTATCGTCGCAGATCGCGAACTGAATGTTAATGAGCCCCACAACTTTCAATTCCTTGGCGATGGCCTTGGTGTAGGATTCGATCAGATCGAGATTTTTTTGTGAAATGGTGCGGCTGGGGATCGAGCATGCCGAATCTCCGGAATGAACGCCGGCCAGCTCAATGTGCTCCATCACGGAAGCCACAAAGACATCTTCCCCATCGGCGACCGCGTCGACCTCGGTCTCAATGGCCATGTCCAGAAAACGGTCAATGAGCATCGGATGCTCCGGGCTCACGTTGATCGCCTCCAGCGCGTATTTGGTCAGCGACTCATCGTCATAAATGATCTCCATCCCCCGCCCGCCCAGAACATACGACGGACGGACGATCAAAGGGTAGCCGATCCTGCGCGCGATGGCCAGGGCCTGTTCAAGAGAGCGGGCCGTGTCGCTTTCGGGCTGCGGGATCTTCAGCTCGATCATCTTTTTGCGGAACTGCTCTCTGTCCTCGGCAAAATCAATGCTCTGCGGAGATGTCCCTATGATCGGAACGCCGTTATTGTGCAGTTCCTGCGCCAAATTGAGCGGCGTCTGCCCGCCGAACTGAACGATCACGCCGTCCGGTTTTTCCTTGTCATAAATGTTTAAAACATCCTCGAGCGTCAACGGTTCAAAATACAGTTTGTCCGACGTGTCATAATCCGTCGAAACGGTTTCAGGATTACAGTTGACCATGATCGACTCATAACCCAGATCCCTTAAAGCAAACGCCGCATGAACGCAGGTGTAATCGAATTCGATCCCCTGGCCGATGCGGTTGGGGCCGCCGCCTAAGATCATGATCTTTTTTCTGGAAGAAACCGGGACCTCATCCGCGATCGTCTTGTAGGTGGAATAATAATAGGCCTTGTCCTTTACGCCGCTTACCGGGACCGCTTCATAACGGGCGGTGATCCCCGCGGAAATTCTCCGTTCCCGGACGCCTTTCTCGGTCACGTTAAAAAGCGAGGCCAGATAACGGTCCGAAAAACCGTCCACCTTGGCCTGAGCGAGTTTCTTGTCCGACAGCTTGGCCCATCCCGTCTTGATCAGATCCTCTTCAAAGTCAACCAGCTCTTTCATCTGCCCGATGAACCATTTGCCGATAAAGGTCATCGCGTGCAGCTCTTCGATGGACATGCCTTTGCGCAGGGCCTCATACATCAAAAAGATCCGTTCGCTGGAGGGAAACATCAGCCGTTTCTTAAGCTCCTCCAGCGGAAGCTCCTTAAAGTTCCTGGCGCCCCCCACTCCGTAGCGCTTGGTCTCCAAAGAGCGGATCGACTTGTGAAAGGATTCCTTGAACGTCTTTCCGATGCTCATGACCTCCCCGACGGCCTTCATCTGGGTCCCCAAAATATCCTTGGCCTGGGCGAACTTTTCAAAAGCCCAGCGCGCGAACTTGATGACCACATAATCCCCGCTGGGGGCGTATTTTTCGAGCGTCCCTTCCTTCCAATACGGCATCTCATCCATCGTCCTTCCGGCAGCCAGCTTTGTCGAAATGCGCGCGATCGGAAATCCCGTGGCCTTCGAAGCCAGCGCGGATGAACGCGACGTGCGCGGGTTGATCTCAATGACGATCAGCCGGTCTGTCTTGGGATCATGGGCGAACTGGACGTTTGTTCCGCCTACCACGCCGATCGCGTCCACGATCTTGTAAGAAGCTTCCTGCATGCGTTCCTGAAGCTTCTTGGGAACGGTCAGCATCGGGGCCGCGCAGAAACTGTCTCCAGTGTGGACGCCCATCGCGTCGATATTCTCGATAAAGCAGACCGTGATCTTCTGGTTTTTTTCATCGCGCACCACTTCCAGTTCCAGCTCTTCCCATCCGAACACCGACTCTTCCACCAAGACCTGATGAACGAGGCTCGCGGCAAGCCCGCGCTGAACGATCGCGCGAAGTTCCTCCACATTATAGGCGATCCCGCCGCCTGTCCCGCCCATGGTGTAGGCCGGGCGCAAAACGACCGGATAGCCTAACCGTTCGGCGATGGCTTCAGCCTCCGCCACCGAGTGCGAAGGCTCGGAGCGGGCCATCTCAATGCCGATCTTGTCCATCGTCGCTTTGAACTCGATCCTGTCCTCGCCGCGCTCGATCGCGTCCGCCTTGACGCCGATGATCTCAACGCCGTATTTCTGCAATGCCCCGCTTTTATGCAAAGACGAGGTCAGATTCAGCCCCGTCTGCCCGCCGAGGTTCGGCAGAACGGCGTCAGGCCGTTCTTTTTCAATGATCGCCGTCACGCTCTCGACGGTCAACGGTTCAATATAAGTCTTATCAGCCGTGCCGGGATCGGTCATGATCGTGGCCGGATTGGAGTTGACTAAAACGACCTCGTAGCCTTCTTCTTTCAAGGCCCTGCAGGCCTGTGTGCCCGAATAATCGAATTCGCACGCCTGTCCGATGATGATCGGACCTGATCCGATGATCAGGATCTTGTGGATATCCTTACGTTTTGCCATACACCCCCCTGTGTCTTTTGGTCATGGTCTGTTTGTTTTGATCTCCTTTTCCTTGCGCTTTGAGCTCTGCCTGCGGGCCACGCACATCCAGTCCCACGGGTAAGGTTCCCGCATCCAGCGAGGCGGGTTTTCATATTCCGTGTCCCAGTCATAACGGATCTTCTGAACCTCTTCGACCTCAAAACCAACCAGCCGCAAGAACGAGATCAGCTCTTCCCTCAAATAATGTTTTGTCAAAACTCCGTCGATCGGAAGCACTCCGTGCCCCTTAAAGAGCGGCTCATGCCCGAAACGCAAAACGCCGCCCGCTCCCTCCCGCAATTTCCATTCGATCAATTTATAGGACGCGTAATAATACGATTCCAAAGACGGAACGACCAGGACCAGCAGCCCGCCGGGCTTAAGATGCTCCCGGATGTTCTTAAGCATCTTCATCCGCGTCTTCAGCGAAGGCGTGATGACCGAATTGATGGACACCGCGCAATCCGCGGCCGGCAAGGCTGAACTCCTCTTTGCGAGGTCCGCGGCGAAAAACTTCACGTTGGCCAGCGACCCGTGACGCTCCTGAGCGACCGTCAGGCATTCTTTGGAAATATCGACCGCGTGCACGGACTTGAAATGTTTCGCGAGCGTCGCGATCCCGTGGCCGATCCCGCAGCCGCAATCAAGCACGGTCTGGGAACGGAACTCGCCGCGCTCAAAAAAAGACTTCAATGTCCCATCCCGGTCGCCTTCCCAGACGTTGAAGATCTCCTCTTCATACACACCGGCTTTCCCGTTCCAATACGCCGCGTCCATCCGCCTCCTCCTGGCATAAAACCCGCTTTAAAAGGATATTGTTATTTTAGCATCCTCATTTCGGGGGCAAAGAAGAATGATAAAAATCATTGTTTAGACCCTCCGGCCAAATTAAAATAAAGGCGGTTCATTGCAAAGCTGAAAGGATTTCCATGAAGATCTCGATCGTGATCCCCGCTTTTAACGAAGAATCCTCGCTCCCCTTTTTAAAGGGCCGCTTGACAACAACGCTTGCCGGCCTGCCCATGGAGCGCGAGATCATTGTCGTCAACGACGGCAGCACCGACCGGACAGGCGAGATCGTCAAAGACTGGATCGAACAGGACGCTTCGGTCATTCTGATCGAATTGTCCCGGAACTTCGGCCACCAGCAGGCCATCACCGCCGGACTGCATGAATCGACCGGGGACTGCGTGGTCATCCTGGACGCGGACCTGCAGGATCCGCCTGAAGAGATCCACGCAATGGTCCAAAAATGGAATGAAGGCTGTAAAGTCGTCTTTGCGGAGCGGACCGGCCGGATGGAGCCCATTCACCGGCGGCTCCTCTTCGCCGCGTTCTACAAATTCTTCCTGCTCCTTTCGGATCTTCCGGTCATCATCCAATCAGGGGTCTTCAGCCTCATGGACCGCGCGGTCGTCAACCACCTCCTGAACATGAAAGAACGCAACCGTTTCATCCCCGGCATGCAGGGATGGCTGGGATTCAAGACCGCGACCATTTATTATCAACGGCAGGACCGGTTGACGGGAAGACCGAAACAGAGCCTGAAAAGGCTGACCGCCTACGCGCTCGACGCGGTCTTCAGTTTCAGCTACAAACCTTTACGCTTAAGCTTTCTGGCCGGCATCATGACCACCGCGTTCTTTTTTGCCTACGGCACCGTGCTTGTCGTCATGCGCCTGCTGAACATCAACGTGGTGCGCGGATTCACGACGCCGACAGTGGCGATCTTCTTTATCGGAGGGCTGATGCTCATCAGTAACGGCATCACCGGAGAATACGTGGCCCGCATTTATGATGAGGTCAAAAACCGGCCCTTGTTTATTCTGTCGCGCAAAGTCTACCGCAACCGCGAAGGAAAACTCATCGAGCAGGAACCGCCGGCGCTTTAACGTTTACGGACGGGCGTCTTCTTTCTGAAAGACCAGGGCGTTAGGGAACCCTTCTAACACGGCCCCATCGGAATATTGAGGAAAACGGCCAAACACGAACTCCGTTTCCCAGCGCGACCGCTGAGGAAAAATAATATATTTCATCTGCGCGGGAACAAAATTCGCGAAGTGCTCCGGCTCCGGCGCAAACCCCGCCTTCTTCCAGTCGTTCAGGCCAAAAATACAATGATACGCCTTTCCTTCCGCCAGGATCGTCGATAATGGATTGTTGGGAAAATACGCCCGGCCCGGATTTTTTCTGGCAAACTCATAGGCCAGCACGTGATCGCTTTGGGCCAGGTCCTGAAAAATTTCCTTAAAATTCCTGACTTCATGAAACCGGGTGATCAAAAGGCCAACGGTCAACAGGCACCACAAAAGCACGGCCTTGCGTCTGACGGTGTCCGAATATTTCGTCAAGCCGGCACCGGCGCACTCGCTGAGATTTAAGCACAGCGCGATCGCTAAAAAATACAAAGTCGGGCTGAAGGCGTTAAGCGCCCCGCCCCACTTGACACGCGTCAAAACCGAGGCCGGGACCAAAAAGACCGCGGCGATCAAATACACCAGCCACGGATGGTCCTTTATCCATCGCTTCAAAGAAAAAGGCCCCTGCGTGAAACAGGCAGAGTCGTAACTGGCCACCAGCCAGCACCACAGCATCGAGATCCAGAGAAGAAAAGATTTTTCAAGCAACTCCCCCGTCACCTCCCAGAGGGCCAGGCCCCGATCGGCCATGATCCAGGGCGTGCGCAGGGGGATCGACACAGTGTTCTGGATCAGGCCTTGAGAATCCACAAAGGTAACGGTCAGCGCCAACGCCAGGGCTAAAGCGCATAAGCTGCTCAATGCGTAACTCGCGGCCTTTTTAAACCCTTCCGCCAACCCAAGATAAAAAGGGACCGCAAAAAAAAGCGGCAAGAATGTTTGTTTGGCCATGATCGAAAGCGTCAGAAAAAACACCGAAGCAGCCAAAGACGCCGTCTGACCTCTTTGCTTTCGCGAACACACAAACCAGCAGGCCAGCGCGCCGAATCCCAACGCCGGAGCATCAGCATGGACGGCAAACGCGGAGTAGGACAGCGCCCTAGAACTCACGGTCACTAAACAAAAAAGCACAAAACAGCCCGGCGAAGTTAAGTTGAATTTTTTCAGGGCTCCCTTTCCTTGCGGCAAAAAAGGGAGCGCGGCAGGAAAAAAATACAGAACGGCGCTGATGAGCGCCCCGGCGATAATCACCTGATTGATCGACTCAAACACGAAAGCCGGTATATACACCAACGGCCCGACGGGTCCATACATCTGGGACAAAACCGGCCCGTCCTGAAAAGGATACATCGGCTCCCCCAGCAGGATCGATCCCGTCCACGCCAGCCGGATCGCGTTCCAGCAGCCCATCACAAAAAATTCCTTGTTCGGCGAAATCAAAAGCTCCTGAACAACGCACACGCCCACAAACACCGCCGAGTACGCCGCCAATAAAAAGTAAAAATATGGATCACGCCCGTTCTTCACCATCATCCAAACGCCCCGCTATTCTCCGATATCTTCATTCCACAGCCGGGGATTGCCCCGGATAAAATCGTTCATCATCTTCCGGCAGGTCTCATCCTGCAGCACCTCAAGCTCGACCCCGCTGGCGCGCAGGATCTCTTCATCGCCCATGAAGGTCCGGTTCTCTCCGATCACGACTTTAGGGATCCCGTAAAGCCGTATGGCGCCGGCGCACATCGGGCACGGCGAGAGCGTCGTATACAGCACGCATTCTCTGTAGACCGAAGCCGGCTGGCGGCCCGCATTCTCAAACGCGGACATCTCCCCGTGCAGGATCACGCTTTCCTCCTGCACGCGCCGGTTGTGGCCGCGGCCGATGATCCTGCCCTTGTGCACGATCACCGAACCGATCGGGATGCCGCCTTCGGCCAACCCTTTCTTCGCCTCTTCGATCGCTGCCTGCAGATACTGGTCCATGTCCGTTTCCTCCCGAAAGCTTTAAAGGCCGCGCGTCTTATTGGATCGCGTGCGACGTGATGTTGTATCCGATCACGATCCCTTTTTTGTTGAAAAAGATATTCGTGATCCGGATGTCTTTGGAATAGACGTCCACCCCCAGGACCCGGATGGTCCGCTTCGTTTGGATCTCTTTTTCATCAAGCGGCTGAATATAGGTCCAGGCCACATGCGGCGCCGCGTCCGACCTGAAAGAGCTCGTCAGCCGGTCCAGGAGCGGGATGCTTGAAAGCTGATTTTCAAAACTGGAATCTTCATACCGGGAGATGATCTGCGGCTCGCCCAAAAGCCTTCTCACATCACCGTCGGAGCTCTTATTGATCTTAAGCCCTGACTCCAGTGCCTGCTTCATGTTCTGGGCTGAGAGGTCGTTTCTGATCGGCATCGGGGTCGTGCAGCCGGCCAGAACAAAACAGAACCACAGCGTTAAAAAGCGTTTAGTCATGGCCTCGCGTTTCCTTATCGTTCATGGAGGATCTGTTCCTCTTTCCGTTCTTTCGCTTTTCAGTGACCGCGAGCCAGAGCGTCTTTGCGCGCGGCGCGGTCCACTCGACGCGGTGAGAAGTTCCCGCCGGGATAAAAAAATGGTCCCCCGGCTTTAAGACAACAGGGCGCGCGCGGCCTTTGACCTTCAGCCGGCCCTCCCCTTTGAGCACCATCACCCACTCATCAGCGGGCTCCTTCAACCAGCGACCCCGCTCCGTCGCCTGCCCCCGCGAAACGATCCGTTCGACCTTGAACGCCGCGCCCTCGGTCAGAAGCTCAAAGACCTCCCCGTCTTTCGGGTCAGGGGCCTTCGAATAAAAATTTTTCGGGTCCGGTCTTTTTGCCATGGCATGGTCCGCCGTAAACGGTCGCTTCCGTCAAAGAAAAACGCGCGCCGCGTTCATGTCTTTTCAAATTATATCTCAAGATCCAGAATAATCCTGCAGAAATTAAAATGATTAGAAGCTGGTGGTATACGGGACGATCGAAAGAATATCAAAACTGAATCCGGCAAACGCCTCGCCCCCCAGGGTCGTGATCCCTTCTCCGTTTAAGAGCGGACCCGGGATAACGACGGGCTCATCCTGGCGTTGGATCACGGTCGTCGAACGGTATCCGGTAAAGTCCACACCACCGTATTGTTCGTCCGCCGCCGCGTCCGATGGGGCCTCAGAGGCCAGCACGCTGCTATTGACCTCTCCCTTGCCGTCCTGTTTCGAAAGGCCGATCCCCAGTTCAGAAGCGACCGCCTTGCGCATCGCGTTCTCAATGGCGACATTGACGGCCCGCAGCTCCTCGGTGATCAGATCGAGGTATTTCTCATCCACGCCGGACGGATCTTTGTTCTCAGCGATCTCCTTAATGTGCTGCTGCAGCGCCTTAAATTCCGGCAGGTCCCGGACGGCCTTGTTCTTTAAGGCCTCCGTGACACCGTTAAAGACCGGGATATCGTTGCTGGGCATGCTTAAGCCGAAATGGATGTCCATGTCCCGCAGGATCGAACGGATGATCCAGAAGCGCTGCTTGGAAGCCAGCTCCCCGCAGATCGTCACCTTTCGGCCCTCCCCGAGGGAAGCCTGCCCGATCACGGAAACGACCGCCTGCAGGATCCTGGGATAAATGCTGTCAAAATATTTATTGGCCTTCGGATCGGACCGGTTGACCTGATACAGCTCCGAGGTCAGGTCATTGGTCCCGATACTGAAGAACATCAGGTCTTTTTCCTGAAGAAAATCCCCCAAGTTCGTCAACGCTTTTTCGGTCTCGATCATGATGCCCCATTCGACCGGGAATTTTCCCTTAAGGTCCGCGAATTCCGCCTCCGCCAGCACTTCAGCGATGATGGCCTTGATCGCGCGGATGTCATCGGCGGTCTCCACCATCGGGAACATAAAGCGGATATTTTCATACCCCTGATTGCGCAGGTCGATCAAAGCGCGCAGCTGTTCTTTGACGATCTCCCGGCCCATCGCGTCCTCAAGATACATCTTGGCCCCTTTAAACGTCACATGAAAAAGCATCGTCGTCTTTTTATCGTCTTTCCAGTCAAAGGCGCGGATCGTCAGAGGCTTTCCGGAAAGCGCGCGCGCCATGGCGAGCCACCTCTCCCGGTAAAGCATGCGGCCTGGAATATCCGCGTCTTCCAGCTGATTTTCCGAACGGACCAGCCCCAGCCCGCGGGCGAAATTCTCATCCGCTTTTTTGGATTCCTTTTCCGTGTCCGCGTTGGCCATGACATACGATCCCGGGTCCCCGCCGTAAACCTTGGCCATGTTGGTCTTTGAGATCACATCATCCGGTTTGGTCTGGGCGATCACCGCTGTCGCGTCCACGATCTCGATCTCGGTCTTTCCCTTATCATTGAGCGTGACCGAGACCTCCTGGCCGTCCTTGATCTCTTTAGGCAGATCCGAGCGGTCCACGATCACCACACCGACCCCGTCGGATGAGGCCAAAAAGACATAATGGGAGGCGAGCGAGCCTTCGGTCGTGATGATATTGCGCAGGCGGCCCTTAAAATGGTTGTAAAGCGTCCTGTACTGCGACGGCGTCAAAATATTATGGACAAAGAGGTCCACGCCCTGCTCCACGTCCACGGATGGAAGCTCGATCTCGGCGGAGCGGATGATCGAATGCGCGATCTCCTGCAAAAGCGGCCGGTAGAGCTTGCGTTCGTCCTGGCTTTTCATCTTCAATGTTTCGTCGATCGCCTGATTGATGATCCAGCGGTAGCTGTGGGTCGTGTTCTTCTGTCCCTGTTCAGCCGCGGTCTTCATGTTCTCCAACGCGTCACGGACCCTTGAAACGAACTGATACGAAATATCGGCGGTCATCCGCAGCTGGGATCCGGAAGGAAGGCTTGCCCAGTATTTTTCCGAGGCGGCGATATATTCGTCCGTCTTCGCCTTGGCCCGGGAGATCTCATCCTGCGTGTCGCGCGCGATGACCGAACGCAGCTGCGAAGTGTGCCAATGCCACAGCAAAAGCCCCTCGCGGTAGATCGTCAGGCTCATATCCTGAAGGTCGGTGAATGTCCGGACCATCTTTTCACCGGTCTTGCTCATCTTGGAAGGATCCATGTTCTCATATTTCTTAAGCTGGTCGACAAAGACCGAGACGAACGCGCTCATGTAGCCGTTTAAGGAAAGGTTCCCCTTGGTCTTCAAGGCCTTGGCCTTGGCCTCATCAAGCATCATCAGATACGGCATGAGGATCCCCTGCTCCTCCATGCTCGCCGTGTTCATCGAGGCCTCCATCGCCTGATAAAAAAGGTCGTATGTTTTCTCAAATTTTTCGCGCTGCTCATCCAGGGTCTTCTTGAATTCTTCTTCAGGGATCCCCGGGATGTTCGGCAGCATCTGCGGATTGGAAATGACCGCCTGCACCAGGTCGTAAACGGTCGTTCCGTCGACCGTTTCCTGCTTCAGCCAGTCCTTATCCTCCTCGCTTACGACGATCGAAAAATGCCCCTCCCCGGCCGGATGCTGGACGATCTCGCGCAGGGTCTTCTGAAGCTCAGCCTTTTGCGGGCTGTCCTCCTGAAGGCCTTTCATCTGCTGATAGAACTTTCCGATACGGGAATCAGGCGGAAATTTTTCAAAAAGGTCGAAGGTGAAATTCTCATGGCTGAACGAACGCAAAAGCTCGCAGTCCCGGTGAAGTTCACTGATCAGAGAGCGGATCGCTCGCGCGCCGTCTTGTTCTCCCTCTTCATCTTGTCCAGGGCCCAGCGCCAGATCGACTCCTGAGCGTAAAGCTCATCGAACATTTCGACCAGATAATCCAGCCCCATGAGCCGCCCCATAATGTCGACCCGCTTGAGGTCAAAGGCGTCCTTCTGGATCGTGACCGCGGCCCCTGCCCCTAAGACGGGGTCCTTGGCCTCCCCTAAAATCGCCGCGTTCGTTGCCGAAGGATTTTTGACCGGAGAAAGGCGCACATCCCCCCGGACAGGCCTGCGTCCGGCCACAACGGTCCTGACCGCCGTGTTGAATTGCGTGAGGGGCATCTGCCGGTCAGCCCTGCTTTCAGACACATTACTGAACTGCGTCCCTCCGGAAAAATACTGACGCGGAATGACCTCGCCGGTCTCCTCGACCACGTCTTCCTTAATATAGTTATAGGCGCCTTTACGGTAAGATGTGAGATATTGATCATAGATCGCCTGAACCTCGTCCTCTTTTGAAACGGCCTCGATCCCGGCGATCTTGCCTCTGTCTCCGTAAGCCTGGGCCACCGCGTTCATCTTCAGCCGGTCCTTGAACCAGCTCGAAAGGATCAGCGCGTGATAGATCTGCCGAAGCGGCAGAAAATACGCCCCGTTGTTGACCTCCTCTTCCAAAAGCGGAACGATCACCTCGCGCATCGCCTCGTAAGAATCTTCCCCGTCGACCGGCACATCCTTGGCGGCTTCATGGTTCTTCCAGGCGAGATAATCCGATTCCAGCATGACCTTCAGACGGGCCTCCGCGATCACGGCACGGTCCTGTGTTTCATACACGACGGAGTGGTCCGGAACGATCCACACCTTGCTGAAGGTGTATTTGGGGATCTCCTGGCCGCCCATCTGTTCTTTGGCCCTTTTATAGATCTTGTCCCAGAATTTCTTTCCGACTTCCGTTTCCGGATAGGTCAACGACGCGCTGAGCTGTTTTAAAATATAATCCTGCTTGAGCATGTCCCGGCCCGTGTCGGTCTGTCCCAGGGTATCGGGAATAATGCGGTTCTGTTCATACGGAGATAAGTTGACCCACAGGTCTTGTTCCGGGATCGCCAGCCCGGCTAAAAAATAGCGGACCGCTTTTTGAAAGGAGGCGTTCAGATCATCCTGGCTCAGGCTCTCCGCCCCCTGGTCCAGAATAAAGGAAAATTTGAGCGGATCTTCCGGATAGGTCTGCAGCCCGATCAGGGCCGGCCCCTGCAAAGGAGCCGAAAGGCTCATGAGCGTTCCGGGTGCGACCATGCCCGCGATATTGAGCGCCCGCGCTCCCGTTGGCATGGATGTCAGCAGAAAAATAGCTGCCAGAAAGCCATTAATCAGCTTAAAACTTCGATTTTTTGATGAAAAACGTGACATTTTTTGAATTAGGGAACGATCCCTTCCTTATAATATTACAAATATACCATATATGATATACAAAAAACAAATCCAAGTGCACAAATCCCAGGCAAACACAGACAACAATCATAAAAAAATAATCCGCAAATTCCAAACAATACACAATAAACAACCAACTCAGGGTTGTTTAATGATACTCTTCACATTCGGGAAGTTTGCCGACATACCGGCCCTGCCCGCACCAGATATAATCTTTGATACCTGACACGATCCAAAACTGGATCCCGTCTTCCGGCAATCCTCCGTCGAGAGTGTTGCGCTTGGCTAAAATATATTCCGCCGAATCCGAGATCCAATATTCAAAATGCGCTCCAGGGGCCAGATCCGGATCCTCGATCCCTAAATATTCCCAATCGCTAGCCTGGCCCCAGCCTTGAGGGCGATCATAACCTCCGGTCATCAAATAATGCCGCTCCAGGGCAGAACGGATCGAGCTGATCTGGACCTGTGCCTCGACAATACGGCTTGTTTCGACCAGTTTGAAAAGCCTTGGCAGCGCAAGGCTCGTTAACACACCGACAATAACGATCACGATGATCAGCTCTAAAAGAGTGAATCCTTTGCTCCGGTCCCCTGTCATTCTGTTTTCTCCAGTCTCATGAGCGGACAGCTCCCTGTTAAGCCCCTCTTTCCTCCCACCGGTTCCAGAAAATGCGGGCTGGATCGAACTTCTCCTGCGGCCGCTCTTCGCCGGTGGATTGCCCGATAGCGATCACGCAGAACGGAACGATATTGTCCGGCGTTCCCAAAACCCGGCGCACAAAGGCCACGCGCTCGTCCCTGGGGCACACCCCGGTCCAGCAGGCGCCCAGGCCCATGGATTCGGCGGCGATCAAAATATTTTCAACAGCCGCGCTGCAGTCCTGGATCCAGTAAGGCACTTCCGCCCCGCCGTGCGAAAGGTTGACATCCGCCAGCACAACGATCGCCTGCCCGGCAGAGGCCATCATCTGCGCGTTGGGAAGCCCTTTCAAAAGCCCGGCGATCACCGAAGCGTCGTCGATGACCACAAAATACCAGCAGCGCTTATTATACGAACACGGCGCGGCCATCCCGGCTCTGACCAGCTGGGTCAGGTCCTCACGGCTGACCGGCCTGCCCGTGTATTGACGCACGCTTTTGCGGTTTAGAATCGTTTCTATGACGGTGTTCATCGCATTCTCCTCCATAATTTGGGGACAGCGCCCTGTTTCAGCAGATACGTCGCTGCCGCCCGTCTATTGCTCTCTATCGACTAATTTCGCGCCCAGTTCAAACGCTTTCTGGCAGTCTTTTGGAAAAATCTCGCGCCGCCGTTTTAATTTCGCCACCGGATCAAAACGCGGCGCGACGATCTTTGAATAATCCTTAAACTGGTAGGTATCAAACGATGTCAGCGTCTCACTAAAGCCGAAGATCCTCGCCAGAAGCCCTTCCCTGGCGCCGAAACGCTGAGTGTAGCCGAACTCATCCACCTGATCCGGCGTGATCCCCATCGCGTAAATAAATCCGGTCGGGATCTTCTTGGGAAAAAGTGTCGCCGGCGGGTCCGTGTAGGCCAGATACGGAAAAACCAGCCGCTCCAGGAATGACTGCATCACTCCGCTGATGTTTCCCAGATAGACCGGCGAGCCCAAAACCAGCGCGTCCGCCTCCTCGATCCTTTTAAAAACGGCCTTGAGGTCATCATTCACCACGCAGCGGCCGTAACTTTTGCCGTTTTTTTCCTTGCAGGCGAAACAGCTGGTGCATCCTTTGTAATACAGGTCCCAGAGATGAATAAATTCCGTTTCGGCCCCCCGGGACGCGGCCCCTTCAAGGGCCTTTTTCAAAAGCGTGGCCGTGTTCCATTCTTTTCTCGGGCTGCCGTTTATAGCGATCACTTTCATAAAATCTCTGCCTTTCGCATGTCCTTCTTGATCAATGGTATTCTTCGCACTCCTTGAGCTTGCCGACATACCGGCCCTGCCCGCACCAGATATAATCTTTGATGCCCGTCGTGATCCAAAACTGGATCCCGTCTTCCGGCAATCCTCCGTCACGCGCGTTGCGTCTGGCCAAAATATAATGCGCCGAATCATGGATCCAATACTCAAAATGCGCCCCCGGGGCCAGATCCGGATCTTCGATCCCTAAATATTGCCAATCGTTCTCCTGGCCCCAGCCTTGCGGGCGTTCATAACTTCCGGTCATCAAATAGTGCCGCTCCAGGGCGGAACGGATCGCGCTGATCTGGCCCTGCGCCTCGACAATACGACTTGTTTCGATCACCTTGAAAAGTTTTGGCAACGCGATGCTCATTAACACGCCGACAATAACGATCACGATGACAAGCTCTAACAGCGTGAAGCCTTTGTTCAAATGTCTTTTCATTGCTCCCTCGTCTTTCCTCCGTTACTCAACCGCCAACCACACCGTTTTTGTCTTCGGCGAAGTCCTCTCCTCCCGGTGAGTGGGGCGCCCGCCTGAAACGGTCCGCTCGACCCTTTATTTTTTTCGCATCAGAAAATATCCGACCGTCAAGGCCAGAACGATCGACGCGATCCCGATCAGCGTCAGGCTGTCCACCTCTTTCAAGTCCAGGATAATGACCTTCCGCGCGATCGCGATGATCGCCACCGACAGGACCACCTCATAATGCGGATGGCCCTCGGTCAGGTAGGTTTTCATGGTCTCTAACAGTTCGATGCCGATCACCACCAGCATGATGAACCCGAAGATCTCCAAAAGCTCATTGATGCTCAGAAGCAGCACCGGCGGCTTGATAATGCTTTGAACGATCATCCACCCGAGGTCCACGGCGGCCAAAAACAAAACCACCGCCATCATGCCCATCAAAGCCATGATCATGACCTTCTCATACTTTTGAAGCAATGCGAACATTGTTCTCCCCCCTCTTCTTATTGCGCTTTTTTGCGCGGATCATCGCGGAACGCACCAGCGGTAACTGTCGATGCACTTCAGCGTGTCTGGCTTAAACCCCGGCGGGCATGTTGTTGCCTCAAACGTCTCTCCGGTATCCAGCGCATACGGCCCCTTTTTCATGGCTTCGACTGATGCCAGGCAGCAGTTCACGCTCGCCCTGCTCTTGCATCCCTCGGCAAGGGCCTGGTAATCCGGCAGGGCCGTTTCATGATGCGCCTGCCCGGCGTCCTGTCCAGCCCCTTGCGCCCTGTCATAAACGCTCTTAAAAAACTCCGCGTGCTTTGTGTTCGGCTCGATCGAAAAGGGCCGCGCGTGACCCTCATGGATCATGCAGGCGTTTAAAAACCATTCAGCATACTTCCGGCCGTCCTCATAAACATCATAGATGACGCCGGGAACATGGAGCAGTTTATACTCCCTGACCGTGATATCTTCCCTGAAATACACATACGCCAGCAAACGCCCATAATTGTCTTTTTCCTGCTCATCAAACTCGAGCCTCACCTCATCGCCGGGCTTGATCAGCCCCCGCAAGAATTCCGTCGCCTGCTTCGCCCGTTCTACGTCTTGCGCTGTCCGCTCCCACTTCTTGCCGGCGTTTAAATATGCCGCCTCATCTGCGGTGTAGTCATTCTCCGCGCAATCGATGCCCAAAAGCCGGACGCGCTCGCCGTTCTCAAGCTGGATCGTGTCGCCGGAGATGACACGCTTGACCTTGATCCTGTTGTGATCATACGCCTTGCCGAAAGGGATGGAGACCTTAAGCTCCGCGTCCGTGTAAACCTCACCGAAAGCAGGCCCCGCCGATGCCGCGGATATCAAAACCGCGCAGAACCCCATTAACAAAAATCCATAACGCGTTGCTCCTGACGCCCTGTGCATTTATTTCCCCTTTACGCTCTTCGCTTTACGCTTTACGCTGTCTTTAAGCCATTGCCGGTAATACTTTTCATTTTCCTCGGCGGAACGGCCCGACACATACTTGCGGTAATTCTTCTCCCCCAGTTCCCGGCGGATCGCCTCATCGGGATCGCGGCCGTCCCCGAAGTCGCGGTTCAAAATGAACATCACCCGCAGGATCGCTCCGATGGGCCGCGAAAAAAGGTCGGGGTTTTTGCTGCGCGCGATCTCGACCTCATCGACATAAAACGCCGGATCCTTGCGCATGATCACCCCGCGCTCTTCCTTAAACATCGCGATGACCCCGGCGACCATCTTGACCTTGTCGTCATAAGACAGCCCGTCCCACACTGCCTCATAGTTCTGAACGCCCCGCTGAGCATGCGGCTGTCCCGAGGCCGCCTTCGTGTTCTTCTTCGTCTTCGCCTGCGCATTCGCGTTCGTAACGCAGCAGCACATCATCGCTATCAAACAGATCAGCTTCTTCATATCCATCTCACAAATCTTTTAACAGGGCACCATGACACTACGACACTAAAAACCTTAAAACAAGACACTGGGACACTACGACACTGTGACACTAAAAACCTTAAAACCCTAGTCACTAAGTACCAATGTCTTAGTGTCTTAGTGCCTTAGTGCCTTAGTGTCTTAGTGCCTTAGTGCCTTAGTGCCTTAGTGCCTTAGTGCCTTAGTGCCTTAGTGCCTTATTTTATGCCGATCGCCTTCAATATCATCCGCCCGAGCTTCCGCTCACGTCCGGAGGCGGTCAAAGGGACGCCGATCTTTCTGGAAATTTTTCCCTTCAGGCCCGATATTCCCAGCGCCCGTTTCCACGAAAATGAAAATCCGAAATTCTTTCCCATATTCCCCTCCTAAATCCGAATATACAAATTCCAATACACAAATTCCAAACAATAAACAATTACCAAAAAACAAATCACAAACTTCAAACTGTTGTTGATCGTGATGTGTGGTTTGCCTGGTGTTGGGGTGTTGTGTGTTGTTCCTTGCTTGGTATTTGAATTTTGTGTATTGTGATTTCCGCTCTTTACCCTTTCCGCTTTAACTCCTCCAGACTTTTCAGTCGAAACCCCAGCTCCCAATACCGGCACTCCACGCGGCTGTTCTCGGTGATCTTAATTTCCGTCTCCGGCGACAGGCTGATCAGCCCGTGCCAGGTCCCTTTATAGAGAATGACCGGTTTGTCGAGCCGGAAACATTCGATCC
>Ga0116155_10001010_pt1 | contig 21022 bp, 17 predicted proteins | sample AD_UKC032_MetaG_FD_89890 | JGI IMG/M metagenome (GOLD analysis project Ga0116155, IMG submission 89890) | Active sludge microbial communities of municipal wastewater-treating anaerobic digesters from USA - AD_UKC032_MetaG | ecosystem: Engineered > Bioreactor > Anaerobic > Digestate | place: USA...
ATTCTTCTGATGATCGCAATCTTTCAATTCTCTTTATTAAATTTGAAATCGCTCAAAGACACCCAGATAATGTTAAAAACTTCATAAAAATTGGGGATTGTGGTTCCGAGACAATCAACCGGTAGTTGACGAAAATGATATTACGCAAAAAACCTAAAAATATTTTGATTATCGGTGAGTTGGCTGGTTCTAACCATCCAAAAAATTATATCTTATCTCGGAACCTCCCATGAAAACCATGTCTTGGCCCCATACTTACTGGTTCATCATTTTCTGTGCAAACCTCATCGGAAAAATTCCCATTCATTCAATCAGGCTCACCTTCCTTCGTTCAGTATTTAAAGTTCAATTTCCCAAGGATTCAATCATCTATTGTGGCTGCCGGTTTTTCCATCCGTGGGGGATCCGAATGGGTCACACATCTATTATTGGGAATGATGCATTTTTAGACGGGCGTTTTGGCATCGTCATCGGTGATAATGTAAATATTGCGGGGGAAGTCAGGATCTACACCCTTGAACACGATATAACGAGTCCGGAATTCGGCGGGAAGGGCGGGCAGGTGGTCATCCAGGACCGGGCGTATATCGGCACACGGGTGACGATACTCCCTGGGGTAACCATCGGTGAAGGGGCGGTCGTCGCATCGGGAGCGGTCGTAACGAAAGATGTAGCGCCATGGACGATGGTCGGCGGGGTGCCTGCACGGTTTATCCGGACACGGCCTGTTCTTACGTATACCCTTGACACGGAGAACCGGGCATATTTCCAATAGACTACAAGAATTGGTTGTTACCAGAAAATCATCGGTTGATCGAATCGATCATTTCCTGAATTTTACCCTTTGTTATATCATAAGAGAAGTTCTTCCTGATATGGTTGAGTGAGTTCTTCGAGAGATTCTCCCAAAGTTCTCCACTGCGATAGAGCCTAAGGACTTTTTCTGCAAATTCGATGGGATCATCGGCGATCAACACGTTTTCATTGTTGGCGAGGCCAAGTCCTTCGGCACCAACCGTGGTCGTTACTACCGGGAGCCCGTAGCTCATGCTATGGTTGATCTTCCCCTTAACCCCGGCACCATATCGTAAAGGAGCGACAAATACCCGGCAGTTTTCGAAATAATCCGTCACATCTTCGACATACCCGGTTACAATGATGTTACCTGACGAGAGCGATAAGATCTCTTCTGTGGGTCTGTCCCCGACAACATAGAACTTGATATCCGGGATATCTGCATGGATCTTCGGGAAGATCTCGCGGATGAACCAGAGAACACCATCAGCATTCGGGTTGTGGAGGAACGCACCGAGAAAGAGGATGCCGCTGCGGTCCGAAAAACTCTTCTTCGGGATCTTAACGTCGTGGATAAGCGAGAGCACCCGTACATCCAGAGAGGGATCCTCATTCTTCAGCACCTGCCGCTCGTCTCCGGAAACGACGAGCGTCATGTCGCATGCCCGAGCGAGCTGCAATTCCCAGCGCTTGATCTCATCCGTTTTTTTCTTCAGGGACGGGTTCTGCTGGACGTCTGCACGGCGGGATTCGCGGATGAATTGCAGGTCAACGGTATCATAAATTATCCGTGCATTACGGCAATGGTTCCGAACCGGTGCGATATATTTCTCAACGATATGGGGACGGCTCAAGATGACGATATCATAGTACCTGCCGGATTGTGCAAGATGTTCCTCAATCGACCTGATATACGGTGAATAGAGGACTTCGACGCCGCTCTGCTGCATTACTGAATCGTACGGGTCAAACTGGCTGAAGTTATCTCCGATAAATGTCACCCTGTGTCCGAGTTCAGCCAGGATCTTCAGGATCTGGCTCATCCTGTACGATCCTGCATCGCGGTCAAAGAACGGGACGTACTGATCGATAACGAGGATGGTTTTTCCAATTGAATGGGTACGTGACAGGAATACCTTTGCGGAATCCGGTTCTGCATGTTCTTTCTGCAGGACTTCGTTCCATTTTTTCAGGAACTTCTCCCGGTTGACAACCTGGTTGCGTTTGATACCTAAACCGATATCGGTGCCGTTCGAGACTCCTTCGAAATGGACAACCTCAGAGCGAGGCTGGTACATCACCCGGTATCCCATCTGCCTGATTGTGAAACAGAGATCCGCATCCTCGTAATACGCCGGCAGATAGCGCTCGGAAAACCCCCCGGCCTTTGTAAAGATCTCTGCCCGGACCAATAGGGCTGCACCCGAGCAGTAGTCCACCGGTCTGATAAAGTTATACTCGGGCTTCTCCGGATCGTCCAGACGGCCGTAGTTCCATCCCGTGGCATCGTTCCAGATGATCGCTCCGGCTTCCTGCAGTTTGCCATCAGGGTAGACCAGCTTTGCCCCAGCTGCCCCGACAGTCTCATCCTGCATGACTTCAAGAAGCGGGGAGAGCCAGTCCCTTGTAACCAGGGTGTCATTGTTCAGAAAGAGGATGTTCCTACCACTGCAGACTGCAGCCCCGGCATTGCAGGAACGGATGAAACCCATATTCTGTTCATTCCGGACAAGGGTAAGATTCCGTACCCTGCCAATGAGTTGTGCCGTCGAATCTGATGAGGCATCGTCCACAACAACGATCTCGTATGACCCCGTGGTATTCCGTGCGATCGAGTCCAGGCAGTTGAGGGTGTATTGTATCTGGTTGTGTACCGGAATTACGATGGAGACGTCGGGAGTGCCGGAACACCTCGGAAAGACGATTCTTTCTATCTCAATCTCTTCAACGGGAAGGATCGCCATCTTGTCCCTAACCCGGGGGGGGTGTTCTCTCTCAGATAATTTCGATCTTTTCCGCTCGTGATACTGACGGATCAGCTCTTTATACCCTTGGTGGCAGAGGATATTCCCCGCTTTAATCCCCAGGTTATAATACCCTCTCCTCCGGCTGTTAGGGGGAAGGAACCGTTCAATGACCCGGGTATGGAACTTCATCGTGAGTTGCCAGACAGTGCTGTTCTCGATCGACGAGAGTTTCATCTCGAGGTTCCGTTGCTGTTGGCTGAGACCCTGGATATGGGTCGCCTGTTCTCTCACCTGCCGGTCTTTTGCAGCAAGGTCCCGTTTCAGGGACTCAAGATCCAATTCTTGGGATTCAAGATCCAATTCCCGGGATTCAAGATCCCGTTTCAGTGATGCAATTGAAAGGGTCGCCTCTTTCATTTGTACGTCAAGGGTCCGGATCGATTCGGTGCAACGGTTGAACTTCTCAATGAAGGTATTCGTTTCAGTCTCGGATTTATCGATCAGATAACTTCTCCCAATCCCCACTCCAGAAGTCCGGGATCGGGAGGCAACCGCAATATAATACAGGGGGGTTATCTCATCCTTTCCTGCAAATGAGAACTGGTTGCCCGTCAGTTTAATAATGAACTCGCTCGAGGAATCTGTTACTCCTGTTTTAGAAACCGGGAAGATCGAAGAGCCTGTCATCACTCTTTGGCCAAGGAGCACGATGTTGTCGAAATGCTGCCTGATGAGATATTCGAATTCTGAGAGATAGAGTTCCTTTTTATGGTACGGATTGTGGAACTGGATGTCATTGGTGTATGCCTGCTTGTTGGGGGTCGAGATAATCAAAATCCCATCATCCCGGAGCAGGCGCTTGATCTCCCCCATCAGGGTGTCGTGTTCTGAGACGTGCTCGAGCGCTTCGAAACAGATTATGACATCGAAGAGCCTCTCCCCATCGATGGGGATATTCAGGATCGAACCTTCACGGAACTCGATATTTTCCTTCGCATACCGGGTCGAGGAGTGCGTGATAGCATCATGGTCGATCTCCACCCCGATAACCTTTCGGGCCTTGCGGGAGAGGAGGAACGTCCCGTAACCCTCTCCCGACGCGAGATCGAGGACATCCTTGCCATCCACGAACCGGGACGCGAATGCATACCGGTGCAGGTGCTCGTAGTGGATACGGGCGCCGCAGACGGATGGATCCGCATCCGGTATGAATCGTTCTCCGGTCCATTCGAGCATAGGATCACTCACTGGTGAGAAATCTGACGGGGATGTTATGATATTTGTGAAGTAGTTAATTTGGCGTCTTCATCTATTTCTACTTCCGCTTCAAGGTCGACGAGGCCAGTATTCATATCATGGATTACGTTCATCCAGACCCTTTCTTCAAGACTATCAAGAATCTCAACATCAGCGGGATCAAAAACAACCCCCTCTTTATGTACGATCGCGATTGCCGGGGTAATGGAATAGAGTCCTGAACCTAGTCTGATGCGGAACTTGAAAACAACCGAAACGATCTCACCCCCCTGTTTTGGCGGAATGTCCCGGGAATTCCTGCGGGTATTCGTCGCATAGATGTCCTGAAATTTATTGCGGATAATGAGTCCTGCAGTGCTGTTGCATGAAACCTGGGAAAGAAACCGGATATGAAAGCCCAGGAGCGCAATGTCTCCGGAATGAAATGTTGATTGGATACGGAAATTATCATCCATTAATTCAACAAGGAAAATTTCTGCTTTTTTCTGACCGGTCGGTTCTTCCTTTGATGACAACGGGATTTTATGAGACTGTCCCTCACGAAGTGTCACGACCATGCCGGAACTTTGTTCTATCGAAGACTCAATGGGCCTGACGATTTTTACCCATCCCCAAGCACTCCAGCAGAAATCAAGGTTCCTGCCCGAACCCGATGTCTTCAGAACGAGGGAGATAGTTTTTCCCGAATATTTCCCAAGAGGGATTAAGAAATTGTGCCAGCCGGAATCACCGATATTCCGTTTGGGATGAAGGATTCTTGAGAAGATAGTCTCCGTCTCGTTGCCGTCCTTGACATCAATATCGAACCTGACGCCCTGTGTGATCATGTCCTTCGCATCAGGAAGGATTCCGATCGCAAATGCCAGTGACGATTCGGGCTGTACCGAGACCTGCCAGAAGATAACTGATGGGGGGTGAGCGAAGATGATACGCCGTGGAGTAAACTGGATCTCAACTGTCTGCGATTCGACCGGAATTCCGGGAGCGCTCCGGATAACCGCTTCAGAAAGATTCGCTGAAAGATCATAGACTGTCTCGTAGCCCTCCAGTCTGGTCTCGCCATGTTCGATCAGGGTCCTTTCATGATACGACCTTTCCCGTTCAGCGATGAGAGCGTGGTACCTGTTTACGATAGTATTGGGGTCTCCGCTTTCAATAATCCTCCCGTTGTCGAGGAGCAGGGCGGAAGAACAGAGGTTTCTCACCGCTTCCGTATCATGCCCGACATACAGTATCGTCTTTCCCGCCTGCTGGAGATCACGTATCTTCTGGAAACAGCGGTGCTGGAAAATCGCATCGCCGACAGCGAGTGCTTCATCAACTATCAGGATATCTGCATTCACATTGACGGCAACAGAAAATGCGAGCCTCACAATCATTCCTGATGAGTACGTCCGTAGGGGCTGGTCGATGAAATCCCCCAGTTCGGAAAAACGAACGATATCTTCAAACCGTTCATCTATCTCCTGTTTCGAAAGCCCCATGATAGAGCCATACATGAAAACATTATCCCTGCCGGAAAACTCGGGGTGAAACCCGGATCCCAGTTCAAGAATGGCCGCAACTTTCCCATTAATGGTGAATATCCCGGCGCTTGGTTCCAAGACCCCTGCAAGAATACTGAGCAAGGTACTCTTTCCTGAACCGTTCTGCCCGAGGATCCCCAGAGTCTCACCTGCAGGAAGGTCGAAGGTGATGTCCTGGAGTGCCCAGAAATCAGTATGCCGGACGAGTATCCCCCCGCTTAGGTATTCCAGGAAACGGCCACCGGTGGATGAGAATAATTTGAACTTCTTGCCGAGCTGTCGTACGGATATTGCACTCACAGGAGTTCACCAAATCCCGGTTTCGTTTTTGAAAAGAACCATATACTTCCAATGAAGAGCATAACAGAAAACACGGTAAACGGGATGATGATGAAGAACTCTGGCAGTCTCCCGTAAAAAATGAGATCGCGGTAGATCTCCAGGAGATAGTACATCGGGTTGAGGTATACGATCCACTGGAAACCTGCCGGAATCATCTCAATAGTATATGCTATCGGTGTTGCCCAGAACCAGATCATGAAAAGAGCCCCGAGCATTTGGGGAATGTCCCTGAAATAAACTGCGCCGCTTGAGAGGAAAAGTGCGAGCGAGAGGGTGAAGATGATTTGTAGAATCATTGCGATGGGGAGGAAGAGGATAAATATCGTTGGGATCCCGTTTAATATCAGGAAGAGAAGTAAGTAGATGCCAATCCCGATTAACAGGTTTACAAACTCAGAGAATGTTGCAGAGATTGGAAAGATCTCGCTCGGGAAAGGAACCTTTTTTATATAGATTTTATTGTCAATGATCGACCGGGATGCACGCAGTACAGTTTCCTGGAACGCAGCCCAGGGGAGGAATCCTGCGGCAAAATAAAGTGCGAAACTCCAGATATCCGTCTCACCGGGCAGGCGCACATTGAGGATAACTCCGAAAACCACAATGTAGATCAGCAGCGTGACCAGCGGATTGATCACCGACCAGTATAGGCCGAGGAGTGAACCGACATATTTTGACGAAATATCACGAGCAACAAAGTTCCGGATCAGTCCACGATATTGCAGGATGGAGGTCATGTGCGGTGTTTCCTGATTACCGTTTGTATCTGAATTTGCTGTTCATAGTTGTTACCTTCATCGTCCCTGCCAGTATATGCGACTTGTTTCATGGCCGCTGGCCTGCAGAATCACTCCATGTCAGAATCCATCGGTAAATTTCCGTATCGCCCGTCTTTCTTCTTACCGAATCTCTTTTCTTCAGGAAAATGCCGGCTTTCCGGAATACATCGAAAACCGCCCGAAGGACCGGCCCGCCATTGCCTTTGATGATGTGGTAGGGAATAGCGATGCAGGTCCTGCCAATAATCCAGGGGCTTGACCACAATATCATTGAAACCGGGAAATCCTTAAGAATGTATAAAAGACGGTTCCTGTTCCCGTAGTATACAGCTGTCCCGGTTCCTGTGCCGGCAGTCCCGCCATGAATATGTGTCACTTTCGCGGTAGGTACATACATGCACCTCCAGCCTGCCAGCTGCGCCCTGAATGCAAGATCAACATCTTCCATGAAGAGAAAGAGCTCCTCATCGAAGAGGCCGATCTCTTCGAGCATCGACCTCCGGTAGAGTGCTGCGCCAGCACAGGGTCCGAATACCGGCTCCTTCGCATCCCATTGTCCCCGGTCCTCTTCACCTTTTCCGCGATCCCATGCAGCCCCGCTCCGTGAGATGCAGAGCGCGGTCGAATTAATCCTGCCATCCGGATATACCATCTTTGCGCCACACATGCCGATCCTGGGATCAGCCATCATTGGCTGGACAAGCTCTTCGAGCATGAGGGGGTCCGCGACGGTATCGTTGTTAAGTGTTACGATGAATTCTCCTGATGATTTTATTATACCGGCATTTACTCCGCCAGCGAATCCAAGATTTTCTGTCATCGGAAGGAGAATTATCGAGGGAAAATGCTTCCTGACGTAATCCCCGCTCCCATCTGAAGAACCGTTATCGACCAGTAGGATCTCGGCACCTGCAAATGTTTGCCGCGCAAGCGAGTCCAGGCAGTTTTCCAGGAATCTTTTCCCATTATAATTGACAATGATGATACTGATCATGATGGATACTGGATCTGCCGAAATTTACCCTTCAAGCATCTTTTTTCCGGTGCTTTGCCCCGCAATCGCGTTCAGTCGGTTTTTCGTCTCTTTTGATGCATCCGCGACTTCTGGATAATGAGGCCCGCCCTGAGCAGGCTGTCGAATGTTCCAGCATCGCTCCAGAATCCCTGGAGCAGCGAGAACGTCATGGCACCTTTCTTGATATAGGCATTATTAACATCGGTGATCTCCAGTTCCCCCCGACCGGAGGGTTTTAATCCCTTGATAATCCGGAATACATCGGAATCGTAAACGTAAAGGCCGGTGACGGCAAGATTGGATTTCGGGTGTTCCGGTTTTTCTTCAATTCTGATGATTCGATCGCCTGCTATCTCTGCAACCCCGAATCTTTTCGCGTCAGGGACTTCCTTGAGAAAGATCCTGGCCCCCGAGGAAAATGATCTGATGGCATCCTCGATCGAATCCTCAAAGATATTATCTCCGAGAATCACGGCAACAGCTTCTGTGCCTGCCCACTGCTCCGCTAGGCCGAGGGCTTGTGCGATCCCCCCTGCACCTTCCTGGACTTCATACGAGAGCCGTACTCCCTTTCCCGACCCTGATCCGAGAAGCTCGAGAAAATCCCCCACGTGCCCTCTCCCGGAGACTATAAGGATGTCTTTAATCCCTGCATCGATGAGTGTTTTTAGCGGGTAGCAGATCATCGGTTTGTCATACACAGGCAACAGGTGTTTGTTCGTGATCTTTGTCAGGGGAAAGAGCCGGGAACCGGTCCCTCCCGCCAGAATAATTCCCTTCATGATTCTCTCTCCTTTAAATAGACTGCAAGAGCTTCCCTCCACGGGCGCATTGCCGAAGTCTTTGTATTAATTAGAACCGAATACGCCGGACGCTTGGCTTTACGCGGGAATTCTTCCGTTGAACACGGGACAGCATTGGGGATTATCGCCCGTGCAAACTCATACCAGGAACAGATTCCCTCGTTGGAAATATGGTATATTCCTGGACTGAGGCGGGCGATCTCCCTTGTTTTCGTTGCAAGGTCCATGGTGTAGGTAGGTTTTCCAAACTGGTCGTTGACAACCCTGACCTCGGTCATTTCCTTGGAGAGACGGATCATTGTCTCAACAAAATTCCTGCCATACTTTCCAAAGAGCCAGGATGTTCTGATGATACGGAAGTCCTCCATCGTCTCCATAACATTCCGTTCTCCCAGAAGTTTTGATTTCCCGTAGATGCTGAGAGGATGCGGAGTGTCATCTTCCCGGTACGATGTCCTGGTGCCATCGAATACATAATCTGTGCTGAAATGGATGAGTTTGGCATCGGCATCACTGCAGGCGCCGGCAATGGCAGCAAGCGCCTCCCCATTTACTGCATATGCCGTTCGGGGATTTTCCTCACAACCGTCCACGTTGGTATAGGCAGCAGCATTGATGACGATTTCTGGTTCCATCGCGTGAATCGCTTTAGTAATTTCCTGCCCGTCTGTGATATCAAGTTCATGCCCTTTTACAGCTGCTCCTGGATAGATCTGCTGCAGGGCATGCCCCAGCATACCGTGTGCCCCGAGTATAAGTACGTGATTTATTGGAGTAATGGCTGCCACCATCCTTCATTCTGGAGGTACCATGCGACAGTCTGTTTGAGTGCATCTTCGAAAGATGATTGAGGTTTCCAGCCAAGTTTCCGGATTTTCGAAGAGTCCAAGGAATACCGCCAGTCATGACCCGGCCGATCGTTTACAAATTCTATACAGGTCTCATCCTTCTTGAGAATATTCAGAATCCCGTGTGTGATTGCCAGATTTGTCTTCTCGTTATTTGCACCGATATTGTAAATTTCACCGGGAGTACCTTTGCGGATGAGAAGATCGATTGCCCGGCAGTGGTCGAGAACATAGATCCAATCCCTGACATTTTTTCCGGACCCGTACACCGGGACCTTCTTGCCTTGGATAAGGTTCGTGACAAAGAACGGGATCAGTTTCTCGGGAAACTGGTAAGGGCCGTAATTATTGGTGCACCGGGTGATGATAACCGGCAATCCGTGGGTCAGGAAAAATGCACGGGCAATAAGGTCAGAAGAAGCCTTGCTCGCGGAATAGGGGCTTGACGGATTTAGAATGTCGGTTTCCTTGAATGATCCTGAAGGGATGCTCCCATACACCTCGTCAGTCGAGATATGGACAAACTTCGGTATTTTGTGCCGGTGCGCACCATCGAGTAGGACCTGGGTTCCAAGCACGTTTGTCATGACAAATCCGGATGCATCGCTGATCGATCGGTCCACATGGCTCTCTGCGGCGAAATGTATGATTGCATCGGATGGATGGTTTGACAAAGCAAGATCAACCGCCTTGCGATCGCAGATGTCTCCCCTGATAAAGGAATACCGGGGATCTGAAACGAGATCTGCAAGGCTTGCGGGATTTCCCGCATACGTCACCTTGTCAAAATTCGTGATACGATAATCCGGATGTTCACGCAGGATGAGCCGGATGAAGTTGCTGCCGATGAAACCCAGGCCGCCAGTGACGAACAGTCTCATGGAATCTCCGCGCGCTCTTAGCCGTGCTTCAGCCCTGGTGCAAGCCCCCAGTCATAGGGTATCTCCGGTGAGTCAGGGGGAAGTCGGTATTCATCAGGTTTTTTATAATTGTACGGCAGGGTGGGTATACTGAGGAAATAGGCAGTTTCCTTCCCTATCCCTTTGAATCCGTGATAGACCCCGGGAGGAACTCCGATAAGTATCGGGTTTTTCTCTCCGATGAAGAGCTCCATGAGTGCCTTATAAGTAGGGGATTTCTTCCGGGCATCGTATAGCACGACTTTCATCATCCCACGGATGCAGGTAAAATTATCGGTCTGTTTTTTATGGAGATGCCAGGCTTTTACCACGCCCGGGTATGCGGTCGATATATACACCTGCCCGAATTTTTCAAAAGACGGGTCATCACACCGCAGAATCTCCATGAGCCAGCCCCTTTCATCGGGGATTATCCTCAGATTTTTCAGAATAACGTCGTCGATGGTCGGATCCATGGTACCTTATTGGAGATTGGGATTTAAAAAACATCATAAAAATCGGATAATCGCTCTTTCTGTTACGGATTATTTCTTCCGGAATATTTTTTAACAATGGCATTCAGACGTTGGGAAAATTTTTCCGAATCAAACTCGTATGCACGGGAAATGCAGGCATCACGATACCGTTCAGGATTTTCGGATATCCGGGATACTGCCTCGGCAATCCTCTCCGCGTCCGGTTCTACAAGCAATCCGGTCTGTATTGTTACGGTCTCTTGGAAACCTCCTGAATTTACCGCAATTATTGGTTTTCCGCTTGCCATTGCTTCAAGGGGAGCGATTCCAAACGGTTCATTATAAGAAGTGCCGATTAATCCCTTGCATCGTGCTAACAGTCCAATGAGCTCCTCCTCAGGTATCTGACCAAGAACCTTCACATTTTTCGGAAGATCTTTCAGGATTTTTCCGGCGTATGCACTTGCATGATCCCCGTCAGGGTATCCACCAATGATGATGAGGTTCTCTCCTGGTATTTTCCTGAAAGACTCAACCTGCAGCTCGATTCGTTTCTCGGGATAAATTCTATTCAGGGATAACCAGAAATCGTTGTACTCGATGCAGGAGAATTTTTTTGTCTCTACGGGGGGATATACGATATCTCCGGAGCGGTTATAGTAAGTTTGAATCTTATCTTGGATATGTTTTGAATTTGCAACGATATGATCAACATGACTGATAGACCATGCATCAATCCTGGAATGTAATATCCTCCAAATCATGAAAAAAAATAATTTTATTCTATTTTGTGAAGAAACAAAGTCGATTTTTTCATTATACAGAAACGGTATCAGGATATGGCAGTACCACATATTGGGGTGGTGCCGGTGAGCTGCATAATGCGACCAGTTCCCGCTGAATATGAAGAAATCATAATCCTGGGAAAAATCACAGAGATAAAATTTTAGCATTGCAGAGATCTGCTTGAGTCCCGGGTAGTTGAGGGTCTTTCCCATGCTGATAACGCGGACCGAAGAATCGAGCTGCCGGATGCTTTCAGTATCAGTTGTTATGATAGGCGCGTCGAGTGCCTTTGCCATTGCAATAACGACTCGTTCACCTCCTCCAATCGCACTGAAAAAATCATGAAAGATAGCAACCCTCACGCGAGGCCGTCCTGTCGTTTCATTTCTTGAGCTTTCTCTTTCATGTCAGGAGATCTCTAGCAATTTCCCGCAGATAATGATGTCTCTCGGGAGAGGGACAGATGCACCCTGTTTCCGGTAATTATTTCCTTATACTCCTGAAGGCAACTTACCTCATCTTGCGATCCCAGTAATCATACACTGACATGAGACTTTGTTCAAAGGGTATCTCCGGCTTCCAGCCAAGACTTTCCCGTATCTTTCTGTTGCTTCCGATAATACAGGGATTATCAATCGGGCGGATTTGCTTTTGTTCTTCGGAAATTTCCACATCAATCCCCTTGATCCCTGCAGCTAACTTCACAATCTCTTTTATAGTCCGACCTGTCCCGCTGCACACATTATAGACCTCACCGGATTTTCCTTTCGAAACCAGGATAATGTACGCAGCAATGACATCACGTACATCAACAAAATCCCGCACAATGGACCCGTTGCCAATATGGATAACGGGCTCCTGAAGATCGTGAGCAACTTTTACAAGTTGTTTTACAATTGCACTCACGACAAACCTGTCACTCTGGCCAGGGCCGCAATGGTTGAAGGATCGCGTGCAGCAGATATCCAGCCCGTAACCTCCAGCATAAATTTTCGCGAGCTGTTCCTGTGCAACCCGTGCCACGGCATATGGATTTGCCGGACGTAGGGGGCTTTCTTCGGTCAAGGGTAAATCCGTTGCTGAGACAACTCCATACTGCTCGGACGACCCGATAGAGAGGATCCGTGCCCCGTTATCATTCTGGCGGACAGTATCGATAATATTGAGAAAGATATTCGTATTATTCATGAACGAGAAGACGGGGGTCTTCCAGCTCTCCGCAACCGAGCTCTGGGCTGCCATATGGATGATTAATTCCGGCTGGATCTCTTCTAAGAGTGAATTAATTTTCGGAATCTCGAGGAGATCCATCTGGTGGAAGTGAAGGTTACTTATCAGATCCTGTGCAGCAGGGACATAATCCCATGCAGGTTTTGAACGACTAATCCCATGTATTTCGTAGTCGCAATGGTGATTCGTGAGGAAGGATATCAGGTGACCCCCGACAAAACCACTGATTCCGGTTATCAGGATCTTTTTCATGATAGATATCCGTATTTCAGAAGAAGAATGTCTGTGTGCATCTCAGAGCCCGGATAATATTCAGTTGCTAAGATATACTGTGATCTCCCTTTACATGAATTTTTGTTCAGGACTAGTTGAAGTAGATGATTCAGTAAGTAAAAACTCAATTCCCATGGGTTTATTCAACAGAACGTCGATACCTTTGCAGATATTACAGGTTTGTTCCATGGAATCCCCCATCGTGTCGAGCGACTCCGTAGAAGTTTCGGTCATCCTGCCGGCACTTGACGAAGAACAGACGATAAATGAATGTATCCGGAAGATCCAGTCGGTATTCCGAAAAAACGCGATCCGGGGGGAGATCATCGTCGCCGATGCTTCGTCAGACAAGACCCCGGAAATAGCCCGGACCCTAGGCGCCAGGGTAATACGGCCTGAGAAAAAGGGGTACGGGAACGCGTATCTCGCCGGTTTTGTAGAAGCCCGCGGGAGGTATATCGTCATGGGCGATTCTGACGATACCTATGACTTCTGTGAGATTCCGAGCCTTCTCTCCCCGCTGAACGCCGGGGCGGATTTTGTGATAGGCTCGCGGTTCAAGGGGACAATCCATCCGGAGTCCATGGCCCTGCTCCACAAATATATCGGAAACCCTGTCCTGACATGGATGATCAACGTTATCTTCAATACTCAATATTCGGATACGCACAGCGGTTTTCGTGCTATAACACGGGAAGCACTCCAACGGCTGGATCTCAAGACCGGGGGCATGGAATTCGCTTCCGAGATGCTCGTCATGGCTTCGAAAGAAGGACTCAGGATTGCCGAGGTCCCGATCGATTACTATCCGCGCAAAACTCCCTCGAAGCTCCACAGTTTTGCGGATGGATGGCGCCATGTCCGGTTTGTGCTCCTGATGAAACCCCTTCCATTCATCGCTGTTCCCGGTTTTCTCTTTTTCCTTTTCGGATTTCTCCTGATGGGATTCTTCGCCCTGCAGGGAGATGTCGAATCATCCCACCTTCATACGTTTATCCTCGGTGCGATTCTTGTCATGGGTGGGGTGCAGGTGATTCTGACCGGGTTCCTGATGAAGACCTATTCGGTCGTCCATGGTTATGACAACAAAGCCGGGATCATTACCCGTCTGATGCAGTACAGCAATCTGGAGAAACTCCTTATCCTCGGTGCCACCCTGTTTATTGCCGGGGGAATATTCGGTCTCAATATCATCATCCACTGGGTTGCTGTCGGTTTCGGTTTTCTCTCGGAGATCTCGAGCGCGATCGTCTCCCTTGTCCTGATCGTCGGCGGCATCCAGGTTTTCCTCTTTGCCGTGTTCCAGAGTATGATGCTCCTGAATGAGAACAATGGCCATGCCTGAATGTAACCGGATGAAGATCGCGTTTGTTTATGACGCTGTCTACCCGTACGTGAAGGGAGGTGTGGAACGGCGTGTCTGGGAACTTGCGGTGCGCCTCTCACGTAACGGTCATGAGGTCCATGTTTTTGGAATGAAATACTGGGATGGCGACGATATCCTCATCCGGGATGGGGTTCTCCTACACGGGGTCTGCCCCGCCCAATCCCTGTATGCTGGGGGCAGAAGGACAATTTTCGAGGCAGTCTGGTTTGCGGCCCGCCTTCTCCCTCACCTCGCACGATACCATTTTGACATCATCGACTGCCAGCAGTTCCCGTACCTCTCCTGTTTTACGGCAAAAATCGCTGCCCTTCTCAAGGGGATCCCGCTCGTCATTACATGGCATGAGTTCTGGGGTGACTACTGGTACGATTACCTTGGAATTCCGGGTTTTTTCGGAAAAGCGATCGAGCGGGTTGCATCCCGTCTTTCCCTCAACAGGATCGCCGTTTCGGAAACAACATCCGCTGCACTTGCGAAGGCAGGCAGTACAACAACGGTTGTGACAATTCCGAACGGAATCGATTCCAGGCACATTACCCTGATTCCCACGGCCGGGGAGAGGACGGATATTATCTTTGTCGGCCGGCTGATCCGGGACAAACACGCGGATCTCCTTATCCGCGCTTTCGCAGGCATCGCCGCGGAGGACCCGGTGCTGATCCTCCGGATCATCGGTGAAGGCCCGGAGCGGGAGCACCTGACCGGAATCGTCCATGATCTTGGCCTTACGGATCGGGTCTTTCTTCACGACTTCGAAAAGAACTACGAAGACCTCATCGCACGGATGAAATCTGCCCGAATTTTTGTCCTGCCCTCGACACGGGAAGGATTTGGGATGGCAGCGCTCGAAGCGCTTGCCTGCGGATTACCGGTGGTGACCGTCGATCATCCGAAAAATGCCATCCGGAACCTGGTCACAGAAAAGACCGGGTTTCTCTGCGCCCTCTCTGTCGAAGATCTTTCCATGGCGATGAAAAACGCCCTCCTCCGCCATGAAGCCATGCGGGAAGATTGTATCGCCGCCTCACGGATGTTCGAATGGGATCGGATCACCCTCCTGTGCGAGGAATACTACCGGTCTGTGATCACGGGAACGAGCGACGTACCGGGCCAGACAGACTGAAGTCGATTCTTTCAGAAGTTTATTCTCCCGGTTTTTACCAGCCGGGGATGATACTTGCAGCGAAAAACCTCACCCGTCAATCCGGTTCCCGTTGATAACATCCTGCTCGGTCACGCTGATATATCGGTTCGTACCGAGGAGATGGTATTGTCCTGTGGCCCCGGTATCGTACGGTGAACCGGTTGTCGGGTAGGGAACAGTAAATGTCCCATTGACACTCTCCTGGCGATAGAGAAAGATCCGTCCCGTATTTGTCCTTATAGGGATTTCTATGACGCCCTCACCGGTGATCTTCGCCCCTGGTGTATATTCAAAGACTTTGACGGTCTTCACCCAAGGCAGCATAACGGGATCCGTTCCATCAAACCGTGTGACCGTCGCATTCCCCGGTGATTCATGGACAAGCCGGTAATGTTGCAGTGCCGGAACTGTTGTGATTGGTTCGTCCGGCATATCTGACAGGATGATCGCACGCCGGTTCGCGCCGGCATTCCGGTTGAAATCCTGCATTGCAGTCTCCGCTTCGCTTGCATTCATAATGACCTTCCGAGTGATCACCGGGGCAACACCGTTCACATCCGCAGTCTCGCCGGAAGACGGTACCGTGCGAATGGTGTATTCGATATAGATGACGTCTCCGGGAAGAGTCAGGGACCCGTCGAATATCTGGAGCCGTACCGCCATTGACCGAAAATAGGCGTCGTCATACCCGTAGTCCCGTAACAATACCGATGGATTCGCATCGGAAGGGACAAGGAACCATTTAATATGTGGCGTCACATCGACGGAATTGTTCTGCCACGGGACGAGGGAGGAAAAGGTATCGACAGCAAGGCTCGAATCGGTGATGACATATTTCCCCCCCAGGTTCGTAAGAATTGTCGACGCGGCCGGCTCGCTGTCGCTCAGGAAATATGCCGCAGCGCCTGATGGTCCGGCAAGGTTGTCCTGGAAGGGATTGGTGATGGGAATCCGGTGTGAAAAGAAGGTGATCCAGTGTCCGGCACTCCATGGGGCCATGATCCCATACGCTTCCTCAGGGTACGAAAAATCCCTGTCATAAATCCGGAAGTAGTCGACACCCGGATCCGGAGTATTCCCCCTGAGCCAGTCAAGCGATTCTATCCAGTCGGTGGAAATCCGGCGGGTGGACGTACCATTTGCGTAATCGACATCCTGAATTGCGGAAACTGCAATCATAACAATGACGGTGACAATCCCCAGGATGCAGAGCGCTTTGATCAGTGTGGCAGGAGGCTTCCGGTTTTTTTCCGCTGTATTTTTCCTCTTCCCGTGGGTACCGGATTTCTTCGCATCTTCTTTGCTATCATGCGTCTTTGCGTCCGCTGTTCTGGTCGCGTCGCCAAGGCAGGGGATGGATGATCGGATAGAGTTCAGGAATCCTTCCCCCGCCCACCGGAAAGGTTCTGTTATACAGATTGCAGCGAGAAGGATGATGTTGATCGTGGAATAATATTCGAATCTCCTGTACCGGACAGTGGCAAAGAGCATGACCGCCGACCATACAAGGAAGAACAGGTGTTCGGTCTTTCGCTCCCTGATGCAATAGTACACGAGGATGAGGAGGCCAGCCGCCATGAGGACGATCGAGAGATTAAAGTTCGCCCATGCGGTGGAAACGGACCACGGCAGCGTCTCCTGTACAACCGTTGAAAATGCCGACGGACCAAAGAGGAGCTGCATGGCGGAGAGCGTGATCGAGCGGAGTGCCGGAAGAGTCAATGCCATTCCCGCGGTTACCAGGGCAAGGATTCCGATGCCAGATACAAAGAGAATCGGCTTTCCCTGGAATATCCTCGTCAGAACCCAGAGGACCAGTGTTTCAGCGACAACAGAGAGTAGTACGAGAACGAGCCCGAGAGAATACCCGGTAAATGCAAAACTGCTCCCGTCAATCCCGAAAAGGATGAGGAGCAGGGTGACAACGGAAAAAGCGATCCCGTTGAGCAAGAGGAGCGGGACGGGTTCAGAATCCTTCACATAGTCGAGCACTATCCGCACAAAGGTAAAGACCGCGATGACGGGGATGACAAGGAGAACGGTCGTTGATGTAATGAGGGCAAGGAAGTACAGGATGCCGGAGACAAGCGCGACGGCGACGGGTACTTTCAGGGTTGACGGAACATGGATATCGGGAGGATTTTTCTTTGCTAAGGAGAGGAAAACGACGTAGACCGTTAAGAAAAGCGTGCTGAAGAAGAGCTCCATGATATGGTGGTCGACATACCCGTACATAGAGAGAAAGAAGAACCGGAACGATACGACCGTTGAGAGTCCTGCCGCAACAAGTCCCGCTCGTTCGTCCCAGACGGTTTTACCAAGAATGTACATGACCGGGACAAGGAGCGTGCCGAGAACGGGAGAGATCCACATGGTAAGACGGACGATCTCCGGCTGTGTCGTCGCACCGAGGATGAGACAGAGTGCTCCTGCGACGAACGGGAAAAGCGGCCCCCACGAGATAGTCTTTCCATCCGGGAACGCCGTCATGGGATCAAACCACGGATATCCGGGGAACTGGGAGACCATGACCTCAACCTGTCGCAGGGTGTACCAGGTATCGGTATCGTACGTGTTCAGGAACCCGTTCCCGCCAATAAATATGAAGGGGATTGCACGGACTCCAAAGGCAACCGCCATACACATCAGGAGGAAAGTAATAATCCAAAATCGACGGGATACTTTCTTCGTCATGGAAACACAAACCCGGGAACCGGCGGATTCACCCCAATTCAATGCCTGCGGACTCTTTCTGGAATACCTTGCTGTCCGGTTCCCTTATCCTTTATGGTTTCATCCGGTCGCCGGAGAGAGATCCCGAATGGGATAAATGCCAGACCGGATGTCCGGTCATCCCATGTGATCTCCAATAAAACAAGTCTTAATACCTTAATGCAACTAAAATTTAGAAGATGCGTGCCGAGCCTGAAAAGCTCCCCGGCGGTCCGACGCAGGACGAGATCCTCGCTGTCGTTCTTTTCAAGCTGGGGATTATTCCGGGGGACGTCGTTCTCGATCTCGGATGTGGGACCGGGAAAGTATCTCTCGCTGCAGCGGTGACTGCAGGAAGGGTTGTCGCACTCGATCGCCGGCCAGAGGCAATCCGGTTTTCCCGGGGACAGGCGAAGACTGCCGGAAAAGACAATATAGAATTCCATAATCTTGATGCGGAAAAATTTCTTGCGCGAGATGACACGGTTTTTGACTGTGCATTTGTCGGGGGATCCCGTGGCATCGAACAGTTCCTGCCGGTGCTGGCATGCCGGGTGCGGCGCACGATCGTCGTGAATGCCGTTCTCCTTTCAACATTGAACAAGGTCATATCATCGATGCAGGAACTCGGGATATTTAGGGAGGTTGTGCATATGCAGGTTGCCCGGTCGAAAATGATCGCGGGAAGCATTATGCTGCGGCCTGTTGATCCGGTTTACATCATCGTGGGGGGAGGAAACGCATGCTGATCGGTCTTGGCCTCGGTCCGGGAAATGCGGATCTGCTCACCCTGCGGGCAGTACGGATGTTGCGGCAGGCAGATGCCGTCTTTGTCCCGGGCCGGATAGCATACGACCTCGTTTCGCCGTACTGCACCCCGGTGCTTCTCGATTTCCCCATGACGGATGATGAGGAACGGATCGCCGCGTGCCTGCGCAGGAACGCGGAATCTATTGCGCCCGTTGCGGAGTCCGGGTGTGCGGTCTTCGGGATCCTTGGAGATCCGAACTTCTTCTCGACATTTTCCCGCCTCTGTGCCGTACTTTCCGCAGAATACCCGGGCATACAATTCCGGACCGAGCCGGGAATCTCCGCGATCACGGCATTTGCCTCCGCCGCCGGCGTTTCGCTGAACGGGGGGTTTATGGTCTCTGACAAAGGCATCCCCGATGCAAGAATCATGCTGAAGGTGCGCCGTCCGCGGGAACAGGCGCAGGCGCTGCGCAAGGAGGGTTTTTCCGAGTTTGTGCTGGTCGAGCGGATGTACTTTCCGGATATGAAAGTCTACCGGAACGATGACCTTCCGGAAACGAGCGACTATTTAAGCGTCCTGTATGCGAGGCGGAAATAATGTCAGGAGAACCCCGGGTTTTTTTTGTCGGGGCAGGCCCGGGAGATCCGGATCTCATCACGGTCAGGGGAAGACAGCTCCTCGATCGTGCAGATGTCCTTGTGTACGCGGGATCTCTCGTCAACCCGGCGCTTGTCGGAATGTCCCCGGCACCGATCCGTATCGATAGCTGGGGCATGGCTCTTGATGAGATCGTCTCGGTTATGGAGAGGCATGCAAACGCAGGCAGGACAGTCGTCCGCCTCCATTCCGGCGACCCGTCGATATTCGGCGCCATCATTGAACAGATGGACGAACTGAAAGCACGGGGTGTTGCGGTCGAGATCATCCCGGGAGTCTCATCGCTTTTTGCGGCCGCAGCTGCCCTGCAGATCGAACTCGTGCTGAACGGGGTTACCGATGCCGCGGTGATCGCCCGCCCCGCAGGAAAAACGCTCGGTTCCGACCACATCCCTGAGCTCTCTGCTACCGGAGCAACCCTCGCAATTTTTCTTGGAACTGACCGTTTTGACCAGGTGACGAAGAACCTGCGCTGCGCCCCCGACACCCCGGCGGCGGTTGTCTACCATGCATCCTGGCCGGACCAGAAGATCGTCCGCGGCACGGTTGCTGATATCGCAGAAAAAGCGCGGGAGGCCGGCATTACGAAAACTGCGCTCCTGCTCGTAGGAAAAGCTGTCGACCCGCAGGGAGAATACCGGAAATCGCACTTGTATTCATGACCGGAACCGTTGTGATCGCGTTCCCGCGGTCGGGAAAAAAAGCGGAGAAGATCGCCCGGCATATTGGCGCCACCGTCAGGTTCTACAAAAAAGGGATCTTTGAAGAGCTTTTCTCTTCCGCGGACAGGATCGTCGCCCTGATGGCGACCGGCATCGTCGTCCGCTCCATCGCCCCTCTTCTTTCCGACAAGTGGAAGGATCCGGCCGTTGTCGTTGTCAGTCCGGATCTCTCCTGCGCAATCCCTGTCGTTGGCGGCCATCACGGTGCAAATGATCTGGTCCGGGAACTCGCCCAACTTGGGATCCGGCCGGTTCTTACGACTGCAACCGATGTGGCAGGAAGGGAATCTGTCGAAGGGACTGCGGAACGCTACGGGTTCGAGGTCCTCAACCGTGAGTCGACCCGGCAGGTCAATGCTGCGATCCTTGACGGCGATGTCCCGGTCATCCCTGTTTCCGGTCCCGCAATTGTCCTTGCCGGTCCCGGCGTCTCCGTTCTGCTGCATCGCGGTGAATACATTATCGGCATCGGGTGCCGGAAGGGTGTTTTAGAACAGGAAGTCCTTGCAGCGGTCCGTCAGGCACTTGCTGATGCCGCGATCCCTGCGGGGGGGATCTTTGTTTTCGCGACAACCGCAAAGAAGATCCGGGAACAGGGTCTCCTGGACGCAGTCCGGGATCTGTCGTCGCATTTGATATTTCTGGATGAC
>Ga0116155_10001014_pt1 | contig 20985 bp, 10 predicted proteins | sample AD_UKC032_MetaG_FD_89890 | JGI IMG/M metagenome (GOLD analysis project Ga0116155, IMG submission 89890) | Active sludge microbial communities of municipal wastewater-treating anaerobic digesters from USA - AD_UKC032_MetaG | ecosystem: Engineered > Bioreactor > Anaerobic > Digestate | place: USA...
CTAAAGTGTGTGTTTTCCTGTAATCAATTACTTTTTTTCTTAAATCTAACGAATATGCCATAATTTTACCTCCTGTATAATTATAACCTATTTTATTAGCTTTTTCAACTTAAATTACTATAAAGTATGGCTTGATGTTAAAACTGTGGCTGATTTGAAAGGCATTACAGAAAGAGCTATCAGATTATCAATCAGGCAAAATAAATATATAGCTAAAACAGAAGATATTAGAGGAGGTAAAAGTTATCTAATCTGTTTAAACTCGATAGAGCCTGAATTACAAAGTAAATATATTAATGAATACTATAAAGCTCTAGTATTTGATGAAACTCAGGATTTCGAACTCCAGCCGGTGCAGGAAAAAATTATTCCTGAAAATATGAAAAAGATAGCACTCGCCAGGCTTGATTTACTAAAGCTCTGGCAGGAATACAAGAAAGGAAAGAAAAACAAGCGAGAAGCTAATGACGAGTTTTTAAAGCTGTATAACACAGGAGAATTTCATAAAAACCTTTTTGAAATTTTAAGCACTACATCAATAGGAAGTCTATACAGATGGAAATCAAAACTAGCTGGGACATCTGATTGGACAAGGCTGGTTCCTGATTATCAGTATAAAGGCTCAAGAGAATGTAGGACAACACTTACTGATGAAGAAGTCAGAATTTTTATGAAACTGATGCTTAATCAAAATGAGTTCAGTATAGGAAAAGCAATAAGTTTAACCAAGCATATTCTTTTAAAACGAGGTTATGAAATCCTTCCACGAGATATTACATTTAGAAGGTATGCCGACTGGTTTAAAGAGAACCACTACGATAGATGGATTCTGGCTCGAAAAGGTCAAAAAGCTCTTAAAGATAAAGTTGAGCCATATATTGTAAGAGATGCTTCAATCCTTGATGTAGGTTCTGTTTTAATCGCTGATGGACATAAATTAGCGTTTCAAGTAATTAATCCTTTTACAGGAAGACCCTGCAGAGCAACATTAGTTGGTTTCCTTGACTGGAAATCAACAGGGCTTGTGGGATTTGAAATAATGCTGGAAGAATGCACCCAATCAATAGCCTCAGCATTAAGAAACTCAATTTTAAATCTTGGAAGAATACCTGATATTGCTTATCAGGATAACGGAAAAGCATTTAGAGCAAAGTTCTTCACAGGTGATAAAGACTTTGAAGAATTAGGCTTTAACGGGATATACGGAAAACTTGGAATAAAGCCTGTTTATGCTCAACCATATAACGCCAGAGCAAAAGTCATAGAAAGATTCTTCCTTGAATTTCAGGAGGGATTTGAAAAGCTGCTTCCAAGCTATATCGGCAGCAGTATTAATAATAAGCCTGCTTACATGAAAAGAAATGAGGATTTACACAAAGAAATACATAGCGGATATGTTCCGACTATTGAAGAAGCCGTTGAGCTTGTTAACCGCTGGCTGGAGTACAAACATTCCCTGCCTTGCCCAAATGTTCAGGGCAAAACAATTGCTGAAGTTTTATCAGAAGTCAAAAAACAGGAAATTAACGAGCAGGAGCTTGATGATTTAATGATGGCTCAAGAAGTTAAAACAATAGGCAGAAACGGCATCAGGTTTTTAAAGTCTGATTACTATGATGACAACCTTTATGGAATAAGAGGCAAGGCAATAGTTAAATACAGCCTATTTAACCTGAGAGAAGTGAAGATTTATTCAATGAAAAATGAATTTTTATGCAAGGCAAAAAGGGTCACCTCGACTCATCCTATGGCTCAGCACCTTGGAGATATTAATGATATGGAGGATTACAAACAAAAAATAGTAAAGCAGCGAAAACTCAGAAACAAGACTATAAAGGCAGTAAAGCAATTTTTAACCGTAGAAGATATAGAAAAACTGGAGGTTTTAGTGACAGAAGAAAATACTATTCAAAAACCTGAAATTAATACAGTTCGGGTAATCGCAGACAAACCGTTAACAAGACCCATATTTAAAACAAAGTATGAACGCTTTGAATGGCATTTGAACAATGGTTGTATGGATCAAACCGATAGACGCTGGTTTGAAAATTACAAAAAATCAAAAGAATATTCAGAAATCTATGGAGAAGACAAACGATGAGAAAGGTTTTTGCCAGAACTCAAAATGTTAAAAACTTTATAAACCTGATGAATAATCTGCAATCAAGAGCAGAAGGAGTACCGGGTATGGCTCTTGTTTATGGAGAGCCGGGCTTGGGTAAAACAAAAACTGTTCTCTGGTGGGCAGCTCAGAATAATGCTGTATTTATCAGAAGCACAAATCTGATGTCAGGCAGGTGGCTTTTAGAAGAGCTGGTTGAAGAACTTGGAGAAATACCGTTTTTTAGATCAGTCGATTTATTTAAACAGTGTACAAGAATACTTCAAGAAGAGCCAAGGGTAATTATAGTCGATGAAATAGACTATCTTGCAACTGATGCTAGAGCCATTGAAACGCTCAGAGACATTCACGATAAAACAGGAACACCGATACTTCTTGTCGGAATGGGAATGGCAAACAAGAAACTTATGAGATACCGCCACCTTTATGACAGGATTTCAGAAATTTTAAAATTCGTACCTTTTACTCTTGAAGATGTAAAGGCAATTATCGAACAGTTATCAGAAATTGAAATGACTGAATGTGCTATCAGGTTTATATACAACCGCTCAAACAGGTTCAGGCAAATAGTCAGGCTTATTAGCAAGGCGGAAAATATAGCTGAAGCGAACGGACTTAGTGTTATAGATGAAATTACTTTAATGGAGTTATTAAACGATGACGAGAGAGAAAATATTGAAGCTGACAAAGGGGCTAAACAGGTTTTGTCTAGATGACCTTATCCTCACAAGCGAAGAAGACGAAAAAACAGTCCTTAACCTGCTCAACGAATTTGTAAAACAGGGTGCTGTAAAAAAGCTGGGTGAGGATTTGTATTTATACATCGATTCCAGAAAACAAAAACCTGTTAAAAAACCAGATACCGAAGTAAATAATGAATACGAACTTTATAAAAAGATTAAAAATGTTACAGGCAAAAATTTGATGGCTTTATCAAAAGAGCTAAAAGCTGAGTTTCCTGAGTTTAAAGTCAATTACACAAATCTTGTTCAGATTAAAGAAAAATATTCTCCAAAAGCTGTATCTAATAAGAAAAAAACCATTTCAAAAATTAAACCCAGAAAAAAGACAATAAAGTTTTCTATTGCTGCAAATAGATTTCTCGATTCTGAAGAGTGCTTAAATCTTAAAAAATCCACATTTTATACCTATAAAACTTACATAAATAATCATTTAATTCCGTTTTTCAAGGATTTAACTTGTCAGGAACTTACAGCAGAAGTCTGCAAGCAGTTTATAACTGAGAAAACAGAAGATGGAATGACAGCCGGCACTATAAATAAAATGCTGCTGGTTCTAAAGAAAGTTGCCAAAACCTACGACCCTGATAATTTCCCTGATGAAACCGAGAAAATAACTACAGATAAAGAATTTTACTCAGATATGCGGATTTTATCGGAATCAGGGATAAATAAACTTTTAAAAACCTGCAGAGATATTATGCCGGATTTTTATCCGCTGCTTTTTACTGCAATATCAACAGGTTTAAGTCGTGGCGAAATACTGGGGCTTACTTGGGATAGGGTTGATTTTGAAACTAAACAGATAAAAATTGATAGAAGTATTTACAGAGGCGAATTTACATATCATAAAACTCCAAATTCAATAAGGCAGGTTGACATGCCAGAAGAGCTGGTAAAAGTTTTAAAAGATTGGCAAAAAACTTCCTCGAAAAACCAAGTCAGCTTTATATTTCCAAACTCAGCAGGAGACTCGCAAGACCCCGATAATATGATAAAAAGGCAATTCAACCCTGTGGTTAAAGCAGCCAAAGTAAAGGAAATCAGATTCGCTGACCTGCGGGATATCTACGCATCCCTTCTTATAAAGCAGAATTTACCTCTATCGTATATCCAGATTCAGCTTGGGCATAGCTCTGTTAATGTGACTTATGAGCGGTATAAGAAATTATTATGCGAAAAGCCCAAGAAACTTGTCAACTTGCTAAATTCGTATCCGCTGGATGCCGATGCTTATTGGCTTTAATGTATTAACTATAATAACCTTTCAAATTCATTTATTTTGTTTTTATAGCCCCGTTGAGGTAATTTTAAAAATTCGTCCATAAAGTCTAAAACCTGATTATTTTCTTCTAATTTGTATATTTTTAAAATCAAGTCAAATATATGGTCTCCAGACAAACCATAAGATTTTTCTTTTAATACCTCAAAAATTTCTATATATCGGTTGATTATCAAAATTATTTCCTCCAAATTTGCAGAGGATAAGTTGATTTTTTCTAAATTATAAAGAAAAGTGTCAACACTATTACAAAAAGCTTTTGATAAAATATATATTTTCATTAATTTTTTATTATCTAAAAATATTTTAATATCAACTCTATTAACAAAACTTACTGATTTATCTTTAACTCTTTCATCTTCATCATTTGCAAGCTTCTCTAAAGAAAAAAGTACATAGTCATTATCAAAATAATCCTTATTTTCAATAGCATTAGAAAATAACTTTGCTGCACCAGCTCTATAACTAGAATCTAGAGATTCTATCATTTCTTTAGCTTTTATTTTGGCAGGTTCATGCCACAAAGAGAAAACGCAATAAATATAGGCTATAAATTCTTTGACCTTCTCATTTTGAGGATTAATTTTACTAAATAAATTATTATAAAAATCGTAATTTTTTGCATTTCTGGTTTGATGAATAAAACGTTGTACATGAAATTTTGATGTAAATACAAGTTCATTTGAGTCCACCAATTCTTCAAATAAGCTTAAGGCAAGATTTTCATCCTGATTAAAAATAGGTTTTAATATTTCAGCACTAATTGCACGAACAGGTAAAAAATCATTAATTAATTTTTTAATAGTCGGCATAAAATAATCTTTGTATTTTATATTTGACCATAGTATGTCACTTATTAGTTCTGACGCTTTTCCTCTTACACAATTTATTGCATCTGTATCTATATCATTTAATATCTCTTCTTTCTCAGGAGAAATTCCATTTTCCGCATACCACTTAAGTATTTCTAATCCTTGTGTTGGGAATTCTACCTCCTTATCTTTGGAAATAAAAGTTGCCAAGAGCCTGATAATGCTACTGCCAAAAGGTTTTTTATCAAAAGAATGATAATATTCAAGAAGTTTAATTTTTTCCTCATCAGAAAATTTATTTGCAGCACAAGCTATTCCATCCATTATTGCAGAGTAAAAATAAGTGTTAGTTTCTTCCTTGTTGAGTTTGTAAGCTAGATCTATAAAATGAGCAGGACTCTCTTTAACAACTTCTTCTAGTTCCCTTGAAAGTTGTATAGGACCTCCTTTTAAAAACTCTTTCGAACCGTTATTGTATTCTTCAATTGCTTTTAACCATTGTTCATTATTCATTTTTTTAGTCTTGTTATTTGGAATAGGAGAACCAATAAACTTAGCTTCTGTTTTATCTGGCTTTTCAGCAAAAGAAGATATTTTAAATTTACGTTTTAATTCTTCAAGTTTTTTGTATGTAAATTCATAATTAATTAACTTATTATACTCAATAGAATCGAGTAGTTTACCTTGTTTATATCCAATTCCATTTCCCATCCTTCTATTCTTATTTTTTAGATTATATTTAAAATAATCAAATTCCCAATAATCTTTATGGTTTAGCAAAACATCAATAAATTTGCCTAGAACTTCATCAGAACAAGTTTTTGAAAATTTATTTATTAGTTGCATAGTCGGATAATTATCATAATTTGAATAACCAATATTATAAACTTGTGGATTTTGTATTAAATACTCGATAATTTTGTCAGAAAAACTTTCTGGTAAGTTTAAAAAACCTCTAAGTACGAGAAATAGAATTGATTCTTTATCTGATTTTTTATATTTTTCAATAAAACTCCAAAATTTGTCTGGTTTAGTTTCTGCAAATTTTTGAAAAGCAATTTCAAAATAATCTAAAATGGTTTCCCTTGGAGAATCATACCAACGAAAATAAAATAATTCATCAAATATTAAACCTTCATACCCTATTTTGCTCTTTAATTCTGAATTTGATATGATATCGACAAATTCATCAAATAATTTGCTTAAAAATAACTCTGGTTCCTTCTCAATAAATTTTTCAAATTCATAAAAAATCAAAGTATTAAATATATTTTTATCGTTTAAATATTCTTTTTTAAGAATATTTAAACAGACTTTATAAATTTCAAAAAGTTTATCTAAACTTAATTTGTATCGCTTAAAATCGTGAATAACATTGTCTAAGTAATTTTTATTCAAAAGACCTTCTTCAAAACAACTTAAAACAATTTGAAACAAATTATCGTTAGTTAAGAAAGGCAAGGTTTTTAGAATATATAAATTATTTTGCTCTTTGCTAATATTTGCTTTAATAACAAAATTAATATTTTCTTCGGGCAAGCTTAACCATAAATCAGTAATTTCCTGTAAATATAATTCGTTGTTAAAATAAAGTACATCTAAAGCCTTTTTTATTAAATTTTCTTCTTTACTGCATAAATCATTTTTTAAAAAATTATTCTGTGACCACATTTTAAAAAATAAAGACATATACTCTTTTTTATTGAAGAGTATATCCAAGAATTCTTTATCTAAACCATTTATAATAGTTAATTCTTCAGAAGAAATATCGTCAAAACTGTTTAATAAATCTATTATTAATAACTTAATGTGAAATCTAACATTTTTAGAATTTAAAATGTTTAACAATTCGCTTAAATAGCGTTTTTCATACTTGCTTCTTAAATATTCTAAAGTTTGCCTTACTTGAGAACGAATAAAAAGACTTTGATCAGAATCTTCTATAAAATTTAACAGGGTTTTATCTGCTTCTGAAGCTAGCAACCTTGCAAAACAATAATCAAAAAATGTTTCATGAAAAAAAGATATATAGTTATCTTTTTTATTAAAAACATTTTCAGATATCATTGAATTTAAAAGTCCTGAATATTTTTCAAAAATGGACTCAGGTGCAATTAATTTTTTATTTTTGTTTAAATATTCAACCATTAAATTAACTATATTAATCCAGTTAGAATTATTTAATTTTTGCCTTTTCCTTTCCCAAAATTCATTATATAAATCAACTCTTGTTAGATAATTTAATGAATTGTCCTTCGATGAATCATAAATTTCAGCAAGTACTTTTAAATGTAATGGTAAAGAGAAGAAACTAATTTTCTCATTTTTTATATTACTTTCGTCAATTCCCATTTTTACAAGACAATTTTTCACATCATCGGAATCTAATTTATCAATTTTTAGTTTATGTATATTTTGGTTTTTATTTTTTAAAAATTCCTTTAAATTGTAATCTTTTTCTAAATCAAATTCTCTGCAAGCAATAATAACTTTCAAATTTTCATAGGATCCAGATTCCTTCAATATTTTATTTATAATATTCCAGTTTTCAATGTTTCTTCCTGATACAGTGCTTAAAGCATCCAGTTGATCTATTACTAATAAGCAATTTTTTCCTACAGCAATGTTATTTAGCATTTTTGAAGGAGAAATCTCTTTTCCATATAAAATTTTACCTAATTCTTCAGGAGAATTTAATAGGTTGAGTTTATCTATACTAAATGAGATAATTTGCCAATTATTTTCCTTAAATGTTTTTAATGTTTCTTTTAATACAATACTCTTTCCTGATCCTGCTTCACCACTTATAAATATATATTTAGCTTCATTTTTGGGATTGTTTAAAATATTAAAAACTTCTAAAGGTTCTTTTCTTACGATTTTGTAGTTTTCATAAAAAAAATCTACATCTTCAATAAATGAATCATTGTTTTCATTGATTTTACATATTAATGAATTATCTAGGTATAAGTTTAAAAATTGATATTTTTTCTGTTTTATACAGTACTCTATTAACTGAGATTTAGTATATTTTTTACAATATTCTTCTTGAGCAAAACGAAATAAACCATCAAAAACTTTTTCTGGTTCCTTAAAAATGGAAGAAACTAAACTATAACTATTCTCTTTCAAGGTATTTTCATTATTTAATTTAATTTGTGTGTTTTTAAGGAAATTAAAAACTAAATTATAAATCTCTATATTTAAAGAGTTTTTTCTTTCAATTTCCTCTTCAGAGTCAGTTATATTTTCTTTAATTGGAAGTTTTACATTTTTTATATCAATAATACCTTCCTTGATGGCAAACAACGCTTTGCATAGTTCGTTTAAATTTTCCTTTACAGAGTTTGTTTGATTTATAAAATTTAAAAACTCTTGTAAGTTATTACTTCTTTTTGCTCTATCTATTAATTCTTCTAAATCAGAATTTGAAGAGGTATAAAAAACCCAAGATGCATTATTTTCTTTTAAAAACTTTAAATAAAAATTTTGTAAAATTTTTTCTGAATACAGTTTATTGATTGTCCAATTTTTTTGATGTCTTTTTACTTGAAAAAACATTTTTTTTCCATTTATAAAGACCTCAAATTCAGCACCTTCTTTTATTTCATCTGGTTTTTCGAAGTAAATATATGAATTATCATCATTACAGCTTAATAAATGACAAATTTCATTTATTGCAACATAATTTTCATATGTATTTCCACCTTTATCAGCGGGACCACCTAGTAACATAAACTAATTCCTTAATTAATAATTTCTCTTGCTTCATCGAGTAAATTTTTATAAATATTCTTGAGACTTGTAGGCTTTATAATTTTAACCATCCTCCCCCATCTAAAAAGATGCCAGCATATTGATTTGCTTCCACCAGCGGTAAACTCAACAATAACAGAACCGTCCGGCATTTCTTTTATTTTTTGTGTTGGGTGGAAATGATAATTTTTCACGTCTTCAGCTACCTCTTTGTCAAACTGAAGTTTTACCTTGTATGGTTCTTCTTGATAAACACCAAATGAATTTTTAGCATATTCTTTCAAGTCAAATTCAGAGTCTTTTTCAAAGTATTCTTCAATAATGCTTATTTTTTCTATTCTTGCAAGATCATACATCCTTATTGCCTGCCTTGGCTCACTATAGGCAATCAAATAATATTTTTCGCCATATATAAGTCCGTAAGGATGAATAACACAGTCTGATTTTTCTTTATCTTTTGGCTGGTATTTTATTTGAAGCTTTTTAAATGCTTTTATTGCATCTCTAATAATATCAAATGTTGTTTTATTAACTTTAAATCTTGGAAATTGTCTTATAGCATAACCTTCTGCTTCTAATAAAGCTTCTGCATCAGTTTCAATTTTTGTATTCTCAATTTTATTAACAGACTTAATTTTTGTAATAATTTCATTAAGCAGTTCGGACTTATCACTTAAGCCTTCAGAGTTAAGTCTGTTTTTTAAACTTTCAAGCTCCGCAACTTCTTCAGGAGAGAATGAAGCAAGATTTATTGAGTTAGAAGCAAATTTCCAGCGTCTTAATCTGTCAGAGCTATCATAAGCTTCAACTTGTGGAAAAAGCCTGACAACAGCATCACGCATCCGCTCTGCTGTTCGCCTTGATACTTTAAATTCTTCTTGTATGTCATAAAGTGAAACTCCGCTCACTCTTGTTTGCATAATCATAACAAGTCTGACAATATCTTCGGTTCTTTCGTAGCGGATCATTGAATAATTATATCCTGTAAGTTTTAATGTTAAGTAATTTGCAAAGATTTTAATTTAAAAATTAATAAATGTCCATTTTTGTCGTAACATTGTGTTAAGTTATTTTTATTATAATTTTAAATGCTTATTCTTGTAAATAAAAAAGTAAACTTACATACATAAATTACACAAATTTACTCTGTTTAAGCTAGAATTATAAACAATAAACGGTAAGAGTGGAATAAATTATAATGACAACACTAACTGAAAAAGTTAATTTTGATATAAAAAATAATATACTGCCTATTTTTGCAAGGCATGAAACATTTCATCCGAGATTTGGCTGGCTAAAAAAAGGTTTTGATAAGGCAAAAGAAGATAAAAAAATATTTTCCTCTGATGAAGCTTCAATAGCTTTAGGTGTTGGGAAAAATATGGTTAAAGCAATAAAATATTGGTGTATTGCTTTTAAAATTCTAGAAGAAAAACCATGCCTGACTCCTACAAATTTTGCTGAAAAATTATTAGATAATGATGGCTGGGATCCGTATTTAGAAAATACCGCATCATTATGGCTATTGCATTGGCAACTATTTAAACCAACTTGTCATACTCCAGCGTGGTTTTTTACCTTTAACAATTTTAAACATTCTCAATTTAATACAATTAATTTATTATCAGAAATAAAAGATTTTCAAAGTAATTATTTTGAAGATATTAATATATCTGAATCCTCACTTAGTAAAGATTTAAATTGCATATTAAGAATGTACAGTAACAGAACTAGTGCCGTATTAAACGAAGACTCAATTAATTCGCCATTCAATGGACTGAATCTTATAAATGAGGTATCAAATGGCAGCTATATGTTTAATATAGGACATAAAACAAATTTGCCATCTGAAATAATTGTTTCTGCTTGCTTAGATTTTGCTGATTTATATGAAAAAGGTGCTAAAACTATAAACATCTCAAGACTTCTTTATGAAATAGGTAGTCCAGGTTTGATTTTTAAATTATCAGAAAGTGCTTTATATGAAGCGTTAGATGATGTCGCCACTAAAACTTCTGAAATAAAAACTATAAACAGTTCAGGATTAATTCAATTAAGTTATGACTCAGATCCTAAAATTTTAGCAATGAAAATTTTAGATAACTATTTTACTAAAGGATAGAGATAATATGTATTTATCAGAATTTATAAATGTCAAAAGAAGATACACCAGATCAATTAATCTTGAAAGAGATATTGATATTTCTGATAGTGTTCTTGGTTATATACCAACAAATAAACCTTTAGAAACTTTAGGAAGATTTATAGAATCATTTAAGTGTAATTCAATAAGAAGATGGACAATAACAGGTGTTTATGGCACCGGCAAATCATCTTTTGCTCATTTTTTAGCTGCTTTATGTGCTTCAAATTCTAATCCGATTAAACAAAATGCATTAAAAATACTAAATGAACAAAAAAATATTGATAAAAGTTTAATAAAAGGTTTTGAAAGAAATATTTTAAAAGAAGGTCTTGTTAGAGCTGTAGTTACGGCTTCAAGAGAACCTATTTCATATACAATTATTAAAGCTCTATATATAGGGCTAAATCTTTATTCTTTTGAAAATAGTAAAATAAAAGATCCACTTGTTGATAATCTTTTAACGCAAATTAAAAACAATGAAAATATTAATGATGACCATGTAATAGAAGCTGTAAAACAGGTTGCAACCTATTCTCCAAACGGACTTTTATTAATAATTGACGAATTGGGTAAAAATTTAGAATATTCTACTAATAATCAGCTGAATTCTGATTTATATTTACTACAACAAATAGCTGAATTGCCTTCTGATGAAAAAAATCCCAAAATATTCATGTTTGGAATTTTACATCAAGCTTTTTCAGAATATACCTATGGAATAAATTTAGCACAAAAAAATGAATGGATGAAAATACAAGGCAGATTTGAAGATATTCCATTTATTGAAGCTCCAGAACAAGTAGTTAAATTAATTGGTAGTTCAATTAATGTTGAAATAAACTTTTTTGATAAAAATAAGAAAAGAGTAATAGAGAAGTGGGCAAAAGAATGGAAAAATTCATTAAAAGATCTAACTTGTATAAAAAATCTTGATGTAGAGACGATAGAATCAATTTATCCATTACACCCAATGACAGCATCTATATTACCAATACTTTCGTCAAAATATGCACAGAACGATAGAACTATATTTACTTTTTTATCTAGCCAAGAACCATATTCATTTAATTCATTAATAAAAGGGCTTAATTTTGATGATAAAAATCTACCCACTATAAGATTATATGATTTATATGATTATTTCGTAGAAACTGCTGGAGTTTTAATATCATCGAGACCCAATTTTCAAAGATGGAATGAAATTCAATCAAGAATAAATGATGCAAAAAATTTAGACATAGATAAATTAAATTTATTAAAAACTATTGGTATATTAAACCTCATTTCTTCAGGCGGTCCATTAAGAGCAACAAAAGCAACTGTTGTTAATTCAATGTGCAATTCTTATGAATCCAGCGATAAATCAAAATGGGATAGCTTGATATCTGATTTGGAAAAAGAAAAATTTGTTACTATTAGAAATCAACTTGATGAAATAAGAATTTGGGAAGGTTCTGATTTTAATATAGAAAGTGGAATAACTTCTCAAATTGAAAAAACTTCTGAACAGTTAGACTGGCTTTTAAATAAGTATTATCCATTGGCTCCTATAATTGCACAAAAACATAGTTATAAAACAGGAACTCTAAGATATTTTGAGCGTGTTTTTTGCAATGATGAAAGCCTTTTAAGTAGTATTGATTGTATGGATAAATTTTCTGATGGATTAATAATTTATTGGTGTGGAGAGGATAACCCTTCACTTATACCGCCATCAGAAACAAAAACTAAAAAACCTCTTATTTTATTAAAAGCGAAAAATATTAAAAATTTAAAAGATAATTGTTTAGAATTAGTTGCTTTGCTTCGTTTAAAGCAACAATCATCTGAATTGCAAATAGATGCTATTGCACGAAAAGAAATTTTGCAAAGAATTAATATTGCACAAAAAATCTTAGAAGAATCAATTCAGCAAGCTTATTCGCTTATCGATAATGATTGTTTTGTAAATGGTAAGAATTTTAAAAATATATATTCATTAAATGCCATTCTATCTATTGAATGTGAACGTATATACAAAAAAACACCTATTTTATGGAATGAATTAATAAATAAAAGAGAATTGACATCACAAGGTTCTATGGCAAGAAAAAGTTTAATGAATGCAATGCTTACTAATTACAAAGAAGCAAAACTCGGAATAGTTGGTAACGGGCCTGAATATTGTATTTACGAATCATTATTAAGAAATACAGGAATTCATACTAAATTAAATGGGGCTTGGCTATTTGATAAGCCTAAAAAAGATGAAAATATGATTGAGATATGGAAAGAAATAGAAAACTATTGCTTAGATGCAGTAGTTGATTCTAGAAGTATAACAGATTTATATGAAATTTTAGACTTACCTCCATACGGAATTAAAAGAGGACTAGTTCCTATTTTGTTTTTAGCTGTATATATAGTTAATATGGATAAAATCAGTATTTATTTTGAAAATAAATTCATACCTAAGTTTTCATGTGAAAATATAGAACTTTTACTTAAAAAACCAGAAAAATTCTCTATTAAAAATACTCAGCCAAATACAGTTCAAAGTAAAGTTATTAATGAATTATATGAGAAATTATTTAATGCAAAATCTGATACCATAAATACGGCTTCATTATTAAGTACAGCAAAAGCATTAGTTCGTTTAATAAATGAACTTCCTGATTATAGTAAAAATACTAGAAGGATTAGCAAAAACGCTATTGCTGTTAGAAATAATATTACAACAATGACAGAACCAGATAAGATACTATTTGAAGATTTACCTAAAAGTCTTGGTTATGCTAAATTTACAACTAAAAAAGTAACTGAAGAGCAAATTAATTTATATTGTCAAGATTTAATAACTGCTCTAAAAAATATTAATCATGCATACGAAGATTTGTTAATGGATTGTAGGAAAGAAATTATAACTCATTTTAAAGTTCAGTCTAATGATTTAAGAAAAGAACTTGTTAAACGCTCCTCAAGTATTAAGCAAAAAACAATTGAACCTTGTTTGAAGAGGTTTATAAACGCAATTGAAGAAAAATCCAAAAATGATACACAATGGCTTGAAGCTGTAATTATGGTAATAGCAGATAAACCAGCCGACTCTTGGACTGATATTGATCAGGATAAATTTAAAATACAAGTGGAAGATACAGCTAGAAGGTTTTTAAATTTAGAATCTATCTATAGAGAAATAACCGATGTATTTGGAAACAATATAAATGCTAAAAAAATCAATTGCACTGATTCGGATGGAAATGAGATTAACAAAATTTTATGGATAGATAATTCTGAGAAAAAATCAGCTGAAGAATTATGCAATAAATTTATGAAGGATAATAACTTAGATTCAAATCCAAAATTAAAAGAAGCTATAATCGCAACATTAATTGATAATATTCTTAATGAATCAATAACTAAAGAAAATGCAGGGAAATCTAATGGCTAAAAAAGTTAGACATGTTTTAGGCATCTCTGGAGGAAAAGATAGTGCTGCATTAGCAGTTATTTTGCATAAAAAAATTCCACAAATGGAGTATTTTTTCTGTGATACCCATAAAGAATTACCTGAAACTTATGAATACTTAGATAAATTAAGAGCTAGGCTGGGTATTAAAATAACATATTTATGTTCAGATACAGGGTTTGATCATTGGTTAGAGGTATATAATGGCTATCTTCCGTCTCCAAGAATGAGATGGTGTACTAGAATGTTAAAAATAATACCATTTGAGCAATTTGTTGGTGATGATGATGTTATAAGCTATGTTGGCATAAGAGAAGATGAAAATAGACTTGGTTACTTATCAACTAAGCCTAACATTAAAGCACTATATCCATTTAGGGTAAGAGGAAATAAAGATGGAAATGCCGAAAATGATGAATCTATAATTAAATACCTTGAAGATGAAGGTATAAAGTTAGATTTTAAAGGATATATTAAAGAAGACATTGAAAATATTCTTGAAGAAAGTGGAATAGGTATGCCAGAGTATTATAAATGGCGCTCTCGTTCAGGCTGTTATTTCTGTTTCTTCCAAAGGAAATATGAATGGGTTATGTTAGCAGAAAAACACCCAAGTCTTTTTGAAGAAGCTATGAATTATGAAAAAAATCATAGTGATGGTCGTAATTATAATTGGGTTGAAGGCGAAACATTAGAAGAATTAATTCTAAGAAAAGATAAAATAATTGCAGAATACAATAAAAATTTAATTAAAAATAAAGAAAAAAATTGTAGTACATCTCTATTTGAAGTCTTATCAAAAACTTTAGATGAAGAGGATGATAGAGAACCTTGCTTGATCTGTCATTTGTGAGGTGTAAATTGAATTTAGCTCTTGCAATAAAAAATGTAATAAATAAATTCCGCAATAATGGTAGTGATAATCCTGCCAGTAATCAGAGTGGAATAATTGTTCCTGAATGGCTAAAAAATAGGGAAATTAGCGATAATGACCCTCATGTTTTAAAAGACTTTTTTAATGTTTTTGAAATTTATTATTTTTCCGAAATAACCGCAGATTATATTAATAATTATGGAACTAAAAGTTATGAAAATGTTATTAAAATATGTAATTTGCTTGGTTTATATGGAGTAATATTTTTAGGTAGAAATTCTAATAAATATTCGCCTAATTCTTCAAAACAAGATCTAATAGTTAAAAGTAATGATTCTTTAGATAGTATTTATAATTTAAAATTAACAAATTCTCATATTGATTTTGTTTTAAATAGAGAAAATGAAATAAAAATATTAAATTTCCTTAAAAGTGAGAATATTACTACTATTAACCAGCTAAACGGATTACATTTAGGTGTATTGTCTGATAAAATCAGCATACCTCTAGAATTAGTTGAAAAATTATTTAAAAACAGTGGATTAGTTATTATAAGAGATAGCGAAGAAGAATTAATTGATTTTTATAATGAAAAAAATAAAGATGAATATAGCGACACTGTTTACGCTACAAACACTTATAATATTAATTCAGAGAATTATGTTGATTTTTATCATTTGTTTTCAACAAGAACAGAAAATGTCTTAAAATCTAATGGCATAAATACTATAGAACAATTAAAAAATTTAACAGAAAATCAAATTTTATCATTTAAAAATGCTGGTATTCAAACAACAAGAGAAATACTTGAAAAAATAAACTCTAAAGAGATTAATGAATTATATGAAGAAGAGATGTCTTTAATAAAATCAAATAGTTCGTTTGATTCTGAGTTGAATTCAAATAAATATCAAGAAAAAAATTACACAATAAAAGAATTAAATTTATCAACAAGAACATATAATATTTTAAAAGCAAATAATATTATTAATCTCAATGATTTAATTCAATTAAACGAAGCACAAATTTTATCATTTAAAAATGCTGGTAATGGAACTTTAAATGATATTAATAATAAATTAAACGAATTAAATCTCTCTTTAAGTTCTGGTAAAAAAAATAATTTTATTTTAGATAATAAAGAAAAAGAAGAAATAATATTAGACAAAGAAACATATGATAAGCTTTTTAAAGAAATGCTTTTAGAAAATCGAATAATCAATTCTTTAGAAAAAGTAAATATTACAAAAATTGGTGATATTATAGATTTTACCGAAGATGATCTGATAAAAATTGAAGGTTTGGGAAATAATTCACTAAAAGAATTAAAAAAAATATTAAAATCATACGGTATAGACTTACAAAATAAGTATGTGCTTGGAGATAAAAGCCTTGATGAAAGATATTTTTATAACTTATTTGATACAAATTTATCAGATGAAGCGAAAAATCTCTTTAAGAAATTTAATATAAAAAATATCGGACAACTTTTAGAAATATTTCCTGATGAAATCTATAAAAACGATGAGTGTTGCTTAAATCCTAAGATATTTGAAATAGAAAATGAAATAAAAGAATATTTAAAAGTTCTTGCTATTGAAAAATATCCTATAAAATATTCGAAAATACAAAGAGATAAATTAAATGAGCCGAGTTTAGATGAAATTTTAGAATTAAATCTTTCTGAATTTTTAATGCAAAAAATTAATGAATTTGAAAGTGAATATATTGATAAACTTGATGATGCTAGAAAAATTATTTATTTTGAAAGAATAAAACCAGAAAAGAAATATACAAAAACTCTTGAAGAAATAGGAAATAGGTTAAATGTAACGAGAGAACGTATTAGGCAAATTGAAAAAAAAGAACTTTCTAAATTTAAAATTGTATTTAATGAAAAATGTCTAGTATTTAATCCTATATTTAATAAATTGTTTAATGAGCTTGGTAATTTAATTTATTTTGAAAAAAATACAAGTTTAAATGATAGTTTTGGAATGATTGATGAATTTATTAATAATTCTGATTCATTTAATTTTAGAATAAGTTTTGAAAATAATTTAATTAATTCAAAAAAATATGACATTGAAGATATATATGCAAATATTATAGAAAATATTTCAGAATTAAATATAGAGGTTTTCGAAATTAAAGTTATCCAGGAACATATTGAACAAGAATTATTGAATTATATAAGCAATGATAATTTGAATCAGAAGAAAAATTATGAACAAATACAAAATTTATTAGAAATTAACTTATTAAAAAAGAATTTTATAAAATTAAATGAATTTACTTATAAATTAAAATCTGGAACTAGAAAAAAATCTGCATTAACAGATAAAATTATTTATTTTTATAAAACCCTCTATCCTCAAGGAGAATATTTATATATAAATTTTGATAAAATTATATCTGAGCTAAAACAAAACATTCCAGAATTAGAAAAATATTCTTCTCGTGCATTGCAAGGCAGAATACTGCATTCTGGTGAGCTAATCTTGTGGGGAAAAGGTTATTACATTCATAAAGATTGTATAAACTCGGATTGGAAAATGGTTGATATTGCAATATTAGATTCAATAACTGTTTTTGAAAGTGGAATTTCTGAATTTAAGGTTGAAAAGTTATATTATAAAAGAGAGCAAGATTATATTAATGCTAATATTCCTGATTCTAGGGCTCTTTATAGTTTGTTAAGAATTAAAAATGATTCCAGATTAATTTTAGATGAATGGCCAAGAATCTGTGATGCAAACAAAGGAAGAGATAAAAGAGAATTAGTAGACATTTTTAAAGATTATATAAAAGAAAAAAATGGTTTTGTTTCAAAGGAAGAAGTCATAGAATATTTTTGCATAGATAGAGGGTGGAAAAATATCGAATTAGAACTGACTTTTGCAAGAGCAGAGGAAATAATAAGAACATGTGATGGATTTATTCACATTGATAATCTATCTTGTAATTTCAATGAATTAGAAAAAATAATTGAAATTACTAAACAAAAAATTGAAGCTACAGGAAACACAATACATTTAAGAAAAATAAAAGAAGATTATTGTGCAACTTGGTATTCTGTATGTCAAAAAGACATTTCATATGATTTAATGGGATTATTGTTAAGTAAAAAAGGCAATCTCCCTTTTAAAATAGATAGAAAAGTATATGCAAAGCCAATAAATATAGAAGAAAATGAAGGAACACAGGAAACTACATTTGTTGAACTTATTTCCAATTGGGTATTAGAGCAGTCAAAAGAGAATAAATATGTTACTAATAAGGAAATATATGAATATTGTGACAAGCATGGTTTTAATTCTTGGAATGCCACAAATGCGGTAAGAAAAGCGGGAATATTAGAGTATTATGATAATTGTTTTGTTTCTCCTGAAATTATAGGATACTTGGATGAAATGCTCGAAGATTTAATTGAAATAGCTGAGCAAGCTTCAAAATTAACTTATGAAAGAGGTTTGCCATATATTAAATTTGAATTAATACTTGAGCAGTTTAAAGAAAGATTACCTTCTTTGAATGATGGTTATGAATGGACTCAAAAATTATTATCTAATGTCTTATCTAAAATTAATTTATTAGAAGTTTTTAATGGTGCATTTATTTTTAAAGAAAATCCATTTAATGTAACTGATTTAGATGATATTGCTGCATATACAATTGCTAATAACTATCCTGAAGGAATTTGTACTCTTAAAAAACTTCAAAATCTTCTTAAAAGAGAAAATATTATTGGTATGGATGAATCAATAAATAGTAATTATAAGCAAGAGTTATTTGCAGAAGGTTCTTCAATAGAACTTGTTGACGATGGCAATAATGTTAGGCTGAGCAAAATAGGAAGAGAAAGATATTTGAATGTTTGATTTTAAGGATATTAAGTTAAAGAGAACATATTCCAGTATAGAAGACGATTTAATTAAGGAATTGATAAATCCTCTTTTAGGCCAATCTCTCCGTTATGATAGGGCTGTTGGTTTTTTCTCTTCTAGTTGGTTAAAAGAAGTTTCAGAAGGTTTAGCTATATTTGCTCAAAAAGGCGGGAAAGCTCGGATTGTAACATCTATAAGACTATCAGATGATGATTGGGAAGCAATTCAAAATGGCGAATTTGGGGATTTTGAGATTCAAAGATTAATTGATAAACAAATTTTTTCGACTATTGATGAACTTAAAGACGCTATAGAAGTAGAAACATTAGCAGCTTTGAGTTGGATGATATCTCAAGGTATTTTAGAATTTAAATTTGCACTTCCTACAGGAAAGCTTAAAGGTGGAATTTTTCACACAAAATCTTCTCTATTTTATGATAGTTATAATAATGGTATTGCTGTATTTGGTTCTCAAAATGATAGCCATCAAGCTACTTTAAATGAAGAAAGTCTAAATGTGTTTACCAGTTGGGATTTTGGAAAAGAATATTTTAACGATCATAAAGAAGATTTTGAGAAAAAATGGAATGGAAACTCGGAAACACTAACAACCTATAATATTTCAGAGGCTTCAAAAAATAAAATAGTTGAAGCAGGTAGTAAATATTCTTGTCCTTATGTTAGAAAAGTTTTACAAGATAAAGCTCTTTTAAATAATACAAAGAATTCTTCAATAAAAAAATTACGTGAATATCAACAAAAAGCAATTGATAATTGGATACATAATAACTATGAAGGGTTATTTGAAATGGCAACCGGATCTGGGAAAACTTTTACCTCTATATCCGCTGCCTTTAAATTATATGAATTAAAAGGAAAAATTTGCCTAGTTGTATTAGCACCTTATCAGCATTTAGTTACACAATGGGCTGAAGAACTTAAAATGTTTGATTTCTCCCCAATATTATGTTTTAAAAGCAGCAGTGAATGGCAAAACACAGCCTATGCTGAATTGCAAAAATATAAAGCAGGTATTAAGGATAAAGTTTGTTTTGTTGCAACGCATGCTACATCTGCCTTAAAGCCATTTCAAGAATTTGTAAAAACTATTTCTTGCGACTGGATGCTAATTGCTGATGAAGTTCATGGTTTAGGTTCAAAAAATCAAAGTATAGCATTATTTCCTTCAGCTAAATATAAAATTGGTTTATCTGCAACTCCTCAAAGATGGTTTGATGAAGAAGGTACAAAAATTTTAACTGATTATTTTAAAAAAACTGTTATAGAGTATGGACTTGAAGATGCGATAAATGCTGGTGCATTAACTCGTTATGAATATAATCCTGTTTTAATAGAACTAAATGAGATTGAATTAGACAGATTTGAACATTTGTCTCATAAAATAGGTATTTTATCTGCTAAAAAATCTAAAACTCAAAAAGAACAAGATGAGTTTGAGTTTTTATGTCGACAAAGAGCTGCTGTAATTGGTAAAGCTGAAAATAAAATTCCTAAGTTAATAGAGTTAGTTGAACAGCATCGAAATGAAATAGTGAATAATGGTGAAAAATACTTACACAATTTATATTATTGTGCACCTGGAGAACATAAAGAAGTTTTAAAAGCTCTTAGTTCTGCAGGGGTTAAGGTTCACGAGTTTGTTAGTGATGTTCAACAAAAAGATAGAGAAGAAGTATTAAAAGCATTTACAAATGGTGATATTGAAGGAATTGTTGCAATTAAGTGTCTTGATGAAGGTGTAGATGTTCCAGCAACTAAAAGAGCATATATTCTTGCTAGTGCTCTGACCGATTAATTATTAAGGATAAAGTCTATTTAATTTTATTCTTGCATCATTTTTTGTAAACCTCCATTTAACGCCAATATTCTTATCATTTCGTTCTTTGACCCAGTTTAA
>Ga0116155_10001018_pt1 | contig 20938 bp, 16 predicted proteins | sample AD_UKC032_MetaG_FD_89890 | JGI IMG/M metagenome (GOLD analysis project Ga0116155, IMG submission 89890) | Active sludge microbial communities of municipal wastewater-treating anaerobic digesters from USA - AD_UKC032_MetaG | ecosystem: Engineered > Bioreactor > Anaerobic > Digestate | place: USA...
CATGTCCTCGTCATTAATGCCGTAATTGCCGACCAGCGGATATGTCATCGTGACGATCTGGCCTTTATAGGAGGGATCGGTAATCACTTCCTGATAACCGGTCATGCCTGTATTGAAGACGACTTCCCCCAGTGTTTCACCTGCGCCCGCAAAAGTAAAACCCTCAAAGACACTCCCGTCTTCCAGGACTAAAAGGGCTTGACGATTTTTTCTTAGCAGGGGCATTTCATTTAAATCTCCAATCTCGATAAAGGAAATTACGGAAGATACGCTATTTCCCGGGCTGATTCAACGCTGCTTGGATGAATTGAGTAAAGAGCGGATGGGGTTTCGTGGGTCGGGATTTAAATTCCGGATGGAACTGGCAGCCCAGGAACCATGGATGATCTTTAATTTCAATTATTTCGGCCAACGAGCCGTCCGGTGAAGCACCGGTAATGCGCAAGCCTTTTTCCGTCAAAATTTTCTTGAAGTCGTTGTTGAATTCATAGCGGTGGCGATGTCGTTCGGAGATTTCCTTCTGCCCGTAGGCGCCGAAGGCGAAAGACTCATCCTGCACAACACAGGGCCAGGCGCCCAGCCGCATGGAAGCCCCTTTGTCCTGGATATTGCGCTGCTCGGGTAAAAGGTCGATGACGGGATATTTGGTGGTCAGATCAAACTCGGAGCTGTTGGCTTTCTCCAATCCGCAGACATGACGGGCGTATTCGATGACCGCCATCTGCATCCCCAGGCAAATTCCGAAATAGGGGATGTTGTTTTCCCGGGCATATTGGACCGCCTGAATCATGCCTTCAATGCCGCGGTTCCCAAAACCGCCCGGCACCAGCACGCAGTCCACATCCGACAAATGGTTTGCAGCGCCCTCCTGTTCAATTTTTTCGGTATCGACAAATTTTAATTTCACGCGGCAATTATTGGCGATGCCCCCGTGCACCAGCGCTTCATTCAGACTTTTGTAGGAATCCGTCAGGTTGACGTACTTGCCTGCAATTGCTACGCAAACTTCATGCGCCGGATGATAAAATTTTTCTACAACATTCTCCCAGGCATCCAGCTTCGGTTGGCCGGTCCACATGTTCAGCAGTTCAATGATTTTGGCATCCAGTCCTTCGTGGTGATAAACCAGCGGTACTTCATAAATGCAGCTGACGTCCTTGGCCGTAAAAACGGAAGAGACTTCCACATTACAGAAAAGGGCGATCTTGGCTTTGATGTCTTCCGACAGAAAGTTTTCCGTGCGGCACAGCAAAAGATCCGGCTGAATACCGATTTCGCGAAGCGCCTTGACACTGTGCTGTGTCGGTTTGGTCTTTACTTCACCCGCGGTTTTGATAAAGGGAACCCAGGTTAAATGAATGAAAATAGCGTTTTGACGGCCTGCTTCATTGCGGAACTGCCGGATGGCTTCCAAAAAGGGCAGGCTTTCGATGTCGCCCACGGTGCCGCCAATCTCCACAATCGAGACATCAAATCCCTTGGCCGTTTTGCGGATAAAATCCTTGATTTCGTTAGTGATGTGCGGAATGACCTGGACGGTCTTGCCCAGATAATCCCCGTGTCTTTCCTTGGTAATGACGGAAAAGTAAACCTGGCCGGTGGTGAGGTTATTGCACTTTCCCATGCAGGTGGATGAAAATCGTTCATAATGGCCCAGATCCAGATCCGTTTCAGCCCCGTCGTCCGTGACAAATACTTCGCCGTGCTGAAACGGGCTCATGGTTCCGGGATCGACATTAATATATGGATCCAGTTTCTGGTTGGTTACATGAAGACCGCGAGATTCCAGAATGGCTGCAATGGAGGCCGCCGCCAGTCCCTTCCCCAAAGACGACAAAACGCCGCCCGTTACAAAAATGAATTTGGTGTTCTTCACGGTTGATCCTCTTTGTCATTCCGTGATATTGAAAAGACTGGCATCTTGGTTATGTCCTTTATGATGGTATTCTTGTCTTTTAGTTTCCTCAAAATGGTATCATTAGCAGATGAACAACATCTCCCAGAACTTCGGTAAAGGCCAGGTTTCGTCGTCAACAAGATTTTCCAGGGCATCTACATATTCACGTAACTCATCCATCTTTGGTTTGACCTTGCTGCCCAGCATCTCCGCTTTCTTGGGCTCATCATGCACAGCAGATGCCGTTTCCACCCTGGCCTGAATATCCTTGTTCGTTACATAGATATTATTAATCAGGTCAAGGATTTTCTTTAAAAGCTCCGTATGGGAAGCTACAACTGCAGAATTACCCAGAACCCCTTTGGTATCAACAATCGCTTTCGCCAACTTCTTTTGGTAAGCCACGGCGGCCGGGATAACCTGCGTCATGCATATGTTGTTGAGGCAGTTGACCTCGATTTCCAGATCTTTAATGTAGCGTTCCACATGAATCAAGTATCGCGACTTAAGCTCCGCATTGGAAAGCACGTCATATTTATTGAAAAGATTCAAAGATTTGTCAGTGACCAATGCTTTAAAAGCACCGGGCGATGTTTTTTCATTAGGCAAGCCTCTCTTTTTCGCCTCGGCTTCCCATTCCTTGGTATAATTATCGCCGTTAAACAGAATCGGTTTTATAGACTTGATCTCACTTTTTAAAACTTCAAAAACGGCCTGATTGATATTTTTAGTTCCTTTGGCTGAAATTTTTTCAGCCAGGTCGTCCAGACTTTCGGCGACGATTGTGTTGATCACCAGAGCCGATGAGGCAATGGACTGCGACGAACCCACCGCCCGGAATTCAAATTTGTTACCGGTAAAGGCAAAGGGCGATGTCCGGTTGCGGTCGGTATTGTCTTTATTGACCTGCGGCAAAGAAGAAATGCCAAGATCAATAATTTCTTCTTTGGTTGCTTTAGTAACGGTGCCTTTCTCGATATTGGACAGAATGTGTGTCAGTTGCTCACCCAAAAAAATGGAAATGATCGCGGGCGGAGCTTCATTGGCGCCCAGGCGGTGATCGTTGCCGTAAGAGGCAACGGCTGCGCGCAGAATATCCGCATGCTTGTAAACGGCACGGACGGTGGCAATCAGAAAAACCAGAAACGAAATATTGTCCTGCGGTGTTGTGCCGGGATTGAGCAAATTATTGCCGTTGTTATCGGACAGCGACCAGTTTACATGCTTGCCCGATCCGTTGATTTTGGCAAAAGGTTTTTCGTGCAAGAGCGCGGCCAGACGGTGTTTCTTGGCGACGTATTTGAGCGTGTCCATGACCAGTTGATTGTGGTCGGCCGCAAGATTCGCCTCTTCATATACGGGGGCTAGTTCGTACTGGCTGGGCGCGACTTCGTTATGACGTGTCTTAGCCGGTATGCCGAGCTTGAAGAGTTCTTCCTCGACATCATGCATATAGGAAGAAATTCTCTCTTTGATGCTGCCGAAATACTGATCTTCCAACTCCTGGCCTTTAGCCGGAGGTGCGCCAACAACAGTTCGGCCGCCCAGCACCAGATCCTGACGTTTGTAATAATAATCCATGTCAATCAGAAAATACTCCTGTTCGGGTCCCAGATTGGAATGAACCTTTTTCACGTTTTTAACGCCCAGCAGTTTGAGCATATTGACAGCGCTGTTGTTCAGTGCGCGGATGGATCGTAAAAGTGGTGTCTTTTTATCCAGCACTTGTCCGGTATAGGAAATAAAAGCGGTCGGAATGCACAGGGTTGTGGAAATACCGTTTCTCTTAATAAAGGCGGGCGAAGACATATCCCATGCTGTATAGCCGCGCGCTTCAAAAGTGGCCCTAATGCCGCCGGATGGGAAACTCGACGCGTCCGGTTCGCCCTGAATCAACTGCTTGCCGGAAAACCTTTCGATAACCGCGCCGGGACCGACCGGATCAGCAAACGCATCATGCTTTTCGGCGGTGATTCCGGTCATGGGTTGAAACCAATGCGCGAAATGTGTCGCCCCTTTTTCAAGAGCCCATTCTTTCATGGCATGAGCGACGACATTGGCCGTTTCTTCATCAAGCGTCTTATCCTCGTTGATCGCATCCATCAATTTTTTAAAGGTATCTTTGGGAAGCTTTTCTTTCATGGTCTTGTGGTTAAAGGTATCCTCGCCAAAATACTGCGATACCGGAACGAACTTCTCTTTTTCAATAACGTATTGTCTTTCCGCCGCCAGAGTTGGTGTTGTTTTTTTCATGATTTCTCCATCCTTTATTTAATGAAATAATTGTTTATTCTAAAGGTGCATTCTCCACGATTTCCCAAACGCCGGTGGGACAAGCCCCGGCGCAAAAACCGCAACCGATGCAACGTTCACTATCCACGACATATTCAAAGCTACCCGCAGGCGTCTCCGACCGGGAAATTGCTTTTTGCGGACAGACCTCTTCACACATGCCACAGTCCCGGCAAGCGCCGCAGGACACGCAATGGGTTGCGCAGGACGACGTGTCGGCAAACTCGCCGACCCGGGGGTCGAAATACTGCATCTTGACGCGTTCATAATTAATGGCAGGCAACTTGTCATAGGTTTCTGACGCGCCCTTTAAGAGATCGTCAATCGTCCGGGCGGCAATGCGTCCCGCACCAATCGCATCCGTCAGCAATCCGGGACGTACCGCGTCACCGATCGCGTAAACCTGAGGATCGCTGGTGGCATAGTTTTCATCCACCAGAATAAATCCCCTTTCCGTCGCGATCCCTTCCGGTACGAAGGATAAATCGGGCATATCGCCCACAGCAACAATCACCGTGTCCGCCGGCAGCAGTTCTCCGTCGGTCAGTTCCACGCCTTTGTCCGTAAAGGCCTTGGTAAAACGCGGCCACAGAAATTTTGCCCCTGCCGCTTCAGCATGCTTTCTTTCCACACCGAAGGATGCCGGTTCCTGCACGTCAATCAACACCACGCTTTTTGCGCCCAGGCGGAACGCCTCCGTTGCCGCGTCGCAGCCGACGTTACCCGCGCCGATAACGACGACTTTTTCGCCGACCTTAGCACAATCAAGTTTACTTTGCTGAAGAAACTCCAAAGCGGTCAGGGCTTTTTCCATGCCGGGGACATTCAATTTGCGCGGTTTGGCCGCCCCTGCCGCAATAACCATGTAATCATTTTCATTTTTCAGTTTTAAAAATTGATCTTTTGTCAAGGGCTTACCCAAATGCACCTGCCGGATGTTTTTGACGAGCCTCTGAATTTCATGTTCAACGACATCATTGGGAATACGGCTTTTGGGAATCGAGTCCGTGATCTTACCGCCCAACTGCTTTTTACGCTCAATGATAACGGCCTCGTGGCCTTTCAGCCACAACTGCCAGGCAACGGAAAGCCCGGAAGCACCGCCGCCAATGACGGCAACTTTTTTGCCGGTTTTCGGAAGACGCTTAGGCTCTTTAGCCGCAAGCGATGCTTTTCCCAACAGGGTAACATCAACGGCCTGTAAACTGACCAGATGGCGCGTGCAATTCTGCATACAGAGGTTGGGGCAAAGATAGCCGCAGACCGTCGCCGGGAAAGGTGTGTATTGCAGCGCCAGGTCAACCGCTTCATCGACTTTACCCTGGCGGATGAGTTCCCATCTTTTCTGTACCGGAATTCCAGTCGGACAGGCCGCCTGACAGGGTGGCAGATATTTTTCATTGGCCCATACCGGCACGAAACGACGCAGTTCACCCGTAGGAATAAGCCCGATCGGTGAGCGATCCAGACTCGACAAATCACCGATGACGCCCCCTGCACCCAGTTCGCCTTCCCAGACTTCCTTGCGGTATTTTGCCATCGGACGCATCGTGCGCGCCAGTTTTTCCGAAGGTTTGCGCGCCACCAGCAACTGCCACTCTTCACGGTGCGAGACGAGCTGATCCAATAAATACTGTTTACCGATGGCCTGTAAAAAGCACTGCATATTTGTTTGCAGCCACTGCCATTCGTCTTCGGGCAGATCAGTCAGCAATTTCGCATCGGCTTTGCTGTAAACTTCCTGTTGACCGCGGAAGAAGATTTTGCCTCCAACCATGCCGACACAGGGACGATAGCCCAACACATTTTTATTATCCTCGGCGCCCTCGCCGCAAACAACAGCGATGCCGCCCGCCATAAATTCGGCGAACGAGTCTCCGACTTTGCCGAATACCCAGAGTTCGGGCGGTTCAAAACGAGGATTATGCTTGGTCATGGTCATCCCGCGTGCGCCGATGTCCCCGTCGATATAAATTTTACCTTGCGCCATGGCGTTGGCCGCGCCATTGGTCGCATTACCATGCACAATAATTTGCGCGCCGGCATTAAGCCAGCCGATATCATCGGAAGCCGGACCAAAGACTTCAATGACTGTATTGGCAAAACCCATCGAACCCAGACGCTGACCTGACGTTCCCAGCACATCAACTTTGATTTGCTTGTCATGGGAACGCCACAGACGTCCGCCGATGCCGTGTTGACCGTAAGCAGTCACTTCAATCTGCCGATACCCGTTTTCGACGGCTTTTTGAATACGCTCTTCCAGAATGCGTGATTCAACGCGAATATTATTTTCCAGACCGGCAATTTTGATTGAATCTTTTTTTGTCATGATGCTTCCCTGATTCCCGAATTACAAAACATACTTGATATTGAGACGCTGTGCGGCATCCGCATCGTTGATGCCTAAAGCATCCGACATACCGATCGGCAGAGACGTGGAACGTCCCAACGGGGCAACGATTTTCTTCAATTCCGTATCAAAACTCAAATAGAGATCTACCACCCTTTGTGCGACCTTTTCCGGATCCAGCCTACGATCCAGACGTGGATCCTGCGAGGTGATACCCTTAGGGCACACGCCGATATTACAGACGTTGCAGCGGTCGGCTTCCGAACCCAGGCAGCCGGCAGCAGCCTGCATAATGTATTTCCCGGTCTGTACGCCGCTTGCGCCCAGCATAATCAAAGCGGCGGCATTGGCGGCCAGATTGCCGTTTTTGCCGATACCGCCGCCCGCGAAAAGGGGGATCTCATTTTGTTTGCCCAGTTTGACCAGCGTCAAATAGGCGTCGCGCAGATTACTGGCGATGGGATGTCCCATATGATCCATCGATACATTATAGGCCGCGCCCGTTCCACCGTCTTCGCCGTCAATAGCCAGGCCCGCCGCATACGGATTTCTTGTTAAATTATTGAGGACGGCCATTGCCGTGCTGGTGGCGGATATTTTCGGATAGACCGGTACGCGAAAGCCCCAGGCCATAGACATGGACTGGATCATCTTGGCTACCGCTTCCTCAATCGAATACTTGGTCTGGTGCGTGGGTGGACTGGGCAGACTGATGCCTTGCGGCACGCCGCGGATTGCGGCAATGAGCTTATTGACTTTATACCACATCAACAGGCCGCCGTCACCGGGCTTGGCGCCCTGACCGTATTTGATTTCAATCGCGCACGGGTCTTCCTTCATCTGCGGCAGATTATGAATGATCTCATCCCAACCGAAATAGCCGCTGGCGATCTGCAAAATAACATATTTCAGGAAGCGCGATTTTAATAATCGCGGCGGACACCCCCCTTCGCCGGTACAGATGCGAACCGGCATGCCCAGCTCTTCATTCAGATAGGCTACGCCCATTTGCAGGCCTTCCCACATGTTCGGCGAGAGCGCGCCAAACGACATACTGCCAATGACCAGCGGATAAATTTCTCGGACCGGCGGCATCCAACCGGACTCCCGGCTGACTTTCAGCATTTCTTCCGGAGGTAGAACCCTTCCCAGCAATGTGCGTAGTTCAAACTCATGGCGTCCCGCATCAAGCGCCGGGTCGGTCAACATTGAAATGCGGACAAACTTAATTTTATCCAGAACACTGTCAGGTGAATTCCTTCGGCCGCCTCGCCGTCGGGGTTCTCCGCCCTGATTGATATGAAAACGCAGCTTGTCGATTTCCCCGCTGTGGAGGGGTGCAATGGCGCCGTTGGGACACACCATCGTGCACATGCCGCAGCCCACACAGGCGTGAGCCGGATCGGTACGCTGATCAATGCCGTGATAAATTGAAAAAAGATTGCCAGGCTTGGTTTCCAGGCCGACCGGCACCTGTAAACTACGCTTGCGATGCACGCCCAGATCGATGGCCCGTACGGGACATACGGCCGTACAGCTGCCGCAAAGCGTACACTTTTCTTTGTTCCAATGAATCTGCCAAGGCAGATCTTTGGCGCTTAGTGTAGAGGGGGTAACGCGTCCCATTGGTTCCATTTTTCTATCTCCTGCCGCTCGCGGCGGACTATAACCGTTTCATAGCGCATCGGCTGGTCATCCAAATTGATATCTCGCTCCGGAATCGCTGCATCCAGTCCGCACATTTCGGATGAAAAAGCGAAAATTCCCGGACGCCCGCCCACGACGCCGGGACGCAGTTTTTTGGAATCCTGCACCATGAACATCGACTTGTCGGGCAAACAACCGATCACACAGTTCGGGCCGTCAATGATTAAAGGACGGCAGCTTTGCTTTAAATTTCGAAGCAGCTTGCCGTCGGGATGACGCACCAGTTCTTCGTCTTTGAGGGGTGTAATAATATGTTTATACATCTCCATGCCCATGCCGAGCTTGTTTTGCATATAGTGCAGTATGTGCGTGAACACTTCCGAATCGGATTTATAGCCCACGTAGCCGGGGAAATTTCGAGACATCAGGAATTCTCGGATCGGCACAAAAGCCGTATTCTCCCCGTTGGTCATCGTGGATATGCCCTGAATAAAGAAAGGATGACAGGCATAAATATCAATCGAGTAGTTCGTGTTCTGACGTCCCTGGCTCAGGATGGTGCGCGCCGAGAGTTCTTTGCGGTCAAATCCCAGATATTGGGCCACGGCTAATGGATCACCAACTTCCTTAATCATGATGACATCGGGCCAGAAGCTGAAGATCAACATGGAGTTTTCCTTTTCTCCTTTTTCCTGAAGCTGAAGCTGAACCATCATCAGGCGAAACTGAATTTCTTCCCGGCTGAGGCCCTCCCAATCAGCCGGATATTCATAAACACGAATCACATAATTATCTCTTTTGGGCGTTCCGGCCGGCGTCGGCTTTGTCGGACGAAAAGACAGCTTGTACTTCACCATGAAATCCAGATCGATCATGAAGCGATCGAGCGCTTTGATGCCTTCGTTGGAAAATATACCGGAAAGAATCGGCTCGTTTTTAAATTTTTCGAACTCGCCACCCAAATCCGTCAGAAACAATCCCACACCGGAACCATCATGCCCTTCTTTCATGACATTGAGCGCATTGATGGCCACCATCGGAGACAGTGGATCATTACTGGTTACAGCAAACAAACGACACATAAAAATTTTCCTCCCTAAATCCTGACCGGCAATGTCCGGGCCGGCGAAAATAGAATTGCCAAAGTCATGCCAGAGCGGGCCAATATATCGTACGGCATCCTTTTCATCATATTTCGCATATTCATTCCGCTCCATGGTCATTCCCGCGAAAACGGGAATCCAGTTTTATCAAGTGCTTCTTGGATTTACCCTAAATGGTGTAAGCCGGTTCGCTCTCGGAATGACAAAAAAATTATGCAAAATTTGTTTCGTTTATCAAAAGTATCCTGAATTAATTTTTTAAAAGAGAACAATTTTGTCATTTCCTTGAATCATGAAACATTATTGTTCTATTTCTTCTCGTTATGCCGCTGTTGCATCACGTTTCGAAACAAGCATCGGACAAAAAAGTTTCTCACTTGTCGGAATCTTTACTTTTTTTACGAAAATGTTTTGGATCAATACCCATTTTTGAGATCTTATATTGGATAATGCGCTTAGTCGTGCCCAGCATTTTGGCTGCTTTGGTCTGATTACCACCGGCTTCTTCCAGCGCGTCGATAATAAGTGACCTTTCCTGCGCTTCGACAGCGGACGACAGTTTGCTGCGATCCTTGCGGTCCAGTTCCTTTTCCTTCAGTTGCAGAGACGGCGGCAGATGCATACAATCCACGAGATCCGTCTTGGTCAGCAATACTGCCCGTTCGATACAATTTTCCAGTTCGCGAACATTTCCAGGCCACTTGTGAGACAGAAAAACTTCAATGGCCGCTGTGGATATCCTTTTAACGTTTTTGCCCATTTCTTTGTTGTATTTCAGAAGAAAATGATCGGCCAGCAGGATTACATCGCTGCCGCGCTCGCGCAGGGGTGGCAAATAAATGGGAAAAACATTCAGGCGATAAAACAAATCCGCGCGGAAACGGTCGGCAATAATATCCTGTTCCAGATTACGGTTCGTGGCGGCGATGATGCGTACATTAACATTGACTACCCGCGAAGAACCCAGCGGCTGAAAACGTTTTTCCTGCAATACACGTAAGAGCTTGACCTGCGCAGCGGCGGAGAGTTCACCTACTTCATCGAGAAAAATCGTTCCGCCGTTGGCTTCTTCGAAACGGCCACGGCGTTGTTGAAGCGCACCGGTAAATGCACCTTTTTCATGGCCGAACAATTCGCTTTCAATCAGTGTGTCGGGAATTGCTGCGCAGTTGACCTGTACCAGCGGGCCGCCTTTGCGCGGTGAATTATTGTGGATGGCACGGGCAATCAGTTCCTTACCTGTACCCGTCTCCCCGGTAATCAAAACCGTCGTATTGGAATCGGCAACTTGCGCCACCATTCCGAATACTTCCTGCATGGCTTTAGAATGACCGATAATGTCCATCGAGGGCGCACGGCTACTGCCGACAATTTTTCGCAAACGTCGGTTTTCTTCTTCCAGAGCGCGAATATGCACGGCCTTAGCCATCAGCTCGGCGACCGCAGAGAGCATCGCGAGCTCCTTATCCAGATTTTCTACCTGTAGGGCCGCTTTATCGGCAGATAAAACACCGACAACGTGCGCATCATAAATAATTGGAACACACAGAAATGATAGTTCGGCACGATTCAGATGGCGGCGAGCGCCGGTACGATCCAGGAAATGCGTTTCCTGGCCGAGATTAGCCACCGCCATCGGACGGCCGGTTTCCGCCACTTTTCCTGTAATGCCTTCACCTGGCTTGTAGGTGACATCCAAGCCGTCAATGTTGACGTCATGGGCGATATCCAGCCAGACTTCCTGCTTGTCTCGATCCAAAAGTGATATCATGCCTCGCTGCATTCCCAGGCGCGAACTCATTTCATTGAGAATCTGCTCCAACTGATCCCGTAAATCCCCCGGCTGCGCAATAATTTTAGAAATTGCGTGCAGAGCCGCCAATTCTTCATAACTATGAATGCTCAATTTAGTTTATTCCTCGATAGATAGTTTTCTTGAAACTTTGTTCCGGTCAGGTCCAAAGCATCTTTAATTCACTTTGTGACAAAATTGTTCCAATATCAAGCAATATTTTTATCTTTGAACATAACATCGCAAAGAACAAACCAAAATAGTTACAACTTTGTAAAAAGTTTCCGAAAGGATGAAAATTTTTAATGGATAACTCATTATTCACAAGGTGCGATGCTTTCAAGCGCTTCAAACGGAACGAGCCGCAAGTAGCGCGCAGATACTCTCCTTATTCCCTTCATGAATGTTTTCTGGTTCTTATCTCAAAAAATTAAAGACAGGTCATGAATAATATGGCTGAGGGACAAGGACTCGAACCTCGATTCACAGGGCCAGAACCTGTTGTCCTACCTTTAGACGATCCCTCAGTGTAGAAATTAAAAACCTGAATAAAACCATGACCGATACGATCAAGACGATTTTCTTCCAATTTTAATCAAACGCACGAGTGAAAAGCAATTGCCATGCCATTGAGTTATTATAAACTTGTTCCTAATATCCAATAGGTTCCGTAATGCTATTGATTTTAAATGATACATCTTTGTCAGTTTTCAGAACCAGCAGGAACAAGGAAGAGTAAACATTTGTAAAAAGAGGTAGTATATTCATTGTAAATGCTCGATGATGGATTCCTTTATTACGGAAAAAAATTAGCACTCCTACATTAGCACAATTATGTTTTATCATTTTTCGGACTACACAAATATGCACTTTCCCGCTCGATGATAAATTTCATAACCCGCTGTATTCAGTAGCCAATGTATTATGGCAGGATAATTGCTGTCATGAATCATCCTATATATAGATGGGAGGGATATCAATATAATGGATGCTCAAATCAGTTCGGGCGATACGGCGTGGATATTAGTATGTTGTTCTCTTGTTCTCTTGATGACGCCAGCCCTGGCGTTTTTTTATGGCGGCATGGTGCGGAGGAAAAATGTTCTTTCCACCTTAACTTTGAGCTATATCTTCATGTCCCTGATTGGTGTTCAGTGGGTGCTTTATGGATATTCTCTTGCTTTCGGTCCGGACATCAGCGGATTGATCGGCGGACTGGATTTCTTGGGCTTTCAGGGAGTCGGCGCCCAGCCGAACACCGCCTACGCTAAAACCATCCCTCATGAACTTTTTGCCTCTTTTCAGATGATGTTTGCTGTCATTACTCCCGCGCTGATTACGGGCGCTTTCGTCGAACGGGTAAAATTCAAGAGCTTCCTGCTTTTCAGCCTGCTGTGGGCAACGCTGGTCTATGACCCTCTATGCCACTGGGTCTGGGGACAGGGCGGGTGGCTCAAGGAGATGGGCGTACTCGATTTTGCCGGCGGGACAGTTGTGCACATCGCCGCGGGTTTTTCGGCCTTGGCGTTTGCCCTGGTCATCGGTCCGCGCAAAGGCCACGGCAATTTTCCGATGGAGCCGAACAATATTCCGCTGACGGTTTTAGGAACCGGGTTACTGTGGGTCGGCTGGTTCGGTTTTAATGCGGGCAGCGCACTCGGGGCAAACAGTGTGGCGGTGAATGCTCTGGTGACAACCAACACCTCGGCGGCAACCGCCGGTCTGGTCTGGATGCTGCTTTCCTGGCTTGACGGCAGACCCAGCACCCTGGGGATTGCGACAGGAATGGTTGTCGGTCTGGCAGCGGTGACACCTGCGTGCGGTTTTGTTACGCCTCTGGCTGCTATGGTTATCGGGGCCGTGTCCGCGCCCCTTGCTTATTATGCGATGCGATTTAGGGAACGACGCAAACTGGATGAATCACTGGATGTCTGGGCCTGTCACGGCATGGGCAGTACCTGGGGCACCATCGCCACAGGATTATTCGCTACAGTGGCCGTTAACGCCGATGGCGCCAACGGTTTGTTTTTCGGCAATCCCGCTCAGCTTGGCATTCAAATCCTGGCTGTGATTGTCACCATCATTTTTTCCTTCGGGATGACCTATGTGCTGGCGAAAGCACTCCATGTGAGCATCGGATTGAGGGTCAGTCCGATCGAAGAAGACGTAGGACTGGATATCAGTTCCCATGGGGAGCGATCATACTGATAGACCGTAATGATCATTCATGGATTGGCAATCAATAGAATTTTTTATTGGAGATTTTAGTATGCTGAAAAAAATCGAAGCGATCATTCGCGAAGATAAAGTAAACGATGTTATCGACGCGCTTAAAGAGATTGGAATTGTGGGCATGAACACGTTTGAAGTGCGGGGACATGGCCGACAGGGCGGCGTTCAACTGGTCGGACGCGCCGGAACCTATCAGGTCAATATGCTTCCAAAAATACAAATCAACATTGTTTTAAACACGCGCAACCTGGACGCCGCGTTGGAAGCGATCCTCAGCTCGGCTTATACGGGCGAAACGGGCGACGGCATTATTTTTGTTACGCCTGTGGAGGATGTTATTCGAGTCCGCACGCGCGAGCGGGGGCCGGGCGCCATGATGTATCCCGGGGATATTGACGAACGCAGAAATAAGTAATCAAAGTGTTCGTACCAGGAAAGTAAAGATATTGTCCATCAGATGGTTGATGGATTGATATTGTGCGGGATTGGCGGACAGGATTTCCTTCTCGTTCTGTATGTAGGGCGCGGGGATGAGTTCATCCCGGCAATGTGTAATAAGATCTTGGGCGGATTGCGGTGTGGTTTCCAGATGAAACTGTAAACCGATAACCGATTGGCCCAGCTGAAACGCTTGATTTTCGCAACCATCGCTTTTCGCGATGCGCGTTGCTCCCGTCGGCAGGTCAAATGTTTCTCCGTGCCAGTGGAAAGCCTGCACCGATTGCGGGAAGCGAAAGATGAATCTGTCGTTTGACGAAAGCCCATAGATGGGAAACCATCCGATCTCTTTTACCCGATTAGGATATACCTTTGCCCCCATCGCGCTGGCGATAAGCTGTGCGCCCAGGCAGATGCCCAAAACCGGTTTGCCGGACCTAATCGCTTCACGAATAAATTGTTTCTCGAGGGCAAGCCACGGATATTTCTTCTCGTCATTGACGTTCATCGGTCCACCCATCACAATCAGCAGGTCAATTTCCTCCAAAGCGGGCAGGTTTGCCGATTTAAAAAAAGGCGTGCAGGTGATGGTGTAACCGGCAGTCGTAAGCCATGATCGGATGCTGCCGATATCTTCAAAGGGCACGTGTTTGAAATAATGGGCATTCATTGAATGATGATTTCTTTTTTAAAACGTTATCCGATAGCCATTCGTCCGTTTTCTCCGGTGCGGATGCGGATGCATTCCTCCAACGGAACAATGAAAATTTTACCATCGCCTATATTACCGGTGCGCGCGCCTTCAATAATCGCTTCCAGCGTGGGTTTGACATAGTCATCATTGACTGCGATTTCAAAGCGCACACGATCCAGAAGATTTCCTTCGGTAATGATCCCGTCGCGGGTATCTGTTTTACCAACCTGTGCTCCACAGCCGACCACATCGGAAACTGTGATTTTACCTACCTTCACGTTGCGTAGCGCCTGTTTGACGTCTTTCAGCTTGTTGGATTGTACGATTGCTATGACAAGTTTCATAATGTTTCTCCTTTCATCTTCTTATAAAAAATTCCAATCCGCCGCGGCAATTTATTGGGACAAATTATCGCGGCGGGGAAATTGATTCCATCTCAAAAAGCAAAACTCAAAATTACTCCGCCGTAGAGGTAGGAACTATCTCTGTCGGACGGAGTGGTGCCCTGCAGGCCGCGTCCTCTCATTTCGTATTTGGCGTCGCTCGAAAGCGGGAAGACGTACGTCATCGTTGGTGTGACGGTCAGGTTTGAGATGACATTGATTGGCAGAGAAATGGAGACCACGCCGTCATGCAGATTGTTAAACTTGTCTGTGGTGGCCACCGAATTGCTGTCAAATTCCGGATAGGTCGTTTCATCTTCACTCTTGAGATAGCTTACCTGCGCCGCCAGCTTCAGGCCGATCTTCTCATGCAGCGCGAAGGTATGGGAAACGCCCAGGGTTGCATACCATTGATGGTAATGGTCGATTTCCTTGTAAACGGTCAGGGTCGGCGCCAGCAGGGTATCCAGACCCAGGCTCACAAATAGTTCCTGGGAATCGAGCAGGTCCGGTCCGCCGGGAGTCGTTGCTGAAAGGCCATAGTAGATATAACCTGCGCCCGCCTGGACCATGCCGAATTTCCGCGAATAGGAAAGAGTGACATCCGTTTCCGTAAAGTTGGATGAATAACTCTGGTCGCCGGCTGCGTATGGTTTTGTATCGATATTTCCCCAGAGGTTGACGGTAAATCCCTTGTAGTTTGCCGTAACGGACGGCTGAATCACAACGGAATGGCGGGTCAGCTCCTGACCTCTCCAGATATAGGCGCTTAAAATACTGGCGGCTACTTCGCCGGTTACCTTGTCTTCTTCCGGCGCGGGGGCAGCCGCTTTGGTCTCAGCAGCGGGTTTGGCCTCGTCTGCCGACCAACCCGTCAGAGGAGACGATGCCAGCATCAGCGCCGCCAAAAATAGAATCCATGTGCTTTTCAAGTTCTTCATTTTCCGTTCTCCTTTTTGTTATTCCGACTCATATTGAGTGCAATCGATTTCATATTTATGGATCTTCCCCGCCAAAACACGTTTCGTTGTTCCCAGAATCTGCGCGGCTACCCTGGTATCGCCGTGCGTTTTTCTCAAGGCGTGAATGATGACCGTTTTTTCGCAGTCTGAAACACAACGCTCCAACGTATTTTCTTTCGCATATGTTTTGTCGTTATCCATAGTGATGATCTCACCCGATGGCGACACCGCCGCGTTCGCCGGAGCTAATGCGGATGCACTCGGCAAGCTCCACGACAAAGATCTTACCGTCGCCGACCGATCCGGTATGCGCGCCTTTGGTAATCGCGGCAATGGTCGGTTCAACAAAGGCTTCATTGACGGCGATGTCCAGCCGGACTTTATTGATCAGGCCGCCCGCTTCTTTGGCGCCGCGATAGACTTCCGTAACGCCTTTCTGCCGACCCTGACCTACCACATTGGTAACGGTCATTAAATTCACATCCACGGTTTCCAGCTCTCTTTTGACAGCCTCCAGCTTATGCGGCTGGATAATAGCAATCACTAGTTTCATGGTTCATTCCTCCTATTCAATCACGGTGTAAGCCGCTTCGCTTTGTTGGGTCAAATCCAGACCGATGAGTTCATTTTTCTCTTCCACCCGCATACCGAGGACGGCATCCACAATCTTGTAAATGATGAAGGTCATGAATGCAGCGAAGGCAACTGCGACCAAAAGCGACAGAAATTGAATAAACAGTTGGTGAGCGTTCCCGAAAAACAGGCCATTCGCTCCTGCCGCATTGACAGCCTTTTCCGCGAATAATCCAGTCGCGATTGTTCCGACAGCGCCACCCACGCCGTGCACGCCGAAAGCATCCAGCGAATCATCATAACCGAGTTTACCTTTGATGATGGCGACAGCCGTGTAACAGACCATGGCGACGATCATTCCGATAAACACAGCATTCATCGGGTTGACAAACCCGCAGGCCGGGGTGATGGCGACCAGTCCCGCAACCGCGCCGGTGGCAGCCCCCAGAATGGTTGGGGTGCCATTGTGCCACCATTCCACAAGCGCCCAGGTCAAACCCGCCGCCGCCGTGGCAATATGCGTTGTAATGAAGGCATTACCAGCTAAACCATCTGCCGCCAGCGCGCTACCCGCGTTAAAGCCGAACCAGCCAAACCACAAAAGAGCAGCGCCCAGGACCGTAAAAGGTAGGTTGTGCGGACGAATAGGCTTATGGTTGTAGCCGATACGTTTTCCCAGCAGGAGAGCAAGCACCAGCGCCGAAATACCGGAACTCACATGCACAACGATGCCGCCGGCGAAATCGAGCGCGCCTAATCCCCTCAGCCATCCACCCGGATTCCATACCCAGTGAGCCAGTGGATCATAAACGAGGGTTGCCCACAAAATGGTGAAGAGCAGAAAGGCGGAAAACTTCACCCTTTCTGCATACGCGCCGATGATCAACGCCGGCGTGATGATGGCAAACATGGCTTGGAAAATCATAAAGACGGAATGCGGAATCGTCTTGGAATAATCCGGGTTCGGCAACGCCCCTACGCCGGAAAGGCCGATCCAGTCCAAATTGCCGATGATGCCGTGAAAAGAAGGCCCGAACGCCAGCGAATACCCGAAAAGCATCCACTGCAGAGAGATGACGCAGACGATGATAAAGCACTGCATCAAAATGGACAGGACGTTCTTGCGGCGAACCAATCCTCCGTAGAAAAATGCCAGTCCCGGTATGGTCATCAACAGGACCAATGCGCTGGCGGTTAGAACCCACGCTGTATCTCCCGAATTCATAATAACGACCTCCTTAGATGAATTTTCTTACGGCTTTTCTTAGCGCAAGGAGGGTGCCAAGAATACATGCATTGATTAAGTGTATGGAATAATTGGTTTAATGTCTATATTTTATTGATGCAAATTAAAACAATATTGTATCAACGATAAAAAGCAGAGACTAAAATGTGGGCACTTTTCTTATTCAAATGAAAATTAACAATGTCACGTGACGATTATAAATGTTCGATTTTGCACTTTGCAAGAACCGAATCAAAAGAATATAAAGATGTATATTGAACGTTTCTGGCACAATAATTGAACAAATATAATTTGGTAAGTTCAAAAGCGTTTACCGGATCATGTCTTGATATTGAAGAGAGAGCTTCTATAGTTGTAAAGAATCGGTATTGCTTGTTATTTTTGGATATAAATCATTGCCAAATGTGGCATTACAAATCAGCAAGCAATTTTAATGAGAACAATTTTGTACTATAAAAATAAAAAGAGGGCATAAACAATATGACACCGTACGCTCGCGTCAGTACCGGAATGAATGGATTGGATGAAATACTTAATTATCTGCAAATGGGTGATAATGTCGTCCTTCAGGTTGACGATATTGAAGACTACAAAAAATTTGTCGATCCTTATGTAAAAACCGCCCTGGCTCGCAATCAGCGCTTGGTCTATATGCGCTTTGCCAACCACCCTGCCCTTCTGGAATCAAACAAACAAATTAAAGTTTATAAACTGAACGCCAACAAGGGTTTTGAATCTTTTTCCACCCAGGTCCATAACATCGCTCGAGATGAAGGACGCGATGTGTTTTATGTCTTTGATTGTCTGTCCGATCTGCTAATGGCCTGGGCGACGGATCTGATGATCGGCAATTTCTTTGTCATCACCTGCCCCTACCTGTTTGAATTAAATACGGTGGCCTATTTCGCAATCTTACGGAGCCGTCACTCTTTCAAGACCGTGGCGCGGATTCGCGAAACCACGCAGGTGCTGCTGGATGTCTATAATAACAAGGGCAAGCTCTGTGTCCATCCTCTTAAAGCATGGAAACGATATACACCAACGATGTATTTGCCTCATGTTATGGAAGGTGAAAAATTTGTCCCGATCTTAAACAGCGCGGATGCCGCAAGCATCCTATCCTACCTGACGGATAAGAACGCCACCAGCGGCGCGCGCAATCTCGATTACTGGGACCGCATATTCCTCAAAGCCACGAACATCCTGGAAGACCCGGACGCCGTGAAAGAAAAGCAGGAGATGGTGGAAACCCTCTCGCGCGTGCTGATCGGACGCGAAAAAAGAATGTTGTCACTGGTTAAGGAATATTTCTCTTTGGAAGATCTGTTGGAAATCAAGAAACGCCTGATCGGCACCGGGTTTATCGGCGGCAAATCCGTAGGTATGCTGCTTGCACGAAACATCCTGCGCAAAGACACGACCTTTGATTGGAACGCCGAGCTGGAAATACACGATTCTTTCTACATCGGGTCCGATATTTTCTACTCTTACATGGTTCAAAACGGCTGGTGGAAGCTGCTTATGGTGCAAAAGACCGATGAAGGATATTTTGAGGTAGCGCATGAGCTAAAAAGCAAGATGCTGCAAGGTGTCTTCCCTGATGAAGTCAAGGAGCAGTTTCAACTCATGCTGGAATATTTCGGACAATCGCCGATCATTGTGCGTTCCAGTTCGCTTCTGGAGGATGCCTTCGGCAACGCCTTTGCCGGAAAATACGAAAGCTATTTCTGCGTCAACCAGGGAACGCCCGAAGAACGCTACCGCCATTTTGAAGAAGCCGTCCGGAAAATTTTCGCCTCCACCATGAACGAAGACGCCCTGACCTACCGACTGCAACGCGGCATGGCCCAGCAGGACGAACAGATGGCGCTGCTGGTTCAACGCGTTTCCGGTTCTCACCGCGATACCTATTTTTTCCCCGATCTGGCGGGCGTCGGTTTGTCTTACAATACCTTCGTCTGGCAAAAAGGCATGGACCCGAAAGCCGGCATGCTGCGCATTGTTTTTGGCCTGGGGACAAGAGCAGTCAATCGCGTGGAAAATGATTATCCTCGTATCGTCGCGCTTGATGCGCCTCTGACCAAGCCTTATGCTAAACAGGAGGACATTAAGCGATTCTCCCAGAGCGAAGTGGATATTCTGAATCTGCAAGAAAATAATTTTCAAACACTTCCGGCAGCCGACTTGCTGACGGATTCGATCGAAACGCACCTGGACATGATTGCAACACGCGATGTTGCTGCATCCGAATACATGCAATCTCTGGGTAAACCGGTAAAAGACGCCTGGATTCTGACTTTCGACGAGTTGCTCGAGAACACAGCATTCGCCCAGACCATGTCCAACATGCTTAGAAAATTGGAGCAGGTTTATCGTTATCCGGTCGATATTGAATTTACGGTAAACTTTAATGCTCAGGGCAAAACTCAGATTAATCTTCTGCAATGCCGCCCCTTCCAGACCAAGGGCCACTATAGCCGGGTAGAACTGCCGGAAAAGATCAGCAAGTCAAAGATTCTGCTGCAACAGGAAGCCAATTTCATGGGCGGCAGCATCTATCAGGCCATATCCCGCATCATCTACATTGACCCCAAAGGTTATGCCGGATTAAGTCTTTCCGAAAAGCATGAAGTCGCCAGGCTTACAGGCAAATTAAATAAACAGATCGGCAGGCGCGAAGTCATGCCAACGATTCTTCTAGGACCTGGACGATGGGGAACCACAACCCCGGCCATGGGTGTTCCCGTCAAGTTTTCGGAAATTAACAATATAACGGCCATTGGCGAAATAGCTTATCAAGACGGTTCGCTGATTCCTGATTTGTCTTTTGGCACGCATTTTTTTCAAGACATGGTGGAAATGGATATTTTTTATATGGCCATCTATCCCGAGAAGAGCGATGTCCTTTTCAATACCGCCTGGATGAAAAAACAGCCCAATATCTTGACGGATTTGATGCCGGATGATGCACGCTTCGAAAACATAGTGCATGTATATGATGTGCGGGCGAAGGATTTACGGCTGCTTTCGGATATTGTGACGCAGAAAATGATTTGTTTTCTTGGAAAATAGAATGTATCTAAAGAAAACCCGCAAGGTCATCTACTGAAAAATGAGGGTATTTCGAACATGGAAACATTTCTTTCCATAGCCGTTGGAATCGGTCTTGCCGCGGCCTGCGGTTTTCGGATTTTTGTCCCCTTGCTATTGATGAATCTTGCGACGCTTTCCGGACATCTTGTCCTGCCTTCAGGATTTGCCTGGATGGGGAGCACTTACGCGACCATCGCTTTTGCCTCGGCAACGGTTCTTGAAATTATCGGATA